>Ga0172371_10006852_pt1 | contig 16395 bp, 16 predicted proteins | sample Lak12m_FD_114543 | JGI IMG/M metagenome (GOLD analysis project Ga0172371, IMG submission 114543) | Freshwater microbial communities from Kabuno Bay, South-Kivu, Congo - kab_022012_12m | ecosystem: Environmental > Aquatic > Freshwater > Lake | place: Democratic Republic of the Congo: South-Kivu...
GACGACCATCTTCGATACTCTCTCACAGCGGTTCTCCTTTCTTAACTTTCGGACAACAACCCAGATGTTACCATCCGGGCAGGGGAACCGCTACTGAATTTCAACTAAGACAGGGACATCCTCTCATGCTTTGTACAGTCGAAGAGATGTTGCAGGAGAACTTCTCGCTAGAGAAGAAGTCGAAGCGAATAGACTTATGACCTACTTCTCTGGCTTCTCCTCATCCTTCGGTTGCCCAGGAATCACTACCTGTTTCTTGCCATTGAACAGAGAAGAATCCTCCGGCTTCACGATCTTCATTGGTGATTTCTTCCCGGTTCTCTTCTCCCAATCTGCAATCGTCTTTCGCAACTGGTCAGGTGTAAACGGCATTCATACTCCTTTACCATGAAGCATATCAAGCATCGTCGGCAACTCAAGACTCTCGATGAGTCGAGGTTCTACTCCGGTCCTGAAGCCTATAGACGATTCGAGGACGTAATGCGCAGGCTCCTAACCGTATCGAAGGAAGAGCTAGACGAAGCTCGACGTGAGTACAGGAAGCATAAACAGAGCGGAGAGCGGCGGACTTGAACCGCAGGTGCTGGAACACCTCTCGCGTTCTTGAGACGCAGGCTTACACCGTGCAAGCGACACTCTCCGCAATTCTATCGAACAGAAAGCGGGGCTGCGTTCCAGCACAGCCCCGCGACACTGACGTAGACGGAAAGCGCGACGTGCGTTTACGGTCTACGGCTTGCACGGTATTTGTAAGCAAGACAGTGTATCCTCTCCAGGTCAGCTTGTCAATCGCACCGAAATGATCTGTTCCTCAGATTGGGTGCGTTCTGTATATCATTGCCCAAGCTAGGGCATCTCGCTGACACCGAGGCGCAAGCAGCCAGTAAGTAGGCAGTAGGCAGGACTCAGTCCAGACAATCCAGAGTTCAGAATCCAGAGACCAGAATCCAGAAGTGCGGAATAGGGAGCTGACTGAGGACAAAGGCCGCAAGCGAGAATCCCAGAGCCAGGACCGAGGGGGCGCAGCCAGACAGCGGCATAGGACAGCTCAGAAGTCAGAAACCAGAGACCAGAGTTCAGAAATGCGGACCGGAAGTCAACCGCCGATGCACGCCGATGGACGCAGATAGGCGGACTCGGATAGCTCAGAGATAGGAGTGCAGAAGCGAGAACGAAGAGCTAGAGGGACTTGCAGGTCTGACGGAGCGTGAGGACGACTCTGGACCAGTCTCCAGGAGCAAGCCTGCCGAGCTTCTTGTCCGCGAGCCCGCGCTGAAGCGTCGCGACTTTGTGGAGCCGGACAACCGACGGAAGCAGCAATCCGGCCTGTTTCCATTCGTCCAGCGTGACGTCCTGTGGGGTGGCCGAGAGCTGTCCGGTCACTCGCGCGACCACGACATCCTCATCGCCGGTATCAAGCAGAACCAGCGCGGGACGTCGCTTGGACCCGGCCGCATCGGTGAAGGGAAACTTGAGCAGGACGATGTCGCCAGCCGCGAAGGAGGTCATCCCTAGGGCTGGTCGTACACGGCGTCTGCCGCAGCGTAGCCACAGAGGAACTGGTCAGCAGTCAGTCTCTCCCACGCGGTCTGTTCGTCCGCGTCAGACTGGTCGGGAACAAGGACAAGGACTCGCGCTGTCTTGCCCGCAGGCAAGATCCGGCGCAGTCGCTCGGGGAGTTCAAGGTTGCCCTCGGGCGTGATTTTGGCGGGCAGTTCATATGCTCTCATACAACTGGTACAGAATACCGGCCACAGCCGAGGGTGTCAAGCGTGCTGAGACGCCGAGAGACGGGCCGGGCTGCCGAGGCGCAGGAACTCTCTGCCCGCGCCAAGGCAATCCGTGACAAGAACGCGCAGTCAGCTCAAGCGCAAGCACCAAGCCCAAGCTCAAGCTAGAACCCGCCGCTGACGCCGAAGCGCAGGCGGCCGGAGAGAAGTGAGTGGACAGCAGGCAGTAGACAGGGCCTACGCCGACAACCCCGATATTCAGAAGGCATAGACCAGAATGCGGAATGTCGGTTAACTGAGGCTGTGAGTCGGCGGTCGCCGGAGCCGTTGCCTGCTGGACAGGGAACTCGCGAGACGCGGTCAGAGACTGAGAACGGCCTAGGTTTGGTCCGGGCCCGCGATCGGTTTCAGTTTGGACATCAGCCCCGGCAGGTCACTGGTGACTACGTCCCAGATGATGTCGTAATCAACGTAGAAGTAGTCGTGGACGACCTTGTGGCGCACGCCCACGATGTTGCGCCAAGGGATTTCCGGATGAGCCTTCTGCAGCTCCGGCGAGACGCGACGCGCTGCCTCGCCGATGGTCTGCACCAGGTGCGCCAACGCCAGGCGCAGTGCCAGGTCGGCGTCGTATTCAGCACGAGTCCGCGCCGCCACAAGCTCTCGGGCCTGGCGCGCCAAGTCCAGCATGTGGCCAACGTAGACGATATCATCCCTCTGCATACTGGACCTCTGCGGCCGACAGCACCCGATCGCGGATTCGACGGTTCAGGTATTTCTCACTTACCAGGTCGACGCGCCGGCCGAGCAGGTTCGCCAGTTCGTCCTCGATTTCCACGATCTGCAGGCCAACAACCTGTCCTGGTTCGAAGGTCACCAGTACGTCGATGTCCGAATCCGGCTGGAAATCGTCCCGGAGAACCGAACCGAAGAACGACAGCCTGCGGATATGATGCCTGCGGCAGAACTCGGCAATCTCCTCGCGGTTCACGCGGACATGAGGGCTCATGGCTAAGTCTATGCGTCATGTCAGTCTGCGTCAAGTCGGGTAGTACGCCTGACGGTCTCGCCAGGGTCTGCGAGCAGACCGGCCGGGCCGCGGAGGCACTGGAACTCCCCGCCCGCGCCCGGCGCGCATCCGCGCGGAAAGCGCACCACCAGCTCAAGCCCAGGCCCAAGCCGGCTGACGGCGTACGGGACGCGGAGAACTCGGAGTGCAGGGTCCAGGATGAGGAGGACCGGGTCCTGGCGGCCCTGGTAAGCCCGGCGGTTCTCTTCTTCTGCACCAAATTGTGATGCTTGATTTTGGTGCATCATCGTGTATCATTGTGCTGGAGCAACCATGAGAACGACACTCGACATACCCGAAGAGCTGCTGCATGACGTGGCGGCCATCCTCAAGACCAAGAAGCGGAACGAAGCCGTGCGGCTGGCGCTCGCCGATTTCGTGCGCCGGAACCGGCGCGGACGGCTGCTTGCTCTCAGAGGCAAGCTGGACATCGAGGACGCAAGCCCCGAGTTGGAGAGAGCTGAGCTTGAAGACACCCGGCGTCATCGTTGACACGTCGGTCTGGGTGGAATTCCTGCGCGGCGGCAAAGGCGCGAACGCAGGTGCAGTCGAGGACCTCGTCCGGTCATCCCGGGCGGTGATGTGCGGGATAGTGCTTGCCGAGCTACTGGCCGGAGTCAGGAACGCCGGTGAACGGAACCAGCTTCGGGAGGCGCTCGCCGGTCTCGACTTCGTGGAGATGAAGGAACAAACGTGGCCCCGGGCCGGAGAGCTTGCGGCTGAGCTTCGCTCCAAGGGCCGAACCCTGCCGATGAGCGACCTGCTTGTCGCGGCGCTGGCCATTGAGCACAGACTCTCAGTCTTCACTATCGACAACCACTTCAGGCACGTCCCTGGTGTGCGCCTGTATGCGGTCTGACCGAGCCAGGATGGCTCAAGCCGGACGGCAAAGCGGAGCCTCAACTACAAGCTGGCGTTTGCCGAGACCAAGCACAGGCTGGAAAGCTGCCCGCAGTCCGCGGAGCGGCAATTCTACAGAGCTGTGGGATGGAGCGAGGAGTCGCTTTCGCGCCTATCTGCATGTGGCTTGAAGCGTTAGGCCGGGTGCGGCGAGAATGACTCTCCCGTCCCCCGGGCGGTCCCGTACACCGTTCACCGCATAGCGTACACAGTTGTATCGTACATCGTTCGGTAGGCAGTCCCGGAGATAGTCTGCAGGAGTCCTTCGCCCGTCGTCTCCTGAGCAGTCTTGGACATAGTCCCGGAGAGCCCCTGGTCCGTCGTCTTCCGCATTGTCCCGGAGGTAATTCGGAAGGTTGCGGGGACCGCTATTCTGCGGATCGCTCCGCAGATTGCCCGGACAATCGCTCAGGAAGTGATTCGGAGAACAACCAGCCGGGCGATGTGACAAACAACCTGCTCGGCCACTCGGGAGGCAACCCTGCCCGGTCCCCGACGTCCAGTCCCAAGAGCGACGGCTTCACTGCCGCAGTCCTGAGCACCGATTGCCCCTACGTATTGTGGTGCTTCGTTTCCAACCCACAATTCTGCCGCCCACCCCTCTGCCCCCAGACCGCCCTCCCCGCAGCCCTTGCCGAGACAACGCGAGACGCGCTGAAGCCCACAATGACCGGTACACTAACTCGAACGTTGAGCCGAACAAAGATGCGGACGTTCTCTCGAACAATGTCGCGAACAACTCGACGGCCAATGCGTGGCACAGTGACGGATTGAGGTTGAGATTCAGGTTGAGGTCGAGAGCGGGATTCAGTTGGCGACAGAGTTCGTGACGCAGTTGACTACACAGTGAGCGATACCTTGGCCGCTACCTTCTGACGAACAATGGGAGGTACTTCGAAGGACGCAGTTGCGCCTCGCACCCGAGGTCGAGGTCAAACGCCGTACGTCACTCCGGCCGCGCCGCGACGAATATCTCGTAGACGTCGTTGGAGCCCGGCGGCTCGACGTGCTCGCGAATCGTCGCCAGAAAGCCCTGTGTCTGGAGCAGCCGCAGCCAGGTAGCGCGCGGGAACAGCCCGGTCACATGCCGGTCATACTCAACCCGGACCCCGTCCTTGTCGCGCAGAATGTAGGCGAAGTCCGTGGTCACCAGGGTGTCGCCCGGGTCAGGGTCCCAGACCCACTCCAGGTAGCGCAGGCTGCGCAGCATGCGGTCGTGACCGCCGTGAGACGTGCTCGGCTTGAACGTCTCGGTCACGTGGTCGGGACAGAAGAGCGCCACACCGCCCGGCTTGAGGTGAATCCACGCCGTCTCCATCGCCCGGGCGAGGTCTGCTTCGGTCAGCATGTAGGCGACGGCGTCGTGGACGAACACCGCATCGAATCGGCGCCCCAGCCGGACGTCACGCATGTCGCCGTGGACGTGCTCGCACTCCGGGTTCAGCGACCGGCTCACCCGCAGCATTCCCGGCGACAGGTCCACCAGCGTCAGTTCACAGTGCGCCTTCAAATGAGAAGCGTTGTTGCCGCCGCCTGAGCCGAGTTCCAGCATCGTCCGGACCGGCGCCCGGCTCGCCTCGGTGATGCACTGCCAGTAGAACGCCGCCTCGGTCGCGTAGTTGTCGGGACTCGAAAGCACCGGCCACCACGCGGCCAGGTCTTCGTAGAGCCGGGGCAAAGCGCCCACGGAGAATCAGCGGCTGATGATAACCTTCGTTGCGGTGCCCGACGCTGCACGCTCGACGTCTGACGCCGGCCGGACAAAGTAGACGCCGGGAGACAGCCTGCTCACGTCGTTGGCGCCGGGCACGAGGTCCATGACCTCCCTGCCGTCAATGGAAAGAAGCGAGGAAGAAGTAGAGAGGAGGGAGGAAGGCAGAAAGAGAACACCGTGGACGATAGTCGGGCCGACGTCCATCGTTATGCGTTCATCGTTCATCGCTTCCTCAATGCCGGCCCCGGCGTTGAGGACTGTCACCCTACCCGAATCGAAGCACGCGACGTAGGCTTTGTCGTCCTGCGGATTGTAGCAGACATGCTGCGGGCCTTCGCCGACCGGTACCGTGGCAGTGACGGTCATGGTCCCGGCATCAATCACCGAAACGGTCGCGTCATCGCTGTTCGCACAGAAGACCAGGTTGTGCGGTGCACAGTAGCAGAGGCCGCGCGGGCCCGCTCCGACCGTAACGGTGCCGATGGCCATGTTGGAGGCGCCGTCAATCACGCTCACGGTGCTGTCGGTGATGTTGGCGCAGAACACCCGGTTGTCGACCGAGTCATAGCAGAAGCTGTACGGGCCGGCACCCACGCCGACGGTGGTCAGGACCGCGTTCGACGTGCCGTCGAGGACGGTAACGGTGCTGTCGTCGAAGTTCGCGACGTAGACCTTGTTCTCCTGCGGGTTGGCGCAGAACGCGGACGGGTAGTCGCCGACCGCTACCGTGGCGACCACCGCATTGCTGACGCCGTCGATGACGGTAACGGTCTGGGCGATTCGGTTCGCGCAGTAGACCTTGTTGCCCGCGCTGTTGTAGCACAGGTAGTAGGCTTCACTGCCGGCCGGGACGCGCGCGATGATTGAGTCGGTCGCCCCGTTGATCACAAACACGCTGTCGGCGCTGTGGGACGTAACGTAGACCTTGTTGTCCTGCGAGTTGTAGGCGAGGTCCCAGAGCGGCCGGCGGGGCCGGATCGTGGTGACGATCGAGTCGGAAGCGCCGCCAATCACGGTGATGCTCGAGCTGTCCTGGTTCGCGCAGTAGACCTTGTTGCCGGTCGAGTTGTAGCACAGGTCGTGCGGATGACTGCCGACTGCGAGCGACGTCAGGATGGCATTGGACGCGCCGTCAATCACGACCACCGTATCCGAGGAAAAGCAGTCGCAGTAGACCTTGTTGTCCTGCGAGTTGTAGCAGAGCCGCCAGGGTCCGGGGGGCACAGTGAGCGTCGTGTCCACCCACTGGGCTGACGCGGTCGCGGCGAGCAGGGTTACGACAACCAGCACGAGCACATTACGCATGATTTCTCCTTTCGAGAACGAGTGATGATAGCGAAGCAGGGAGCGCTGTAAAGCGCCGGCTCAGGCCGCCGTGAATCGCTTGCCCCACCCGATGGCGGACCGCTATCGCGCGATAACGACTTTGCGCAAGACCTGGTGCCCGAGGCTCGCGGCGCCTGACTCGCCTCGCACCAGGAAGTAGATGCCCGGCGCGAGGCGGCTGACGTCGTTCGGTCCGGGCTGTAGTGCCATCGCCCTGCGGCCGGAGACGTCGAGCAAGTTCCACTCCCTCACCTCCTGCCCCTCTCCCAGTGGGAGAAGGAAGGGTGAGGGCCGCAGGTGCAGCACGCCCCGGACGATGGTGGCTCCGCGGTTCGGCACTCGGAATTCGGTGTTCGGCGCTGCCTCGACTCCCGGGTTGCCGGTGAGGTTCCGTTTGTAGTATATCTCCCAGTTGCCTTCGCGGTTGTCGTGCCAGAGCACGTGAACCGCTGTGCCGGATACTGCCACGGTGTTGTAGCTGGAGTGCCCGGTGCTGTTGGTCAGCCGTGTGTCATCACTCCAGGTCTGACCGTAGTCGGCAGAACGCTTGTGGTATTCTTCAAGGTTGACGTCGCGGGCATCTTCCCAGGTGATGTGGACGCAGTTGCCGGCGGCAGCGATTGAGGCGAAGTAGGAGTCGGCGATGTTGTTTGTCAGTCGCGTGTCCGCGCTCCAGTTCGCGCCGGCATCGGTCGAGCGCTTGCAGTAGATTTCCCAGTTGCCGTCCCGGTCGTCATCCCAGGCCGCGTACGCGTGCTGCCCGGTGGCGGCCACGACTCCATTGAAGGAGGAGCCGCTGGCGTCAGTGAACCGGGTTTCGGACTGCCAGGTGGCACCGCCGTCCGTGGAACGCCGGTAGTAGATTTCGGCGTTCAACCCGTGCCGGCCGTCGTCCCAGACCACGTGCACGAGGTCGCCCGCCACAGCTATGGCCGGCTGTCGCGTGCTGGATTGGCCGGTAGAGAGCCGGGCCTCGCTCTGCCAGGTGGAACCGCCGTCGGTTGAACGCCGGTAGTAGACCTCGGGCAGGTAGTTCGTCGCCGGCCGAGCGTCAATCCAGACCACATGGACGTTGTTCCCTTCCGTTGCGACCGAGGGGTAGAGTGTGTAGGTTGACCCGGTCGTCAGCGGCACAACGGTGCCCCAGTTGGTGCCGCCGTCGGCCGAGCGACGATACTGCACCTGCATGTCGCTGTTGTTCGCCCAGACGACGTGCACGGTCTGGCCCGCGGCGGCTACTGCCGGCGTCTCGGATGAGTCGCCGACCGTGGTCAGGCGAGTGTCGCCTTCCCAACTCGAGCCGTTGTCGGTGGAGCGCTTGTGGAAGACGTCGCCACTGCTTTCGCGGTAGTCGTACCAGACGGCGTGCAGGACGTTGCCGCTCGCGGCCAGGCAGCGGCCACACGGGAATGATGTAAGCGATGCAGCAGGGTTGTTGGTGAGGCGGACATCGTCTTCCCACTGGGCAAGGACGACGTGGCCGGCGAGAGCGCAGACTACGATTACCGTCAGACAGCATTTCATCGGTTCCTCCTATCGAGTTATGACGACCTTGGTCAGGACGCTTGATGCATCATGCTTCACGCCTGACGCCAGACGCCCTCTCGCTCCAACCCTCTCCCCCTCAGGGGGAGAGGAAGAAAGTGAGGGGGTGACAACGAAGTAGACGCCGGGAGCGAGACGGGAAACGTCGTTCGGGCCGGGCTGGAGTTCCATCGCCTTGCGGCCGGAGACATCGAGCAGCACGGCGCGGGACATGACCGGATTGTCCGACAATCCGGATCGTGTCCCAAGCCCTTGCAGGAACAGCCCGCCGCGGACGATGGTCGGGACGACGTTCAGCGGCCCGTGGTCATCGTTCAGCGTTTCGGCTATACCCAGAGACCCGCGCAGAATCGACACGGTGCCGCCGAAGTAGTCCGCGGTGTAGACCCGGTTGCTCGTCGGGTTATAGCAGGGGACATTCGGGCCGTCGCCGACCGTGACTGTGGCAATGATGCTGTTGGTCGCGCACTCGATGACCGCCACTTCATCGGCGTTGGGCATGGCGACGTAGACGTAGTTGTTCTGCGGAGAGTAGCAGAGACGATCCGGCGTGTACTGAGTGGTCAGGGTCGCGACGACCGCGTTGCTTACGCCGTCGATGACCGATATCTCGTTGCTGGAGTAGTTGCTGACGTACACGCGGCTGTCGACAGAATCGTAGCACAGCGCATCGGGATAGGCGCCGACCCGCACGGTCGCGCAAACCGTGTTGGTGGCGCAGTCGATGACCGTCACCGTGGTGTCCTGGGCGTCGGCCGTGGCCGTGTATACCTTGTCCTCGCGGCGGTTCCAGACGAGCTTGTTAGGAACCGGGCTGACCGGTACGGTTGCGACCACGCTGTTCGAGGCACAGTCGACGACGGTCACCGAATTGTCGGTGCGATTGCCGGTATAGACGCGGTTGTCGACGGGGTTGCAGCAGAGGCCGTAGGCCCCGTCGCCGACGCCGATGACGGTATCCAGCGCGAAGGTTGAACCGTCCAGCACGCAGAGCGATACCGATGCATCGACGACGTAGACTTTGTCGGACGTCGGATTGTAGCAGCAATCCCACGGGTACACCGGGACGGAAGTCGCGGCCACGACCGCGTTGGTCGCCCCGTCGATGATGCTGACTGAACGTCCGTTTTCGTTCGCGCAGAAGACCTTGTTGTTGGTCGGGTTGTAGCAGAGGGCGCGCGGCCGTTCCCCGACCTGAGTCGTTGTCAGCACCCCGTTCGTCGCGCCATCGATAACCGTCACGCTGCTGTCGTCGAAATTGGCACAGTAGACGCGGTTGTCCTGCGAGTTGTGGCAGAGCGCAAACGGGGCCGAACCGACCGGTACGATTGTGTCCAGCCACTGGGCGGCAGCCGCCGACAACAGACAGCATACGACCAGCACCACGGATGCGAACTTCATAGGGCCTCCTTATCTGGAAATCACGACCTTGGTCACGACGCTTGATGCACCACGCGTCATGCCTGACGCCAGGACGGACGATGCGGAGCCTGCCGTCGGACGGCAGAAGTAGACGCCGGGCGCGAGGGGTGAGACGTCGTTCGGGCCGGGATTCAGGTACATCACCTTCCGGCCGTCAATAGAAAGGAGCGAGGAAGAAGGAGAGAGGCGGGAGGAAGGCAGAAAGAGAACGCCGCGGACGATAGTCGGGCCGGCGTTCAGCGGCCCGTGGTCATCGTTCATCGTTTCCTCGACTGCCGCGTCCTGGACATACTTGATGGTGACGTAGTCAAAGTCCTGCGCGTTGCTCATACTGAACCCGGTTACATGGACGTTCCGGTCCGCGTCCAGCCCGATGGATACCGGCTGGTCCCAGTCGTCGGCGTAGCCGCTGTACCGTATCTGCCAGCGCGGCGTCCCGTCCGGTCCGAGGCTGATAGTGTGGAAGTCGTACTGAGTTGCCGGGTCGAAACCGTAGCCCGTGATGTAGCTGTTGCCGTCGCCGTCGACCGCGAGCGCCGTGGCCCAGTTGCCGTAGCCGCTGTAATCCCAGCGGTGAGCCCAGAGCGACTCGCCGAGCGGGCTGTAGCAGATGGTCAGGTAGTCGGCGAACGTGCCGGTGCCGGTGCTGTATCCGCACACGTAGACCCGGCCACGGTCGTCGGTGCCGATGCCGACGACTTCGTCGTTGTCATCGGCCGTACCGTTGTAGCGTCGGGTCCAAAGCGTATCGCCGTGCCCGCTGTACTTGATGACTATGTAGTCGCGACCGGTTCCGTAGCCCTCGGTGTAGCCGCCGACGTAGACGTTCTGCGATGCGTCGACAACCAGGCAGGTCGCCTTATCCTCGGCGTTGCCGCCGTCGCCGGTCCAGCGCCGCGCCCACAGCGTCTCACCCGAACTGCCATACTTCACAGTCACAATGTCGACGTTGGTCGCGGCGTTGCGGCTCGACCCGGCCACGTAGATATTCCCGGCGGTATCGATGCCCAGCGCCTCGGCTTCGTCGGCGCCGTTCGCGTCGCCGTTGTAGTGCGCGGTCCATAGAGTCTCGGCGTCTGCGCCGTAACGGATCGTGGTGTAGTCCCAGTTGTTCGTAGGACCGAACGCTGCCCCGGTCACAACGCACCCGCCTCCCGCGTAGGCGGCGACTGCGCGCGCCTCGTCGTTCTCAGCCAGCGTCCCGGTGTGGTAGGTTGCCCACTGCACCGTACCGTCAGTGTCATGTTGCACCGTCATCCAGTCGTACTTCGACCCCGTGAGCCAGGTCTTGCCGGTAACATAGCAGAGCCCCGCCTCGTCGACCGCGACCGCAACGGCGCGGCTGGACGTATCCCCCTGGCCGTCGTACCGCCGGAACCAGCCGACCGAGCCGTCCGTTTCGTAACGCAGCGTTGCGAAGTCCTCGACGGTGTCGTCGTCGAAGCTGTATCCGGTAACGAAGACGCCACCCGCGACACCGAGCGTCAGTGCGGCTGGCAAGTCGGTCGAATCGCAGGCGCCATTGAACCTCCGCACCCAGGCGGTATCGACCTGGGCCGTGGCAATCGATGCCACCAGCGTCAGCCAAGCGGCCAAGACCAACAGTCTCATCTAGCCTCCTCAGTTCTGGATCACGACTTTGTACGCGGAAGACGGCCGACGGCTCGCGGCAGTTGGCCCGGACCGAATGAAGTAGACGCCCGGCGCGAGGCGGCTGATGTCGTTCGCCCCGGCGTGCAGTTCGAAAACCTTGCGGCCGGTGACGTCGAGCAGCACGGCGCGTGTCCCAAGCCCTTGCAGGAACAGCACGCCGCGGACGATGGTGGCTCCGCGGTTTGGCGCTCGGCGTTCGACGTTCGGCGGTTCCTTAACCGCTGTAACCGTGGCGTAGGCAAGGGTCAGGTAGTCGATGCCGGTGCTGTCGTCATCGGTGCGACCGCCGACGAAGACCGTGCCCTGAGAACTCAAGGCCATGACGTAGGCCTCGTCGATCAAGCTCGGCATGTCGAACCGCTCGAGCCGCTGTTCGTTGCCGGCCGAGTCGTACTTGATGGTAACGATGTCCCAGCCTCCAGTGGAATCCGAGCTCCGGCCGCTAACAAAGACATTGGCGTCCTGGTCAAGGGCGATGCCACACGGCCAGTCCCGGTCCTGCGGCCCGGCGTAGTTGACTGCCCAGCGCTGCGCTCCGTCCGGACCGTACTTGACGGTCACGTAGTTGTAACCGCTTCCGGAATCGGTCTCGCTTCCTCCGGTCAGGTAGACACACCCGGCTCCGTCGACCGCGATTCCGGTCGGCTGGTCGTCCCAGCCGGCCGGCCCGGCGTAGCAGCGGGTCCATAGCGTCTCGCCGGTGGACGCGTACTTGATGGTGACAAAGTCGCTGTGGTTGGCCGAGTCTCTGACGATACCAGCGACGACAAGGCTGCCGGCGCCATCGACGGCTGCGAGCATCCCCTCGTCCGAGTTGCCGGCCGGGCCGGCGTAGATGGTTGCCCAGAGCGAGTCGCCGCCAAGGCCGAGTTTCCAGGTCAGAATGTCGAAGTCTTTGCCGCCGGAACTGGTGTAACCGGTCACGTAGGTGTAGCCCTGCTCGTCGTGCACAACTGCGTTGGCGCCGTCGTCGTAGCCGCCGTTGTACCGAAAGACCCAGGCATCGGCACCATTATGGTCGTACTTCACCACCACGTAATCGAGGTCGTTCGCCGAACCGGCTCTGCCGGTGACAAAGCCATAGCCTGCCGGATTCACGTCGACTGACAAGGCCCGGTCTTCGTCGCCCTCGTCGTGCACTGCGGCCCAGAGCGATTCTCCTGCAGCCGAGTACTTGATGGTCATCCAGTCGCCATACTCCGACGTCCGGTCGCCGACATAGCCGGTGACGAATATGCTGCCGGAGTGGTCGACGGCAAGCGCTGTCGGGCCGTCGAGTCCCGCACCAGGATTGAAGCGCCGCAGCCAGACCGTGTCGCCGTCCGGGCGGTACTTAATGGTCACAAACTCCTGGTCGTCCTGAGCCACGTAGCTCTTGCCTGACACGATGACATCACCCGAGTCGTTCACGCCGATGGCATGAATCTCGTCGTGAGAGTCGAACGGCCCGTTGTAGGTCCTGACCCAGAGCGGGTCGGCAGATACGAACGACAGTGTGGCAAGCAGGCAGACCGCGGCAAAGGCCATTCGTTTTCTCAAGTTATCTCCCTGTTTCGTGATGACGAACTTGGCTGCGGTTGATGGTTGGGAGCAGGCGAAACAGACGCTCGGACTCGCGCAGCCTGCGTCATTCGGCCTGCGCGGCTCCAGCCGCGTGCAGGCACACGCACCGATGATCACAAATGCGCAATTCACCGCGCCTCCGGATGCAGATTGTAACAGCCGGTCGGCAGGGGTCAAGCGCCCGAGGCACGGCCCCTTGGGGCGAATCTCACGGCCACAAGCGGCTATCTAAGATAAAGGAAGATGAATATAGACAGGTTCACCGAGAAGGCGCAGGAGGCGCTCGCTTCCGCTCAGGGCATCGCCACCCGGTACCAGCAGAATGAGCTGGACGCTGAGCACATCCTGCTGGCTCTAGTTGAGCAATCGGAAGGGCTGGTTCCGCAGCTCCTCAAGAAGGTCGGCGTCGACCCGGCAGTCATCCATCAGCAGATTCAGGCCGCGCTCACTGACCGGCCGCGCGTTACCGGCGGCGACAGCCAGCTCTACATGTCTGCCCGGGCACGGCAGGTGCTGGCCGAAGCCGAAAACCAGGCCAAACGGTTCAAGGACGAGTACGTTTCCACCGAGCACCTTTTCCTCGCGGTTCTGGGGCTGAAGGACGGAGATTGCGCGCGGGTCTTCAAGGCGTTCGGGGTCGACTCCGGCAAGGTGCTCGCGGCCCTTAAAGAAGTCCGCGGGTCCCAGCGCGTCACCGACCAGGGCGCCGAAGAACGCTACCAGCCGCTGGAGAAATTCGGTCGCGACGTCACCCAGCTTGCCCGCGACGGCAAGCTCGACCCGGTCATCGGCCGCGACGACGAAATCCGCCGGGTGATGCAGGTCCTCTCCCGTCGCACCAAGAACAACCCGGTGATGATCGGCGAGGCGGGCGTGGGCAAGACCGCCATCGTCGAGGGGCTCGCCCAGCGCGTAGTCAGAGGCGACGTGCCGGAGTCGCTGCAGGATCGGAAGCTTGTCGCGCTCGACATGGGCGCGCTCATCGCCGGCACCAAGTACCGCGGCGAGTTCGAGAACCGCCTGAAGGCAGTGCTGAAGGAAGTTGCCTCGTCCGACGGCCGCATCATCCTCTTCATCGACGAGCTCCATACCGTGGTCGGTGCCGGCAAGGCTGAGGGCGCCGTGGACGCCGGCAACATCCTGAAGCCGATGCTCGCCCGCGGCGAACTGCGCTGCATCGGCGCAACCACGCTCGACGAATACCGCCAGTATATCGAGAAAGATAAGGCGCTGGAGCGGAGGTTCCAGCCCGTCTACGTTGACCAACCGACAGTAGAGGAGACAATCTCGATCCTGCGGGGCTTGAAGGAACGGTACGAAGTTCACCACGGCGTGCAGATAACCGATGCGGCGTTGGTGGCCGCCGCGACGATGTCCAACCGCTACATCGCGGACCGGTTCCAGCCGGACAAGGCCATTGACCTCGTTGACGAGGCCGCAGCCAAGCTGAAGATGGAGATTACCTCGAAGCCGGTCGAGCTGGACGACGTGGACCGGAAGCTGATGCAGCTGGAGATGGAGCGGCTCTCGCTCAAGCGCGACAAGGACGAGGCATCGCGGAAGCGGCTGAGGGAGATCGAGAAGGAGATTGCCGACCTCAAGGAAGACCAGAAGCGGCTGACTGCGCAGTGGGAAACCGAGCGGAAAGAAGTCGAGTCCCGGCAGAAGCTGCAGGAAGAGATTGAGAGGATCGCGGCCGACGCGGATGCGGCCAAACGGACGTACGACCTGAACAAGGCGGCCGAGCTTGAGTACGGCAAGCTGGCCGAGCTGAAGAAGAAACTCACCGAGCTCGCCGGGAAAGAGAAGGGCAACCGCCTGCTCCGCGAGCAGGTGACCGAAGAGGACATCGCCGAGGTCGTGGCCAAGTGGACCGGGATTCCCTTGAAGAACCTGATGGAGTCGGAGCGCGAGAAGCTGCTCCGACTCGAAGACGACATTCACAAACGGGTCGTGGGTCAGGACGAAGCGGTCGCGGCGGTGGCGAATGCCATCCGCCGGGCCCGGGCCGGGATCGGCGACCAGAAGCGACCCATCGGCAGCTTCATCTTTCTGGGGCCCACCGGCGTGGGTAAGACCGAACTGGCGAGGACGCTGGCCCAGGTGCTGTTCGACACCGAGGAAGCGATTGTCCGCATCGACATGTCGGAGTACGGCGAACGGCATACCGTGTCGCGGCTCGTCGGCGCGCCGCCCGGGTACGTCGGGTTCGAAGAAGGCGGACAACTGACCGAGGCCGTACGCCGACGGCCCTACCGGGTTGTGCTGCTCGATGAGATCGAGAAGGCGCACGCCGACGTGTTCAACGTGCTGCTGCAGATTCTCGACGATGGCCGGCTTACCGACGGCCACGGCCGGACCGTGGACTTCAAGAACACCATCATCATCATGACCTCGAACCTCGGTACCGAACTGGCCCGGCAGGGGAGGTTTGACCGCGACGAATTGATGCAGCTCCTGCGGCGGAGCTTCCGGCCCGAATTCCTGAATAGAATCGACGACGTGGTCGTATTCAACCCACTCTCGCGCGATGACATTAGGAAGATTGTGGACATCCAACTTGCCCGCGTGCGGGATTTATTGACAGAGCAGGGGGTGGGTCTTATACTTAGTCAAGGTGTTGAGGACGTACTTGCGAAAGAAGGCTACGACCCGGATTTCGGGGCGCGGCCGCTCAAGCGAGTCATCCAGCGTCTCGTCGAGAATCCGCTTGCAGAACTGATTCTCAAAACCAGGCCGGCGACGGTTTCGGTATCGGTCGCAGACGGAAAGGTTGTTCTTTCACAATCCGGAGAGGTTTCCCCCACGGGGTGAAGGTCACGGGGGAAACATGAGATTTGCCGGGAGCGGGTATCCCTCCTTCCCAACCCACCAAAATAACCCCCTTGTTTCCCCGTTCCCGGCGCCAATTGAGACCGCTGGCGGCCTGATGACTTAAGCTCGGGCGCATGGCAGCCCTGAGGACAGGGTCCTCGAGGATTGCCGGGAAAGACAGCAATGGCTTTCTCAGCGGTGACTACTGGAGGCAATGCCCGCCGACTTCCGGCGGGCATCTGCTTTTCGAGCCGGCAGCTTCGAACGCGATCGACTCGAAGTCGACCCGTTTTCTGCCGAGTCTGACGCGGCCGGTATTCTGATGGACTAGCCCCTGTTCGGATCAATTCTTGCCGCGGAGATGTGCGGCTGGCTCCGGCTGACGCAGCGCCCAGTCGGCGTCATGTTCGGGCTGGCCCTGTACTGGCGGTCTGGATATGGATGCTGGTCGAAGCTCTGACCCGGAAAACCGAAACAGCCATCAACCGACTCCACCTCCCCGCCCTGACCGGGCCGCGGCAGACGGCGGGTCGGGCCTTGCTTGACTTTCCCGAGCACTGGAAATACAATCACGCCGCTATGAGACTCGCTGTCAGCGCCAACCGGATGCAGCTCCTGCGCCTCCGGAAACGGCTGGCGATTGCCCGCCGCGGGCATAA
>Ga0172371_10006853_pt1 | contig 16394 bp, 13 predicted proteins | sample Lak12m_FD_114543 | JGI IMG/M metagenome (GOLD analysis project Ga0172371, IMG submission 114543) | Freshwater microbial communities from Kabuno Bay, South-Kivu, Congo - kab_022012_12m | ecosystem: Environmental > Aquatic > Freshwater > Lake | place: Democratic Republic of the Congo: South-Kivu...
CGGGTAGGAAATAGCTATAAGAACGGTCAACGATCTGACCTGTGGTGGAATACAGGTCGGCGGTGAAGCACAATAATACGTCGCCGCGCTGGATGCTCAATGCCCGCGCCACTAACGAAGTAGCTGTCACTGCGCTGATATCGGTGCGCGAGACAAACAGGTCGGGCCGGCCGCGCTGGAGCAGCAAATCCAGGATCGAACCGCGAAAGCCGTTATTCAATTCATCTGGATCCAAAATATCATCGGGTAAAATATCAATCAGGTAGGCGACCGCGCGGTCCTCGGCATAGATAACGCGCGAAATCTGCACCACCTCTTTGCATGGTTCCAAAGCCAGGTTGGCGCACTCATCTTCCCTGGCCTGGCGGTTAAGAATGGTTAACGCCCCCATTTCGACTGATAACCCGGTGCGTTCGGCAATCGATTCTATACTTTCCAGCACCTCCAGGCCAGCTTCCAACACCTGCGGCGGCTGATTGACAAAAGTGCCTGAGCCTTGCCGGCGACGGATAATGCCTTGGGTTTCAAAGGTGCGCATTGCCTCGCGCAGCGTGGCGCGCGAAACGCCTAATTTTTCGGCCAGGGTTGGCTCAGAGGGCAGGCGTTGGCCGGGTTGGGCGGCTGCGATCACCTGGTTGAGTTGGTCGTGCAGCCGCTGCGAGACTGTTAAGGCAGTCTGATGCGCTTTGGCGGAAGGTGCATTTTCCATTACTCAGTTCCTCTTGTTTCTAGCGCCGGGATCAATTCAAATCGGGTGACATCTACCAGCCCCAGATCGGTGAGGCGTAATTCAGGGATAACGGGCAAGGCCAGCAGACTGAGTTGCATGTTGGGGTTGACCATCTGGCAACCGCACTGGCGAAAGCCTTCCAAAATAGAAGCAGCCTGTTCGGCGACCAGGTCGGCGCGCTGGCTGGAAATAATTCCAGCGATTGGCAGGGCAACTTGACCGATCACCTGCCCGTTCTTGACTACGATCTGCCCGCCGCCCATTTGCCCTAACTGGTTGGCGGCTAAAGCCATATTCTCATCATCCGTACCGACCACGATCATCTGGTGGCTGTCGTGGGCGACAGTCGAAGCGATGGCGCAAGGCGCATTGAAACCAAATCCATGCACTAACCCAACCTGTACACTTCCACTGGCGTGATGGCGTTCAACCACAGCCAGTTTTGCCAGATCATTGTTCAGATCGGATTTTACTTCACCATCCACTACAGGCGCTTCCAGGCAAATATGCCGGGTAGGGGCTTGCTTTTCAATTACCTGGATCACATGGGCAGTGACAGTTTGTACCTCAGGCGCAGTCAGACGAAAATCGGCTGCCGTTAGCGGCTTCGCCAGATGAATGGATTGGGTTGCCCAATCGGGATAAGGGTAAGCAGGCAGATCAATGATAAGCCGGTAATCCTGGGCGACAACGACGCCCTGAGCGATAACCAGCCCGGCTTTAAATTCGGCCAGGTCTTCGACCAGCAGGATGTCGGCAAAGCGACCGGGCGCCAGCAAGCCGATATCTCGCGTCAGACCAAAATGTTCGGCGGTGTTAATTGTCGCCATCTGGATGGCAGCGATGGGAGCGATGCCATGCGCTATCGCCTGGCGCACAGCCCGGTCCACGTGCCCTTCGCAGACCAAAGTCTCGGAATGTGAGTCATCGGTGCATAAAATGAAGCGTCGCGGGTCAAGCTTGCCCTCAGTGATCGCGCGCACACCCTCAGCCACATCTTGCCAGCCCGAACCGAGCCGCAGCATCGCTTTCATCCCCTGGCGTACGCGGGCAATGGCGTCTTCCATGCGCGTGCCTTCGTGGTCGTCTTCGGGGCCGCCAGCAACGTAGCCATGGAAGGGTAATCCCAGATCGGGCGAAGCGTAATGCCCACCGATCACCTTATTAACCCGTCGCGTTTCACCCATCTTGGCGTGCATCTGCTCATCGCCGAGAAAGACGCCCGGAAAATTCATCACTTCGCCCAGGCCGATGATGCCCGGCCAGTCCATTGCCTCAGCCACCTCATCAGCGCCCAGGCTCGCTCCAGGGGTTTCAAGCCCGGGGGCGGATGGCACGCAAGACGGCATTTGCACCCAGATATGCACGGGTTGGACCGCGGCTTCGTCAACCATTAATTTGACGCCGCGCAGCCCGAAGACATTGGCAATTTCGTGTGGATCAACAAACATAGCAGTCGTACCATGTGGAACGACCGCGCGCACGAATTCGGTCACGGTCAACATGCCCGATTCGACGTGCATATGACCATCCAGCAAACCGGGAACCAGATATTGCCCACCCGCTTCAATTACACGGGTCTGTTGACCGGTGGCGTGAGAGGCGTCGGGGCCAATATAGGCGATCCGATTACCAATTACTGCGATATCGGTGTGGGAAATGATCTCGCCGGATTGGACGCACACCCACTTGCCATCCCGGATTACCAGATCGGCCGGCTGGCGGCCCATGGCAACGTCTACCAAAAGGCGGGAAAGATCAGAATGCTGCTTTGACATGCTTCTCTCGGATTCAGGCCTCTAACAGGCGTTTTGCCGCCTGATTGTGTTGTTCCACCAATTTATGACGATCAACGGTGACCAGTTTGCCCTCTTTGACGATGAATTTACCGCCCACTACCGTGTATTCAGCGTGCGCTGGCGAGCAAAAGACCAGCGCGGCGACCGGATCGTGCAGACCGCCGGCGTAGGTCAGGTGGTTCAGCCGCACGGCGAAGAAATCGGCGCATTTGCCCGGCTCCAGCGAACCAATATCGGTTCGCCCTAACACCGCCGCGCCGCCTCGGGTCGCCAGTTCCAGCGACTGGCGGGCGGTCATCAAGGGTGGGGCGTCTTCTCCAGATAGCGAAGCGCCATGCAACCCGGCGTTCAACCGAGCCAGCAGCATGGCCTGGCGCACCTCTTCCAGCATGTTTGAACCGTCGTTGCTGGCCGAGCCATCCACGCCTAACCCAACTTTCACACCATAGCGTCGCATCTCCATAATTGGGGCGATGCCGGAAGCCAGGCGCATATTCGATGTCGGACAATGCGCCACGCCGCAGCCCGTCTGACCGTACAGGCGCATTTCTGCGGCATTGACATGCACTGAATGGGCGAACCACACATCCGAACCAATCCAGTTCACCTGTTCCATATAAGCCACCGGTTTGTAGCCAAATTTTTGTTGGCAGAAGCTATCCTCATCTTGAGTCTCTGCCAGGTGGGTGTGCAGGTTTACTTTGTAAGCCCGCGCCAACGCAGCGCTTTCGCGCATCAAGTCGCCGGTGACGCTGAATGGCGAGCATGGCGCCAGCACGATTTGAGTCATAGCGCCCGGCTTGGGGTCGTGATAGGTCTCAATCAGCCGCTGTGAGTCATTTAGTATTGAAGTTTCGTCCTCCACCACGCTATCGGGCGGCAGACCGCCTTTGCTTTCTCCCAGGCTCATCGAGCCGCGCGAGGCGTGCAACCGCAAACCGACTTCGCGGGCGGCCAGGATTTCATCATCCAGCCGCGAACCATTGGGAAACAGGTATAGATGGTCGGAGGCGGTGGTGCAACCCGAAAGCGCCAGTTCGGATAGGGCGGTTTGTGTGGAGAGGCGGATGTCGGATGGGCGCATGCGCGCCCAGATCGGGTAAAGCGTTTTCAGCCAGTTGAACAGGTTGGCGTCTTGCGCGGCTGGCACCACCCGCGTCAGAGTCTGGTAGAAATGGTGGTGGGTGTTGATCAGACCGGGCAATAAGATATGCCCGGCGAGATCCAGGATTTCATCTGCGGTCTGTGGGATTTCTGAACTGGCTCCAACTTGCTCGATGAAGCCGTCGCGAATAAATAGACCACCATCAGGAATCTCCCTTCGGTGGTCATCCATGGTAACCAAAATATTGGCATGGCGGACAAGCAGTGTGCTCATAGATGGTTTTTCCTCATTGCGAGAATCTCAATCCATAGACTTGTCTGACAACTTTGATTGTATCAAATAATGTTTGCCGTGTCAATTGTCTGACAACTTCTTAATCTAAATTGCCTGTGTCAGGCTGGTCTTTTGGCGAAACTGAATTATCATTAGGGAAAGCTGAAACTGGAAAGGTGAGATGCGCATGGGAAAACAGAGCCTGGTATTCATGATAATTTGTCTGGTTTTAGCAGGGTGTAATGCTCCCCCTACTCAATTGGCTGTGCAAAAGGCGGCGGCTAACATGACGCCCACGATCAGCCCCACGCCGTCTCCTCTGCCTACCTCGAGTGCTACATCCGCGCCCATCCCTACCGCCACACTGACCTTCACCCCCGCTCCAACTGAAACCCCATTCGGTCAATTCTCTGCCCGAGAGGTCATTGTCCAAAAATTTGCTGGATTGGATATATTCGAATTCACAGCGGATGGCGATGAAATCAAAAATCTGACCCAAGACCTGCCAGGCGATAAGCTTTTTTTAGGTTGGTCGCCGGATGGAAAATCTATTTTAGTAGGGGAGTATGAAACCAAACAGCGACTTTCATTCACAAAAATGAAACTCTGGCTCATCAATGTCCAGAGCGGCGAGCGACGGAATCTGCTAGAAACGAACGGCGAAACCCGCTCCGATTGGTCGCCGAACGGTGAAACGATCCTGGTGGAATGCTACGATGGAAAAATTTGTCTGGTTGACACGACTTCTTTTCAAGTGACCAAGACTCGTTTTTCTGGGAATCCGATCGGTTTCAGCCCGGATGGTCGCCTGGCGGGGTGGGATAACCTCCCTGCGCCGAGACTGGCCGGGAAGAAACCATTTAAGCCCGTCCTCCAGCATGGTACGTTATACACCTGGAAGCCGGGCGCGCCGGATATCACTCCGCTTTTATCCTACAGCTCTTATCTGGGTTCAGCCGGAACGTACTGGGCGCACGATAGCCTCTCGCTATACATCCTGGATGCCGTGAATGGCAAGAGCGCCCTTGCGCAGGTATTTCTGGATGGCCGGCCGGTGAAGCATTTATACCAGTTCGAGCGTGATGTTTGCGCCGTTGGGCTTTCGCCAAATGGCGAGCTGCTTTTATTACGGGGGCTGGTTGTGGAAAGTGAAACGGCTACCTGTTCTGGCGCGCTTGGCTTGGCTTTTCTGGATCAAGACGATTTAGCCTGGTTTGACATGCTGAAAGACATCAAATGGCTGCGCTGGACCGCTGATAATAAAGGGCTGGTGGTGATGTTACAGGATGGGACGGAATATTTGCTGGACCTGGTTCATAAAACTATGGCGCAGACCGATTGGATGAACTGGACCAGGTTCTTTGATCTGTGGGAGATGCCTACGAACCATTAATCGGTCAAGGATGCTTGACAAACACCCAACACTTACCCTACAATTGCTCAAGATTTACCAACCTGCTATGACATCTTGACCTTCAAGGAGTTCTAAATGAGCATCATAACTGAATTGGAACAGCGCTTCAATCCACATTTTCGGCGGATGGCGGAAGAGATCGTCACTGAATTCCCGAAAGTGCATACCAATGTCTGGTCTTATCCGATCGGCGCTCTGACCGATTATCGCGGGCATGGCCTGGGCGTGGAATGTTCCATCCCGACCGACATCACCGAGCCGGCTAACCAGGCGCAGATGGAATTTGTGGCTTTGATGATCTATCTGAAACATCTCGATCGCGAGCCGAGAATTGATATGGTGATGGTCAGTTGGGGGAATGGCCTGGTTGAAGCCAAACTCAGCCCCGAATCGGTGGAGATCACCGAGACCAACCTGGCCGAGATTGAGAAGCACTTGCCCGAACTGTTTGGCGTCTTGAAAAGCGCTGTGGCGCGAGGACACCCAGCCGCAGAGTAAGGAACCCTTTGTTATGTCGCCTTCTTTACCTCCGGATCCAGGCGCTTCAGGAAAATTAGCGGGTCGGGTTGCCCTGATCACCGGGGGCACCTCCGGGATTGGTGCGGCGACCGCCCGGCTGTTTGCCAGCGAAGGGGCGTTCGTGGCTTTTACCGGGCGGCGCGCCGCGCACGGCCTGCAGGTGCAGGCCGAAATCCTTGCCTCTGGTGGGCAGGCATTATATGTCCCCGCTGACCATACTCTTGAGCAAGACTGCCAGCAGTCAATCCAGGCGACGATCCAACAATATGGCCGGTTGGATATTCTGTTCAACAATGCCGGAATAGTGTTGCACGGCAACGCTGAGCAGACCAGCCTGGCCGACTGGCAATTAACTCTCGATTTGAATGTCACCGCAGTCTGGCGAATGAGCCGCCTGGCGCTTCCCCATCTACGGGCGCAGGGTGGCGGGGCGATCGTCAACAACGCCTCGGATTGGGGATTGGTTGGCGCGGCAGGCGCGCTGGCTTATTGCGTTTCCAAGGGCGCGGTTATCCAGATGACCAGGGCGATGGCGCTGGATCACGCGCGCGAGAATATCCGCGTCAACGCAGTTTGCCCCGGGGATACTTTTGTCGAACGTTGGGTTGAGAACGGCTATTTCAAAGGTTCCGGCGCGGTCGAGCGCCAACAGGCTTTGCAGGAAAGCGGCGAGGCTTTACCGCTCGGTCGCGTGGCTGCCGTAGAAGAAATTGCCAGGGCGGTCTTATTCCTGGCTGGCAGCGATTCCTCATACATGACTGGCAGCATCCTGGTGGTAGATGGCGGGAATACAGCCCGCTAGCGATGGGAGCTTCAATGTCGGATCTACAGATTCCCATGGAACATGATAAAAAGATCGCGTTGGTGGCGCATGACAACAAGAAAAGGGCGCTGGTGGAGTGGGCTCATTTCAATCAGGTGTTGCTGGCGCATCACAAGCTATATGCCACCGGCACGACCGGTGAAGTGTTGGAAAAAGAACTCGGACTGAAAATCACCCGGCTACAGAGCGGGCCGCTGGGCGGCGATCTACAGATCGGCGCCAAGATTGCCGAAGGTGAGATTGATTTCCTGATCTTTTTCTGGGATCCACTTGAGCCGCAGCCGCATGACCCGGATGTGAAGGCGCTCTTACGAATGGCGGTTGTATGGAATATCCCCATTGCCTGCAACCGGGCATCAGCCGATTTCATGATTTCCTCGCCGTTGATGGATGGCGAATATGACCGGTTAGTGCCGGATTACGATGGGTATCGTAAGCGGCGGATCGTTTAAGATGAAAAGCTGGTTTCAAAGCTTAAGCCCCAAAGACTGTTTTCAGCCGCACATGCCACAAGTGGAGTTGAAGGCGGAGGTCGAAGCGGTTTTTACCGAAGCGCGCAAAGCTGCGCGCGGTGAGTTGCGACCGCCCGGCGCCTTACCGGATGAGCGTTTCTACGTTGTGGTTACACCTGGACGGATGGTGATGTATAAACCCTGCCCTGCTCCCGGTTCGATGCCAGCCGAGCAGGTTGCCCCAATTGAGCGATTATTGCCTTCCACAATTAAACGGAATATTGCAGTGATCGCCAACACTGAGCTGCAGGCAGTCACAAAGGAAATTTCGCGCGCCATCCCCTTTGTAGGGATGTTGATGGGTTTTGCTTATATCGGCCATGCTGTGTGGATATTCGAAGGGCATACCGTCGCCTTACAAGCTGGCTGCCGGGAGGCTGATTTGTTGATTGTGGATGGCGGCATGGCGCCGTTCCTGAGCCAGGACTGGGCGCAGGTCGCTCAGCGCAGCCTGCGCAACCCCGAAATCTATCTCTATAACCGGGCGACGTTTGGGTTAAACCGCGTGAGTGTGAAGTGAGCCGATGAAGGCGACCTTTGTATTTTGAGCGCCCACTCGGCGCTAATGTGAAAATGGACGTTGGCTTGAACGTGTGACAATGCGCGCCATAGATACTCTGCTAAGCGATTTGGTATTCCTGTACGGCGAAGAAGCCGGCAGAGCGACTTGCGCGCAGGTCGGACGGCTGATTGCGCGTTCGCAGTCAGGCGCAAGATACGCAGATCGCAGCTTGACTCTGGACTCACGCGATGCGATCTTGATTACCTATGGCGACCAGGTGCAACAACCCGGCGAGCCGCCGTTGCAGACTCTGAACCGTTTTTGCTCACAATATTTGACCGGTCTGGTCAGCGGCGTTCACATTCTGCCATTCTACCCTTATTCCTCCGATGATGGCTTCTCGGTAATAGATTACCGCCGCGTCGATCCTGCACTGGGCAGTTGGCAGGATATCCAGGAACTGCGACAGAAATTCCGCTTAATGTTTGATGCGGTGATCAATCATGTTTCTGCCCAGAGCGCCTGGTTTCAAGGGTTTCTGGCTGGCGAGCCGCCTTATCGGGATTATTTTATTTCGGTGACGGGCAGTCCCGACCTGTCGCAGGTTGTCCGCCCGCGTACTTTGCCGCTGCTGACCCGTTTCTCCACCCGCCAGGGCGAGCGGGCGGTCTGGACTACTTTCAGCGCAGACCAGGTTGACCTGAATTACCAGAACCCGCAGGCGCTGTTGGAAATTCTCGATATCTTGTTATTCTACGCTCGCCAGGGCGCGGACTTCATCCGCCTGGATGCTATCGCCTACCTGTGGAAAGAGCTGGGGACCGCCTGTATTCACCTGCCCCAGACCCACGCGGTGATTCGCATAATCCACGCCGTGTTAGAAGAGGGCGCTCCACAGGCGCGCTTGATCAGCGAGACCAACGTGCCGCACGCTGAGAACATGTCTTATTTTGGAAACGGCGCCGACGAGGCGCACCTGATCTATAATTTTGCCTTACCGCCGCTGGTGTTATACACCTTGCAGCACGGCGACGCGCGACCGTTATCGGCCTGGGCCCGTCAATTAAGCCTGCCCTCTCGCCAGGTTACCTTCTTCAATTTTCTGGCTTCGCACGATGGAATCGGCCTCACCCCGCTGCGTGGTATTTTACCCGATCTCGCCATTGACGAATTAGCGCGCCGGACGTTGGCGCAAGGCGGGCTGGTTTCCTACCGCTCGAACCCGGACGGCAGCCAAAGCCCATATGAGTTGAATATCAACTATTTTGATGCGCTGGCAGAGCCGGACAAAGCCGAGCCGCTGGAGTTGCACATCGCCCGTTTCAGCGCCGCGCACGCTATCCAACTGTCCCTGGTGGGCTTGCCGGGCGTCTATTTTCACAGCTTGTTCGGTTCGCGCGGCTGGGCGGAGGGAGCGCGCGTCAGCGGGCATAATCGCGCCATCAACCGGCAAAAGTTAACCCTGGAGCAGCTAGAGCAGGAACTGTGCGATCCCTCCGCCCTGCGCAGTCGTGTATTCAGCCGGCTTACCCAATTATTACGCGCCCGAGCCTCCCATCCCGCTTTTCAACCTTATGGAGATCAGCAGGCGTTGGATTGCGGCGCGCAGGTCTTTGCTTTGCTGCGCGGCGCGGCGCAGGACGGCGGGCAGGTATTGTGCTTGCAAAACGTCTCGGCGCGAACCGCCTGGATTGACCTGCCTGGGAGGATTACTGCGCCGAATGGCGCGGCGATTGACCTGCTCAGTGGCGAAAAACAGGACTTTGCTCCTGGGCGGGCGCTATCGCTCGCGCCTTACCAGACCTCCTGGCTGGTGTTATGATAGGTTGATGGTCGTTTGATCTTTGCTTGTTCGTCCAGTCTTCCTGATCGTCCAGCAGATCAACTACTGGTCGGTCGGGGAGAAACTATCTGGCTGATGACAGAAGGGATAACCTGATGAGCAAAAAATGCCACATCGGTTTTGTTTCCACCCGCTTTTCTGGAAACGACGGCGTTTCGCTGGAAACGAAAAAGTGGGTGCAGGTGTTGCAAGATCTGGGGTACGATTGTTTTTACTTCGGCGGCGATTGTGACGAGAGCGACCGGGAATACAGCTATCTGCTCCCCGAAGCCCATTTCCAACATCCAGATATCCAGGAGCTTTATCAGATCGGCTTTTCTCTACCGGTGCGCCCAGCGGAGGTCACAACCCGCATCCATACGCTGAAGGAACACTTGAAGCGCCATTTATACGAATTTATCCGCCAGTTCGATATTCAACTGTTAATCCCGGAGAATGTCCTGGCTATCCCGCTCAATATCCCGCTCGGCATCGCCTTGACCGAGTTGATCGCCGAGACGGGCATATCAGTGATCGCACACCACCACGATTTTTTCTGGGAGCGCAAGCGCTTCTTGGTCAATTGCGTCTGGGATTATCTGAATATGGCTTTCCCGCCGCACCTGCCATCCATCCAGCATGTTGTAATCAATACATCAGGCTCTAACCAGCTCAGCTTGCGCACCGGTATCTCTGCCATGCTGATACCCAATGTGATGGATTTTGACCATCCCCCGTCGCCGGCGGATGATTATGCCGCCGGTCTGAGGAGCGATTTGGGTGTTGAGCCGGACGAATATTTCTTTTTGCAGCCCACACGGGTGGTCCAACGCAAAGGCATTGAACACGCTATCGAGCTAATCAACCGGCTGAATGGCAAGGCGCGTTTGGTGATTTCACACGCCAGCGGCGACGAAGGGCAAGATTACCAGCAACGCCTCAAGCATTATGCCAGTTTACTCTCCGTGCCGACTAATTTCGTCACCGAGATCATCCGCGACCAGCGCGGTATCTTGCCGGATGATCGCAGGGTATATACTTTATGGGACGCTTATCAATGCGCTGACCTGGTCACTTACCCTTCCACCATCGAAGGCTTTGGCAACGCTTTTCTGGAAGCGATTTACTATTATAAACCGATCCTGGTCAATAATTATTCCATCTATGCCACCGATATTAAGCCCAAGGGTTTCCGCGTGGTAGAATTTGATGGCTATCTGACCGAGCAGACCGTCTGGTTTGTCCAAAGGATCTTAGCCGATCCAAACCTGGCGCAGGAGATGACCGAATATAACTATTTGTTGGCTCGCCGCTATTATGGTTATGCTATGTTAGAGCGCCGCTTGCAGACCTTATTAATGAAGTGCTTCGGCGAGAGTAGATTCTGACATGCAGATAGACCTGCTGCATTACGCCGCGCCGCCGGTAGTGGGTGGTGTAGAGAGTGTGATTGCCCACCATGCCCGTTTGATGGCAGACGCCGGGCATATTGTGCGTATCCTGGCCGGGCGCGGCGGGCAATTCGATGAACGCATCCCGGTCGTGTCATTGCCGTTGGTTGACTCACGTCATCCGCAGATTGAGGCGGTCAAGGGTATGCTGGATCAAGGCCTCTTACCGCCAGAATTTGAGCGGTTGGTCAGTCAGATTCACGCTACGCTGAGCCAGGCGTGCGTCGGGACGCACATCCTGATTGCTCATAATGTCTGTTCGCTGAACAAAAATCTGGCTCTGACCGCCGCGTTGAACCGGCTGCTGCAAAGCCCAAAAAGCCCTCGTTTGATCCTCTGGCATCACGACCTGGCCTGGACTACACCGCGCTACCGCGCTGAATTGTATGAGGGTTACCCGTGGGATTTATTGCGCCGCGATTGGCCTGGCGCGACGCAAGTGGTGATTTCCGAACACCGGCAAAGGGAACTGGCGCAATTGCTTGGAGTGGCTTTGGAACACATCCGGGTCATCCCAAACGGTTTGGATGTGCGGCGTTTCCTGAAGCTGGAAGAACAGACTGTGGCGTTGATCGAAAGGCTGGATTTGTTATCCAGCGCGCCGCTCTTGCTCTTGCCGGTGCGGATCACGCCGCGTAAAAATATCGAGCTGGCGTTGCGCGTGCTGGCTTGCCTGCGTATAGAACTGCCTGAGGCGCGACTGGTCGTCACTGGCCCGCTCGGTCCGCATAACCCGGCTAACCGGCTATATTTTGACCGGCTGCTCGGCTTACGCGCAGAACTGGGACTGACAGGCGCAGCCCATTTTTTGGCGGAACATAGTTCAACCTATTTGCCGGACGCCGTGATCGCGGATTTCTACCGGCTGGCGGATGGATTGCTGTTGCCTAGCCGGGAAGAGGGTTTTGGTTTACCCATACTGGAAGCGGGCTTATCTGGGATGCCGATCTTTTGCGCCGACATACCTGCTTTGCGGGAACTGGGCGGGGAGCAGCGCCGCTATTTCTCGCCAGACGCTGACCCTCAACAAGTCGCCAGTATGATTGCTCAGGCGCTGGCGCAGGAGAAGAACTTGCGGCTGCGCTGGCGTGTGCGCCGGGAATTTACCTGGGAGAGGATTTTTCAAGCTCACATCGCGCCCTTATTGACTTCCTGAAATATTCAACAGACCGATGGGAGGCGCAAGATGAACGGTAGCTCGTATTTCCATAGAGTGATCGTGCCGGTTATTCATGGCTGCGAATATACCGCAGCTTTAGCCCTGGCCGAGGCTGTTACTGGCTCCGAAAATATCCTGCTGGTCGGGATTGTTTGTGTGCCGATGGTCGAGTCGATCAGCGCGGCGGCGCTGGTGGCGCGGCGGTTGCGCACTCAACTTCAGTCATTAGCCCGAAAATTACACGTGCGTCGGCGGCCGCGCTTATTTGTGACCGACCAGCCGTTGATCGAGTTGAGCGCGCTTATTCAAGCCGAAGACCCAGATTTGCTGGCGCTGGAATATCCATGCCAGTTGGAAGCCTTATCGCTTACAACCGCTGAAGCGATGCAACGATTGAGTTGTAGTGTCGCTGTGGCGCGCGGCCCTTTAACCAACAAACCCCTCAGGGCGCTGACCTCCCTACGCGGCGGCCCCTATGCGGAACTGGCTTTGCAGATTGCTCTGGCCATGCAGGCTGAATGTGGGACGAAGGTGACCTCGCTCCATATCAAATCGTTTGCCGGCGGAAAAAAGGAAACGGCCGCTTTTCAGGGTCTTTCAAATGTACTTTCTCACTTACCAGAAATTGAGCAGAGGGTTGTCCAAACAAACGACCCGCTGCAAATTATCGTGGATACTTCACGCGAGTATGATGTGCTGGTGATTGGCTCCACGATCCGTCCGGACGCTCTGCTTACGCCTTTTGGCCCGGTAGCGGAACGAGTCCTGCAAGAAAGCCCGGCTGGGGTGGTGGTAGTCAAATCTGCCCGCCCGCTTCCCGCCGACCTGACCAGCGAATCCGCCGGGCATCACGCCATCTCGATCCTGGTTGATAAGTGGTTCGCGGAAAATACATATCATGCCAACGAATTTGCCGACCTCAAGCAGTTGCTCGAATTGAAAGAACAACAAAACCTCTCCATCAGCCTGGCGCTGCCGGCGCTTAACGAGGCGGAGACAGTAGGTAAGGTAATTCAAACGGTCAAGACGGCTCTAATGGATCAATCGCCTCTGCTGGATGAAATTGTGCTGATCGACTCGGATTCCAGCGACCGGACGCGTCAGATTGGCGAGAGCCTGGGCATACCGGTGTACATTCACCAGCAGGTTTTGCCGGGGTATGGGGCGCGGCCTGGCAAAGGAGAGGCGTTGTGGAAAAGCTTGTTCGTAACGCGCGGCGATATCGTCTTGTGGATTGACACGGATATTGTCAACATTCACCCGCGTTTCATCTACGGATTGATCGGTCCGCTGTTAAGCGACCCCTCGATCCAGTTCGTCAAAGGGTTTTACCGGCGGCCGCTGCGGGTGGGCGACAAGATCCAGGCTAGCGGCGGCGGCAGGGTGACCGAACTGACCGCCCGCCCGCTGCTCAACCTGTTTTACCCACAGCTTTCCGGCGTGCTGCAACCGCTCTCTGGCGAATATGCCGGGCGGCGCGCGGTTCTCGAACAGTTGCCTTTCTTTTCTGGTTACGGGGTCGAGATTGGCTTGTTGATAGACGTGGTTGAAAAGTGTGGCCTGAGCGCCATCGCTCAGGTTGACCTGCAAGAACGCATCCACCATAACCAGCCGTTGGACGCGTTGAGTAAGATGTCATTCGCTATCATCCAGGCGGTCAGCCGCAAGCTGGAAAACAGCCTGGAGCGCAATTTCCTGAAAGAGGTCAATAAAACAATGAAGTTGGTGCGCTACGATGGCGGGCATTTCTTTTTGGAAGTGCAAGAAATCGCCGAACAGGAGCGTCCGCCAATGGTAGACTTGCCGGAATACCGCGCCCGCTTTAACGAGCAAGTCCAGGTCAGCCGCGCATGACCCGCTTCTGGTTGGCGCGACACGGCCAGACGGACTGGAATCAGGAAGGACGCTTCCAGGGACAATCTGACCTGCCCTTGAACGCGAACGGGTTGGAGCAAGCGCGGCGGCTGGCCGCTTTATTAGCGGAGGCAGACCTCCAGGCGCTGTATTGCAGCGATCTGCAACGTGCGTTTCAGACGGCCTCGATCATCGGGGCGCGGCTTGGGCTTGCGCCAATACAGGATTGTCGCCTGCGCGAGATTCGTCTGGGCGAGTGGGAGGGGCTGTTGAAAGAGCAGATCATTGCCGCTGATCCACAAGTGTGGGAGAGACGGCAACTTGATCCGCTGCACGTCAAACCGCCCGGCGGCGAGAACCTGCTCGATTTGGCCGAGCGGGTCTGGCCTGCCGCCGACCAGATCGCCCGACAGCATCCCGGCGGGCAGGTTTTGCTGGTCGCGCATGGAGTATCCCTGGCTTGCTTGATCTGCCGGGCGCGCGACCTGCCGTTGAGTCAGGCTTTTCAAGAAATCCCAGATAACGCCCATCCTGTACCGGTTGAATGGCATAAGCATCCGGCGATTGATGATATGCTAGAGGCAAGATGATATGGCAAGCAATCCCGTTATTGACAGCCTGTTACAGCGCAAATCAATCCGGCGTTATACGGATCAGGTACCTTCAGATGAGGTGATCCAGGCGATTGTGCGCGCCGGGCAACAGGCGCCCTTTGCCTCGCAGAGTTATAGCGTATTGCTGTCTCGCAAACAAAAGCTGCCATTTGGCGCGCCGCTGCTATTTACTTTTTGTGTGGACTTGCATAAGCTGGAACGGATCATGGAACGGCGCGGCTGGCAGCGGGCTTCGAATGATTTATTCTCGTTGATCTTTGGCATCCAGGATGCTACATTGATGGCAGAGAACATGGTTATGGCTGCCGAAAGCCTGGGGCTGGGCAGTTGCTTCTTGGGCGCGGCGCCATATAAGGCAGCGACGATCGCCAGGCAATATCAATTGCCCAAACGAGTCTTTCCGCTGGTGCAACTGGCTATGGGCTATCCGGCGGAAGACCCACCGCCACGCCCGCGGTACCCGTTGGATTTTGTACTGTTTGAAGACGCCTATCCCGAGCTGGGCGATGAGGTGGTTGAACGGGCGATGCATGAAATGGATGAGGGGTACCTGGCGCAGGATTATTACCGCCATGCGAAGTACATCATTCCACTGGAGGGCGAGCGCCAGGAGACATTCGATTATGACAATTATAGTTGGACAGAGCATATCTCGCGCAAATGGGGCCAGTGGCATCGCTCCCGCGCGGAATTACTGGAACAATTGAAACAATGCGGTTTCAACATTGACGCTGACCAGGATTGAGAAGCTGGCGCAGCGCCAACGTTCTAGCTTGAATCCGTATGGTTGGATGCGCTCAAGTTTGATCTCGCGAGCGAGCAGATTGCCCTTTCAGGCGAATCCTGGCTGTGGAAAAGGCGCGTGCGGCGGATTCTTGCGCACAACCAAAGCTTCGGACCTTTTAATATCATCCATAAGATAACATTACCCAGGCTATCAGGCGACTCGCGCCTGACGCTAATCTGGAAAGCAGGCGTCTAATGATATACGAAGACAAACTCAATTCTGTTTTAGAAGAAATTGTCGCTCGTTGGGGAATCCCCGGGCTGGGGGTCGGCATCTTCGAGGCGGGGGAGATCGTTTACACACGCTACTTTGGGGTGCAGAGCCTGGATACGCGCGCCCCGGTCACACCGGACTCGATTTTCTGCATAACCTCGATTTCCAAGTGTTTCGTCGCCACGGCGGTGATGCAACTGGTCGAACGGGGAAAAATTGATCTGGATGCGCCAGCGACGGTCTACTTGCCCTATTTCAAGCTGGACGATGAGCGATACATGCAAGTCACCATTCGGCGCATGCTTAGCCATACCTCCGGCATGCCCGATTTGGATGAGAGCGAATACGATGCGCTGATCGCCCGGCCGGAGACTGATGACGGCTGCGCCGAACGTTACGTGCGTAGCCTGAGCGGCTTGAAACTCGCTGCTGCGCCAGGCGAGCGTTTTCTGTATAGCAATATCGCCTATAATGTGCTGGGCGACTTAATTGCAAAAGTCTCCGGGCAAACCTTTGAAGCCTATATGCAAGAAAACATCTTGCTTCCAGCGGGTATGCCGGATAGTACATTTTTGCTGGCGGATGTGGAGCGGCGCAGGCTGGCTGTGCCGCATTTGCGTACACCAGAAACGCGGGTTAATCCGCTTTACCCCTATCACCGCGCCGACGCTCCGGCCAGCTTTTTGCATTCGACCATAAGCGATATGTGTCACTGGGGAATCACAGCTCTGAATGGATGCAACAATAACGGTCGTCGGCTGCTCAGCCCCGCCAGTTACGATTTGATGTGGACGCCGGTCGCCCGTTGGGGTTATCC
>Ga0172371_10006855_pt1 | contig 16392 bp, 17 predicted proteins | sample Lak12m_FD_114543 | JGI IMG/M metagenome (GOLD analysis project Ga0172371, IMG submission 114543) | Freshwater microbial communities from Kabuno Bay, South-Kivu, Congo - kab_022012_12m | ecosystem: Environmental > Aquatic > Freshwater > Lake | place: Democratic Republic of the Congo: South-Kivu...
CCCAGGAAAAAAGCCTTGTAGCCGTCCTGTCGCAGGTCGTCAAGTGTCATATCCTTACCTACGGCAGTGTTGAGGACGATCTCGACCCCCAGATCGGTTATCGCGGCAATTTCCCTGCGAACTATCTCCCTCGGGAGACGAAACTCGGGAATGCCGGTTACCAGCATGCCTCCCGGTTCCTGCAACGCCTCGAACACAGTTACCGAGTAACCTTCCAGGGCCAGGAAGTATGCGCACGTCATGCCGGCCGGACCTGAGCCGATGACCGCAACCTTTTCCTCGTATCGGTTTTTCGGTTTCGGGTTTCGGTACCCCTGCCCCCTCTCCATGGTCACCTTCGCCGCGATAGCTTTCAGGTCCTTGATGCAGAGTGCCTTGTCCAAGTATCGTCGCTGGCACCAAGCCTCGCAGGGATTGGGGCAGATCAGCCCGCAAACCCATGGAAAGGGATTGTCTTGCCTGATCACTTCGATGGCCTCTTCGAAACGACCGTGTCCGATCAGAGCAATGAACGAGGGAATGTCAATACCCGAGGGGCAATTCAGCTGGCATGGTGATGAAGACTCCCGCTTCAGACCGTCCTCGGCGTAGACCTTATGGTGTGGGTCCGCACCTGCGCCCGGCGGGAAGAGAAGATTCGGGTTCATCAGATCTCCTTTGGCATTGTTGGTACCCATATGGCCAAGTGCCGCACATTCTATCGTTCTCAGGCTGGAGCCTGGATAACTTCGAAAACCAATCCAACTCACGCGGAGACGCAGAGCCGCGGAGACAAAGGAATTGCTTTCCGATTCCCGGTTTTCTCCGCGTCTCCGCTGCTCCGTGTGAGTCTCTTTCTTACTCGTTCCCAGGCTCCTGCCTTGGAATGCCTGTCTTCCGGGCTCTGCCCGGTCTTTTGCCGAGGAGACGGCAGGCCCAGCCTGCCCTACTACCTGTTTTCTCGGCGTCTCCGCGCCTCCGCCTGAGTTTCTTAAGCCGCCCTGAACCGCGTCTACGTAGTCTTGCCGTGCGCGATCTTCCGTGCCGCCCTCTCACGCTTAGCGTTCGACGAGACAGACGGGCTTGCCCACTTCAGCGCAGCGGTGGTACACCCCGTTACGCAGGCAGGCTCGAGTCCTTGATCGATCCTGTCTTTGCAGTAGTCACACTTGAATACCCTACCCGTCTCGGCGTTCCACTGGACTGCGCCCCAGGGGCACGCAGTGATGCAAGCCTTGCATCCTATGCACGTGGCGGGGTCGACGGCTACTATACCGTCTTGCTCTCGCTTGGCCATGGCTCCGGTCGGGCAAGCATTTGCACACCATGGCTCTTCGCAGTGGAAACAGGGCATGAAGACGAACTGAATCCGGGGAACAGGCCCCGTAGTACTTGGACCTACCGGGATGATCTTGCAATAGCTTGCGCCCACCGGCACATCATTTTCCGTTTTACAGTGGAGCTCGCATGCACGACAACCGATGCACCGGTTTTGATCCTGATAAATGTAGTATTGACTCATCAAAAGACCTCCAGCTTCCGGGGATCACGAGATTTTTCGTACGGTAACAAAACAGTCGGTAATGGGGCAGTTTCCGCCCACTGCTACTTCCAGGAGTCCCTTCATCAGGGTGTTGTCTCTCATGCCTTTCTTGAATGCCCTGCTCTGGAGAGGAACCTCTCTCCCAAATCCGTGCAGCGTGAAGACTGCCTCGGGATGCATGTAATCGGTCACCGATGCGGTTACCGTCTGTGTCACCCCATTCGCGGATACTTCCACAGTGTCCCCGGATTGAATACCCAGCTTGCCGGCCTCTCCACGATTCATCCACAGAGTGTTCTCACTGCAAATCTCGTTGAGGTACCGGTTGTTCAAGCTAGTGCCCTGAGTGTGAACCGCTATTTTCCCGGTGAGCAGACGGTACTGTCCTTCGGGTGGTCTCTGGGGCGACTCATACGGCGGAAACGAAGCGATTCCGTTATCTTCCAAAAGGCTCGAAACAAACTCGATCTTTCCCGAAGGCGTATTGAATTTCAAGCCGTTGGCACGGTCCCAGAGGATCTTCTTCCCACCAAGGGCCACAAAGCCCTTCTTGTCGAAATCCGAGCGCTTGATTCCGGTGTCCTGCAGTTGCCAGTCTATCAATTCTTCGATGGTGTCGTAAGGAAAGTACTGGCCGATGCCCAGTCGCTCCGCCAACTGCTTGAAAATCCACCATTTGGGCTTGGAGTCATACCTGGGTTCCACAGCCTGACGTCGCATCCAGAGAGCCGGCTTCGGTCCCTTTTTCACGAGCACCGGGTCAGTGCGTTCGAGGTACGTGCATTCCGGTAGTATCACGTCCGCGAACCACGCGGTGTGACTGTAATTCACGTCTATCGCAACGAGAAGGTCGAGTTTACTGAGGCCTTCCTTGTACGCTTCCGGATCCGGGAACGATGAGAGGGGATCGAATCGGTAGCAGATGAAAGCTCGTACCGGATAGGGATCGTCATTGAGTATCGCGTGCGGAAGCATCTGAGCCAGCCCGTAATCCGCGGAAAGGTGCTTGAATGTGCTTCCTACTCCGTCAAAACGTTCTTTCTTTACCGCGGGGACATATTTCTTGAGCGTCCGCACCGGCTTGAATCCGGCTGCCGCTTCCCCCTTGCTGAACAGCAGTCCACCGGGGGCTTCGTACGCGCCCATAAGTGCCGTCAGTATATAGATGGATCTCCGGAAGTAATAGTCCTGTGCCGTCCAAGCGGTCATCCACCCCTGGTTGAAGACGACGGAAGGTCTGGCTTCAGCCAGTTCGTGGGCAATGGCACGGATCTCTTTCGCGGCAATGCCGGTTTCCTTTTCTGCCCACTGAGGCGTGTACGGAACTATGAATCGTTTAAGCTCCTCCATTCCCGATACCCATCTCTCAACGAATTCGACGTCGTAGAGCTTCTCTTCGATGATAGTGTTGATGAGCGCGAGGTTGACCGCGTAGTCGGTCCCCGGTCGGATGAGCAGGAACTTGTGGGCCTTAGCTGCGGTGTAATTCCACCGAACATCCACATGGATGAATCTCATGCCGTTTTCGAGCGCGTCGATGAAGCCTTTGGCTTCGCTCGTCCCGATTGATTCCAATATGTTCCTGCCGTACAAGATCGTGTACTTGCAGTTCGCGTAATCATATGCCACCGTGTTGCGCCTGTGACCGGCAATCGCGTTGTGTGCGTTGTGCACACTGTTGGAACATGCGCCGTGGTGATTGAAATAGTTTGGCGAACCAAGTGCCTGGATGAAAGCCTTCTGCATATCGGTAAACCCGCCCCCGCGATCGCCGAGGACAACGCTTTCCGGGCCGTGTTCGGCAATGACCGCCTTCAGCCTATCTGCGACATAATCAAGGGCTTCGTCCCAAGTCGCGGATTTCCACTTGCCCTCACCTCGGTCACCTTCACGAATCATGGGGCTCTGTACGCGTTCGGCATCGTTTTGGAAAACCTTGCCGGCGGCTCCGCGCGGACAGAGGTATCTGCCTCCCAGTAGGTGCGGATTTCCCCAGATGTGCTTTACTTCGCCGTTCTCGACTTCAATCTCTATTGGACAGCGAACCGTGCACATCGCGCAAACGCTGTAAACGATCTGCTTTTGTGTTTCGGACATGTGATCTCCTCTTGCACAGGTCTATATCTGAAACCTTATTCTGTACTTCTAATCCTCATCTTCTTGTCGTACGTGACGTCGGTGCCTGCAATCGCCATTTGGTTGCGGTTCTAACCGGTCTCTGATGCCTTTGCCCATAACGAACCTTAATGCCGTCGTACGATACGTTTTCAGCCCGATTCCGAGCCCTGCGGTCAGGTCCTATGTCCTTCATGCTCTTGCGGCGGGAAAGCCGGAAGAGCCTTTGTTCGGGCTCCATTGTCTTCGTAGGAACTCAGGATCGCCTTGATCCGCCTGAAATAGGGCAGCCGACCCTTAATGCGTTTGAAAACCATGTAAGACGCTATGTAAAGCGGAATGAAAATGCAGGGGTACCCAACCGTGTAATCTAGAGACAGAAAGGGAAAACCAACCTCGGCGAATCGGGTCTGCATCCATGCCAGTACGAAGAAGACCGGCCAGAGGAAGGCCGCAGACAAGCCGAACTGCTGGAAAAAGGACAGCCCAAACGCGTCATTGGCCAGCTTGTTGGCTGCATGATAGGCTTTGTTGTCCCCGGCTGCCATCGCATCCGCCGACAGATCCTGATAGCGACGCGCGTCGTGGGAAGTCGCGTCGATACGGTCCTTCAACAACAAGTAGACCCCTGCGATAGTGAACTCTCCGATCACCAAGGCAATCCACGCAAGGACGAATGTCCCGATCAGGAAATCGACAAACGCGTAGCCTGTCAGTCGATACGACCAGATCAGGTAAGGATCGATGAGCATCCACAGCGGGTGCATTTCCATGGACCACCTTCGAACGTTTGATGGGGTCGGACCAAGCCGACCCCTTTAGTTGGGACCCTGGATCGGACCTGACGATATTCCCTACATGCCGGGAAATACGGAGTACCCGAGAAAACCTTTTGTGGTGTAGCCGACTCCTACATAGACCGCAAGGACCACAAAGAGCCTCTTGAGCCAAATGTCGGGAATGTATTTGGATGTGTACGGTCCCACAATCGAGCCGATGAAAATGCCGATCAGTTCCACACCGATGAAAAGGAAGTCTATGGGGGTCCCCTTGACAAACATGAACGTGAAGATCGACGTGATCATGCTGACGAACACGGCCAGGGCCGAAGTCCCCGCGACGATGTACATCGGAAGCCCGGCGATGGACGTGAGGAATGGCACGTAGAGAAAGCCGCCCCCCACACCTATGAACGCGGAAATCGCAGCAATGACGAATCCGCCGAGGATGGGCCAGATCGGGGCAAAGGAGAATTCCACACCATAAAAGGTAAACGTGATCTTTCCCGCGCCCCACTGCTTCACTTCCACGCCGCGCGCCGCATGCTCCGAATTGCCTTCCTGTCGCTTGATATGGTCCTTTTCGAACGCCGCCGCCGCCGCCTTCGCCGCCTTCTTGCTCGCCTGTCCCCTCTCGGTGGTCTCATAGAAGAGAAAGCAGCCGATCACCAGGACGATGATCCCGAAAAAGCCTATGTATTGACTCAGGTTGATCTTCCCGGCGGTGAGCACCGGGATGAGATACGCTCCTGCGATCCCTCCGGCGGCCAGGCAGATGCCCAGAGGCAGCACGAGGCGACCCATTCGGTAGTAAGTCAAAGAAGATATGAACGAGGACAGACCGACCAGATACTGATTGCTTGTACGAATGGAGTCGGTCAGGAGTTTGTTGAGCACGGGGCTGGTGTCCTTGAACGATCTTCCGTAATCTGCCAGGCCGAAGACGGTTATATGACCGACACCCGCCATGATCCCGCCGAAAGCCCCAACTGTAGAGAAGATCCACCCGACCCAAACTCCCCACAAGATGCCGTAAAACCAAAAGGGATTTGGCGCCCCGGGTATGCCCATGAATCCCGGCGCGGCTTTGGGATCGATCATTCCTTTCCCTGTTCCCTGGGGGGTCTTGGCAATGGCGTCCTCGAGTTTTCCTGCCAGCACCGGCTCCGTAAGCACGATGGTACCCACCACCGCGACGGCGGCCAGAATGCCGATCACTATCCACTTCCTTTGCTTCATATAAGCCTCCTGTTCGCAAATTTCGGTTTGAGCGCAACCGAATATCGTTGATTCCCGGTCTGCCCTTCCAGTCGCTGGGCAGTGCTGGTGTCACGCGCATGGTCGCTCTTCACCGACCTCTCGGCGGAGGAGATCGCAGCAGCTCACGGACCCTCGCTTCGACCGTCGCCATCTCCACCGGCCTAAAGAGGACTTCGTGCTCCGTCATGACCTGTCTGCATTCCTCGTGGAGGAAATCCGTGATGACGAGGATTCTGAGACCTTTGTTCTCTGTCTTAAGCAACTGTCCCACCGGCGTAGTGTTTCTTCGTCCCGCATCCGCGTTGACAATGGCCAGATCCACCTTATTCGTAGCGGCCAGATCCAGAGCATGGAGCGGATCGGCACAGGCGATCACCGCGTGCCCTTCTTGCTCAAGGAAACGCTTGAAAAGCATCCGCGAATCCCTTTCGGCATCAAGAACCAGAATGGTGGCCACAGTCGTCTCCCGTCCGGCTTTTCTTACTCGGCCCGCCGTTGAATGATAAGCCTAACCGGACTCCGCAACATGTACATCTTCGTTCCACCTCCTCAAGCCTGCCGAGAGCGGCGAGGTGGCCGCCCCAATGGACTCCTTCCTGATCTCCGGCAACGAGACTCGAAAGACCCATCAGGGCACGGGAATAAGCGTAGCAAGTAATGTGCCGAAACATCCCGCTCTTCTTACTATTCTATTATGTGCTTAATATACGAATGGTTACGGTTCGAGATCCACGCCGTGCACCCATGGAAACCATGCCGTTCGCGCCTGTTCGATGCAATGGAATGGTGGCACCGTGAGCAGGTGTTGTCGATTTGTTCGTATATGATTGGGAACTTATGAGCTTTGGGTGAGAATCGGTGCACTGCAGTATAATTATTGCACCGGAACGGTTGACATGACGAGACTATGAAACGTCATCCGAGGCAGGCTGAAAGTCCTTGGATTTGATACCATATCTACGCATCACCTGCTGGAGGGCTTGACGCTCCAGCCCACATTCTCGTGCGGCCTGCGTCACGTTTCCTTGGCTTCGTGCAAGCCCGTCGGCAACATACTCAGAATGGAATCTCTCCAGAACCAGACGCTTGGCCTCCTTGTACGGCAATCTCTTCACTTCTTCGGTGACAAGGCACTTTGCTTGGGTGTCCCTTTCCAGTTCCACATCCTCCATGCGGATTTCCGGTCCGGTAGAGAGAATCACTGCTCGCCGGATGAGATTCTCGAGTTCCCGCACATTTCCCGGCCACGGATATTTCATGAGGGAGTCGGCAAGTTCAGGTGAAATCCGCATGCTCTCTTTTCCCGATTCCCGGCAGCATCGTTGGAGGAAATGCTGGGCCAGGAGCAGGATGTCCTCGGTTTTTTGTCGCAAAGGGGGCATCTGTAGGGAAATCACGTTGAGCCGATAATACAAATCCTCTCGAAAAAGGCCCTGCGCGATCTTCTCCCTGAGATTGCGGTTTGTGGACGCTACGATCCGGGCATTGACTCTGATGCTCTTTGTCCCTCCCAGTGGACGGATTTCCTTCTCTTGTACGACCCTGAGGAGCTTGGTCTGAAGAGTTCCCGAAATGTCTCCAATTTCGTCCAGATAGATAGTGCCCCCTTCGGCTTCGAGGAAGAGTCCCTTCTTGTCCTTGGTCGCGTGGGTGAACGCTCCTTTTCGGTAACCGAAGAGTTCGCTCTCGAGAATCTCTTCGGGCAGGTTCGGACAATTAACCGCGACAAACGCGTGATCGCACCGGTCACTCGTCTGGTGCAAGGCTCGCGCCGCGAGATCCTTCCCCGTGCCCGACTCGCCGGTGATGAGAACCGTTGCGTCCGTATTTGCCACGAGCCGTATTGTTTCCAGGACTTTCATGATTTTGGGACTGACCCCGACGATCTCATGGAAGCCTTCCCGTTCTCTGAGCTTTCGTTGGAGCAATTTGTTCTGTTTGATCAGCCTGCTTCTTTCCAGAGCCTTTGAGATCAGGTGAACGACTTTGTCCAGATCGAAGGGTTTGGTCAAAAAGTCGTATGCTCCCATCTTTATGGCTTCAACAGCCATGTCGATGGTGCCGTACGCCGTCATCATCAGAACTGTGATATCCGGACGATCATGTCGCAGCTTCCCGAGGAACTCCATGCCGTCCATACCGGGCATACGAATGTCGAGGAGCACCAGATCATAGGACTCGGCTTCGAGGAATGTTTGAGCCTGGTACACGCTGGTGGCCGTCGCCACTGTACAGGGAAGCTCGCTTGACACTGTTCGAGCCAGGAGGTTCAGCATGTCCGGCTCGTCGTCAACGATGAGGAGTCTGGAAATAAGCGGTTCACTCATTTGCTTCAGGCGTTCTCCGGTGAGCCATTGACCTGCGCGGGGAGTTGGACGGCAAACACGGTTCCTTTTCCGACCTCGCTATTCACCTCAATGGTCCCACCGTGATCATGAATTATACCATAACTCACCGACAAACCCAGGCCCGTGCCCTCCCCCACCGGCTTTGTCGTGAAAAACGGATCAAAGACCTTGTCGGTGAATTCCTCAGGAATTCCCGCACCACTATCGGAGATGGTTATGCGAATCTGATTGGATTCCTCGTCGAGGGTTGTCACTATCCCAATCCAACCTCTTCCTGTGATTGCTTGCTTGGCGTTCACCAGCAGATTCATGAAAACCTGTTTGATCTTCTCGGTATCTCCCAGAACCGGGGGAAGATCCTGGTGGAGGTGAGTTTCCACGATGATGTTAGCAGATTCGAACTGACGGGCCAACAATGCTACGATATCTCGGAGACACTGGTTCACGTCCACGACAGTCCTTCTCGTATCGCCTGCGCGAGCGAAGTTCAGCAGGTCTTCCACGATCCGTTTGCAGTTCTGAGCCTGCCTCTCTATCGTTTTGACATCTTCGTAATTCTGAGTGTTTTTTTCGCTTCCCCGCATGAGCAACTGAGCATACCCCAGTATGACGCCCAGCGGATTATTGATTTCATGCGCAATTCCCGCTGATATTTGACCGAGTGAGGCTAACCTGTCGGCACGCTGCAGTTGTCGCTCCATCCTCTTCCTCGCGGTGATATCTTTCGCGATGCCATGGTATCCCAGGATCACATTGGCCTCGGGAGCGTTTGCGCTCATGCTCAAGAGAACGAGAATCTCCTCTCCGTTGCGGGATTTGAACAAGCACTCTCGATCTTTCACGAACCCGTACGATCGCAGTTCGTCCATGAGCATCTCATAGTCTCGTTCCTTGGCAAAAAAATCCTTGAGCGACGTGACTCCGTTCACCCTCTCCGGCGACTCATAGCCGAGCGTGCTCACACCGGCCTGATTAATGTCCTGGAATGTGACGCGGCTGTCAACAATGAAGATCATGTCCATCGAGCCTTCGAACAGGGCGCGGTACCTGAGTTCCGATGCGCTGAGCTGCCGCGTACGCGCCTCCACGAGAGACTGCAGATCCCGGTTAAGCCGCATTACCTCGGTCGACGCCTTTTCCAACTCTCTCTTATCATTTATGATTTCCCTGTTGATTATCTGAACGCGCTGAAAGAAGAGCGTGATTGAGCCTACCACAACGAACATCAAGGTATTCACCGCGCCGCTGTACGGAAGCAGTGCTTTCCAAACATCACCCTTTCCCGCGAAAGACAAAAGCTGACTCGCTAGGTGACCAACCGCGCGAGATACGGAGAAGGCGGTAAGCGCCAGAGCGAATGCAAGAAGGTATGTCCATAGGACGTTCGAAGGGCGAGCGCGGCGCAACAGGACCGCGTAGCGCAAACACGCAAGGGAGAGCACAATCATGAGGGCCGATCCAACGAAATCCGTGATTATCACGGGAGCCAGTGGGTAACCTTCCGTCAGACACATGCCCTGTCCTCGTCCAGCACTTTGCGGTAGAGCGAGCGGAGACCCAGCAACAGACACAGGATCGCGGGAACACAGATGAAGTGATCGAGATGGAGTATGAGGTACGGAAGCACCCAGACCGACTGCCCGGGCATCACCTTTCGAGACAACGAACCAGGCTCTCCGACAAAGATTTCGTTCGGCAAGTGTGATGCAATCCAGTGGCCGGCAAATGCATCAATATTCCACAGCAGGAAGAGCAGACACGATATCTGGATGAGCCGCCAGCCTCTCTCCCGCACCAACTGATTGACTTGTAGCCAATAGGCCAGCACCACCATCGTCATCGAAAAGAAGACGTGCGCCAGTTGATGGGCTACGAGACCCTCCGGATGAGGATGAACTTGCAGGGCCCATACGCGGTCGGGTGCGAGAAGGATTACCAATACCGCAGGCAGTATGAGATTTCGCCAGGCGAGAGCCTCACGGGAAAATGCTCGTATAATTCTATGGATTAGGGTCATAGTTCCTGAAAGCCCTGATGAGGCAGAAAAACCGTGATACACGATTAACATGCGTAAGGAGATGACCGGGAAGTGTGCGTGTGTTGACTGCTCATCCAGCGGCTTTTCTTCTCTCCTTTTCATCTGAATGAACCAAAGGATACGGAGGGATAAGTGCGTTGCACGGTAATCCCAGCATCTCACTCAATTTTCTAATCATCGGTAATGTGAGCGGCCTGCGTCGATTGAGAATGTCCGACACCCGCCTTCTGGAGCCTATACAGGGCTCCAAGTCCTTCCGGTTCAAACCCATCTCTTCCATTCGGATTTTGATGGCCTCTATCGGATTAGGAGCATCAATATGGTAATGGATATTTTCGTAGCTCTCGATGAGCGGAAGGAGTACCTCCAGCTCGTCGGTTTCGAGTGTGCCGGGTTGCGCGTCCCAGATTTCCCCGGCCCTTTTCAGAGCCTTTCTGTAATCTTTCTCAGTGAGTATCGGTCTAATTTCCATAAAGCGCCCCTTTCGGCGGCAAGCCCTTTCGCACGTGACTACCAACCGTACGCATTGCAATTTCCGCTACAATGCCTATTGTACGTCAAATAATTGAGACGGTCCATTGATCCGGTGCTTTGCAAATCACAGAATCAGGGAGGACCCAACATTGAATCACAATTCGAGCACCGCGTTTGCTGTAAAGGATTGCGCTTTGGTTGCCATTGCGACGGGACAAAAAGCGCAGGATCTCAGAGAATTGAGAGACAAGCTCATCACTATTCCAGAGGGAAGTATCTACTATCACTTCTGGGGAGGCAGGCTGAGACCGAGATTTGACGACCCTCAATACATCAACGATTTTGCGACATGGACGCACTATCAGGTTCACGATGACACCCTTGCCGAGCGCTTGGCGATTATCACCCCCACGGATTTCCAAGACTTGGAGTCGTTGCGGCACGAGCTTATCGAGATACTCGAGCAACGACTCGACGAAATACAGTGGCCGGCCCTGGTGAGTCCGGACGCCCAATTCCACTTCATTCGATCTCAGATCGTCGTCTTTGACACAGGCCGTCTCGTGGAATCTCCAGAAGGACTCGCCGAATCCGTACCGCACATGTCACTGGGTAGCGTCTTTTACCACTTCATTGATGCTCGACACAGACTAACAACAGGTCAGAATGACTTCTCCACCTGGCTGAACGGGTTTGGCGAGGCCTATCGCGACCTCTGCACGCAGATTGCTTCGATAGATCCCTATTTTGCCACACTCAGTGAACTTCGCGCAAACTTGGGCCTCGTGTTTAGTGAATACTTCGGGAGACCAGCCTCATGAGATCCATTCAAGATTATGCTGCTGTTGCCGGACACGATGTCATAGAGCACCTCCGCCAGCTCGCTGCACTGCTTCAGGGAATCAAGATAGTGCACGTCAATTCAACTCGGCTCGGTGGTGGTGTTGCGGAAATTCTCCGCGAACTGGTTCCGCTCAAGAATGAGCTCGGAATTGATGCCCGATGGGAAGTGATTAGGGGGGAAGAAGCTTTTTACCAGTGCACAAAGAATTTCCACAATGGGCTTCAAGGCACTCCCGCACCCATGGCGGAAAAACTCTTGCGCATCTATGAAGATACGAACGCGGCCAATGCCGAAGAACTACGCCCCGTGCTGGAGGAAGCAGACATCGTCTTCATCCACGATCCTCAACCGCTTCTTCTTCTCCGGTCCATCCCGAATAGAAAAGGAAAGTGGATCTGGCGCTGCCATATCGACTTGAGCCATCCGTACAGGCCGGTATGGAAGTATCTTCGGCAGTTTGCACGGCACTACGATGCGAGCATCTTTTCTCTTGCAAACTTTGCACAGTCTCTGCCACACACACAGTACTTGATTCCACCGAGCATCGATCCTCTCAACGAGAAGAATAGGGAGATGTCGGACGGTCAGGTTGAGGCAATCTGCACTCAGTTCAACCTTGATCCGCAACGGCCCCTCATGCTCCAGGTATCACGTTTCGATCGGTTTAAGGATCCCTGTGGCGTTCTACGAGCCTACCGCCTGGTGAAGACGTTTGCACCCAGCGTTCAGCTTGTGCTGGCCGGGGGAGAAGCCACGGATGATCCCGAAGGCAGGGCCGTTCTCGAGGAAGTCCGTTCTGAGGCCGATACAGATCCTGATGTCCACATCCTGCTCTTGCCTCCCGACGCTGACCTGACCATAAACGCACTTCAACGGAGAGCCGATATCGTGCTGCAAAAATCCGTGAAGGAAGGATTCGGACTCACCGTGACTGAGGCCTTGTGGAAGGGGAACCCCGTCATCGGCGGCGATACCGGAGGCATTCGCCTCCAGGTCGTGAACCACCATACGGGTTTCCTGGTGAGTAGCCCCGAAGGGGCCGCACTCCGGACCAGATATCTGCTCCAGCATCCGGAAAAAGTTCAGGAGATGGGGACCAAAGCTAAAGAGTTCGTTCGGCAGAATTTTCTGATCACCAGACACCTGAGAGAGTACCTCAGCCTCATGGTAGCTCTCATAAAGGGGGATGAGGAGAGGATCAAGCTTGAGATGCATGTCGATCGTTGAAATGAAGATATCCCTTTCGGAATTCAGTGTACTTTGACTTTGAGGTTGGTCTGTCCAACAAATGCTACTCCTGTGTCCACGATCTTTTCGACAAAGGGCTCCTCGAGGAAGATCGTGTGGACGGCCACACATAAGCTTGACGCAAGGAGGTTCTTCTGACAATCTCCTTCGGATGCTTAACACATACCTTGGTCGTGATTCTCGTTCGCTGACTCCGGCCTGGAAACGCATGTCGGCCCTGCTTTTCGGACTCAGGTATTGTGCGTCGGCAGCCCAAGAGAATGCGGCGCGAATCGAAAGGGCAAGGCCCCAAAGTGGGCCCTTCCAGGGTGAGCCACGATGATCTATGCAGTGATAATGGCAGGAGGTAGCGGAACCCGTTTCTGGCCTCAAAGCAGGAAGCTCAGGCCAAAACAGCTTCTCACTATCAGCGGCGAAAAGACCATGATCCGAGCCACTATTGAGCGCATACTACCTGAAATCTCGTATGATCGAATCATGGTGGTCGCGGGCGCCGCTCATACCCTAGAAATAGAAAATCTAGTACCTGAGCTGAGCAGGGAAATGATCGTGGCTGAACCGAGTGCGCGAAACACTGCCCCATGTGTTGCCCTCGCAGCGTACAAACTCCGAAAGATCGACCCCGATGCCGTGATGGTAGTGCTTCCTGCAGACCACCTCATCGTGAGAGAACGGGAGTTTCTGCAAAGCCTGCTGAAAGGTGCTGAAGCAGCCGTCCGAGGAGAGTATCTGGTCACCTTCGGGATCGTCCCCAGTCGGCCGGAAACCGGCTACGGCTATATAAAGCTTGGTCCCCAAGAGCTTTGTATTGATTCCACTGGGGTTTTCAATGTTGAAACGTTCGTTGAGAAGCCGAACGAAGACACGGCCAAGGAATATGTTGCCTCCGGACACTATGTGTGGAATAGTGGAATGTTCGTTTGGAAAGTATCCCAAATTGTGAAGGCCTTTGAAACGCATCTACCGGCTTTGGCGAGTGCAATGCAGGAAACCGTCCGCTCACTCCATACTCCTGAAGAACCCGCCGCCGTAGAATATGCGTACGGCAAAGTGGATGCCATTTCAATCGACTACGGAGTCATGGAGAAGGCCGATAATGTACTCTGCATCCCTATGGATGTGGGCTGGAACGACGTCGGAACTTGGACTTCTCTTATGGATGTTTGGGGGTGCGATGACCAGGAGAACTCTTCCACCGGCGAGGTGGTAAATGTAGACACGAGGAATTGCATCGTGTCGTCCCCTCATAAGCTCGCGGCCCTGATGGGAGTGGAGAACTTGATCGTGGTGGATACACCGGATGCCCTGATGATCTGCAGAAAGGACAGAGCTCAGGACGTGAAGATGCTCCAGGAAGCCCTCAAGAAAAAGGGTTACGATCATTTGCTTTAGGAATGAGGATGAACGTGTTACAGGACTGGATAAGTGGTGAACACGGAACCGTGCCCGAAGTGAGCTCGGCCCACGGGCACCACCTCTCCGATCGAGAACAGACCGAGTGGTCATCATTCGCCCCCGCCCAAGTCCGGTACGCGCAACACCGGCTTTGAGCACAAGACACCTGCTGCAGGAGGATTTTACTATGCGCATTGCAATGCTATCCCCGATAGCGAGGCAAACTCCTCCTAGAAGCAGTGATCCAAGAGGAGATCTCATTTGTAACTTGACCAGATGGCTCGTGGGTCACGGCGCGGAGGTCACGCTCTTCGCCTCGGGGGATTCAGAGGCGTCGCGAAGGCTTCGCTCGGTGAGCAGCACTCGCAACGAAAGAGGCCGTGATATCGAGATGGAAGTGTCCGAGTGCCTTCACCTCAGTGCGCTCTTTGAGAGGGCCGGCGAATTCGATCTGATTCACAATCACTTCGATCATATCCCGCTAAGCTATTCCGGACTGATCTCTACACCGGTTCTGACCACCATCCACGGTCTCACATTGGAAAAAACACTGCCTGTTTACAAGAAGTACGATCGGAAGACGTACTACGTGTCGGTCAGCAACGCGCATCGTTCGCCCGATCTCACGTACCTGGCCACCGTATACCCTGGAGTCGACCTGGATGTGTTTCGATTCCAGGAAACCTGTGATGACTACCTGCTGTCTCTTGGCCCGATTCGCGAGGAGAACGGGACAAGGGAAGCAATTGAGATAGCCGGACGTTCACAAAAGCGGTTGCTCATAGCAGGAATCATCGAAGATGAAGGGTATTTCGAGACCCAGATCAAGCCGCACCTGGACGGGAATCGATCGAAGTACACGGGCGACGTCACCCCCGATGTCCGGACCCGGCTGCTCGGAAGTGCTCTGGCATTGCTATACCCAATCAATTTTGATGACCCGTTCCCATCGTCGGCAATTGAAGCCAATGCCTGTGGTACCCCGGTAATCGCCACGCGAAGAGGAGCGTTGCCGGAAATAATAACCGAAGGGGTCAACGGGTTTCTCGTGACGGATGTATCCCGAGCCGTGCTTGCGGTCAACAACCTTGAGCGGATCTCACGCTCGGACTGCCGGAGAGTAGCCGAAGAACGTTTTTCCATTGGACGCATGGCCTCTGATTACCTGAAAGTATATTCCTGGATTCTGGACTTGAACAAGCGGGAGGATCATCGGCCGTGGGGATACTATGAGATACTCTCCGACCGCGCGGATCACAAGGTCAAGCGAATTGTGGTCTATCCGGGCAAGCGGTTGAGCCTTCAACGCCACCGCCGCAGAGGAGAACGCTGGACCATCATCAATGGCTCGCCCATTGTTACCCGCTTCGACAAGGAGATTCACCTCCAGCCGGGACAGTCCATTGATATTCCACAAGGTGCGGAGCATCGTATATTCAACCCTGGAGATTCTCCAGTGGTGTTCATTGAGGTGCAGGTAGGAGACTATTTTGGCGAAGACGACATCGAACGGATCGAAGACGATTTCGGCAGGGCGTGACGCCATGCGGATACAAGAACTCCTTCAGAGGCATGGTAGCCGGCAAAACAGATTTCTAGGAGGATGTATTTGACATGTCCTGGAACGATCCGCGAGCCTGCCCCTTTTACCTGGTTTCAAGAGTCACACTGGTGATGACGTCTGCATTGAAGAAGCGTCTTACCGAGGCCAATGTCCCCCATGTGAAGCCCGCCTATTTGTGGTCCCTTATCAGCCTCTGGAACGAGGACGCACTCAAGGTCGTGGATCTGGGCAAGAGATCTGGACTGGAAGCCTCAACGATGTCCGGTCTGCTGGACCGCATGGAACGCGACGGGTTAGTTACCCGTGTTCCCGATCCTTCGGACAGGAGAGTGCTCCGGATAAACCTTACCGACGAAGGGAGACGAGTGAGAGACCCTGTGATCCGAGAAGTCGAACGGCTGCTCTCGGAAATGCTCGACGGCATCTCGGACGATGAGATCGCTCGAACCACCAACCTGCTGCAACGAATCCTCGACAAAGCCAATCGAGTCAGCTGAGTAGGGGCGGACCTGCGTGTCCGCCCCCATTTGGGCGCACACGCAGGTGCGCCCCTACTCGTTTGCAACCGATCTGGTATGAGGATAACGGAAAGGACGGTGCGAGGATGTCTCTGTTGTTCTCGCCGGCTAAGATTGCCGGTCTGGAAGTCAAGAATCGGTTCGTCCACTCTGCCACCCAGGAGATAATGGCCTCGAACGACGGATTGGTGACCGACGAGCTCGTGAAACGATACAGCAACCTCGCCAAGGGTGAGGTTGGTCTGATCATTCCCGGTGACATGTACGTGCATGAATCGGGCAGATCC
>Ga0172371_10006857_pt1 | contig 16389 bp, 7 predicted proteins | sample Lak12m_FD_114543 | JGI IMG/M metagenome (GOLD analysis project Ga0172371, IMG submission 114543) | Freshwater microbial communities from Kabuno Bay, South-Kivu, Congo - kab_022012_12m | ecosystem: Environmental > Aquatic > Freshwater > Lake | place: Democratic Republic of the Congo: South-Kivu...
CTCGATATCACAGATGCCGGTCCTTTTGGCCAAGAACCAGCTCTGCGATGGATTTCGACTCTCAAATCGGCGTCGCCGCGCGTCCAAAAATGGTCCAGCGGCTCCAATTCCCACATTTGTGCCAGATCAGCGATCCCTTTTTCAGAATTTGAACCTACCCCACCCTTGACCCCTCAGTCAACGGTGATGTTGAGCGCGTGCCTTCACTCATATGCGGCCCTATAGTCTCGCGTTTCGCACTTTTTTGACCGGCGTGAAAGGTAATTTTTTGGGCTTGCATACAAACAAGCTGGTACGGGACCTGGTCTTGTGATACATGGCTGGACACCTGCACAGGGAGGTGTCCGGCCTCTTTTTATGCAAGCTCAAAAAAACTACCTCTATTGCCCTTCAAAAAAGTGCGAAACGCGAGTTACGAGAGCCGATTTCACAGCCAAAGAAGACCCCGCCCCATCCGCTTTCGTTTATTCAGGGCACAGCGCTTAGATTTCGAGCTTTTCAACGTGTTGTTTCAGTTCGCTCAGGTCGAACTCCATTTGGGATAGCAGCGTCTGAAGCCTGGCATTATGGTGGCCTTTAGCGGCTTGTTCAATTTCTGCCGCAAGAGCGGCCAGGGCTACGGCTCCGAAAGTTGCACAGGCACCCTTCAAGGAATGTGAATGTTTCGCAAGTAACTCCCATTCCTTGTCAAGGGCGGCTGAGCGCAGATTTGCAGTCAATGCGGGTATTTCGGCGAAAAAAAGATCGACCATCTCTCGTGCGGCCTCGTGATCGCCACCCAACCGGTTTAGGAGGGATTCTATATCGAAGATCTTGTCGTCTGTTCCAGATGAGTCGCCGCACTGGGTTTGGCTGGGAACATCTTCAGCCTCCGCCGACCCGTGTCTCCGGGAGGGGGCAAACCGCTCCAGCACTTTCACCAGCATGGTAGCGTTGATCGGTTTTGAAACGTAATCGTCCATACCGACGTTCAAGCACCGTTCTCTGTCTTCAATATAAGCGTGTGCTGTCTGTGCGATGATCGGAATTCTGGTGGAAGACTCTTTAGCTCTGATGATTTGCGTAGCCTCAAACCCGTCAACCTCGGGCATCTGCAAATCCATCAAAATGACGTCGAACTTGTCGGAATCGAAAGCCTCGACAGCTTCCTTGCCGTTGGAGGCCACCACAACTTCGCATCCCTGTTTCCGCAGCAGCTCGACGGCCACGGCCTGATTGAACGCGTTGTCCTCGGCGAGGAGTATCTTCATCCCTACCAGATTAGTATTTAACTTCGCGGCTTGCCCGGTTGGCACGTCCGGTGTCTCGACTGGTCCACCCAGTCTGAGATGTACAGTGAAGTGGAACGTGCTGCCTTTTCCCGGCTCGCTCTCCACCCACAGTTCTCCGCCCATTGCCTTGGAAAGCTGAGCAGAAATAGTCAGGCCCAGTCCGGTACCCCCATATTTCCTGGTGGTCGATGAATCCACTTGCGAAAAACGATCGAATATCGCTGCCAGCTTTTCCTGAGGTATGCCGATGCCCGTGTCCGACACTGAAAAATGAACCTCCACATCATCATCCACCTGTTCCGCTGAATCCGCGGTAATGGATATTTCCCCTTCCTCCGTGAACTTGACCGAATTGTTGCCCAGGTTGAGCAGCACCTGCCGCAGCCTGCCCGGATCTCCTTTAAGAAACTGCGGAACCGAATCGCTCACGGAAGTCTTCAGGAGCAAATTCTTGCTTGCCGCTCTGTCAGCCAATAAGGACTCGATACTCCACATTACGGCCTTGATGTCAAAATCTATCTCTTCCAGGTCCAGTTTGCCCGCCTCGATTTTGGAGAAGTCGAGCACGTCGTTGACCAGGACAAGCAAAGTGTCGGCCGCAGATTTGACTATCTGTGCGCGGGAACGTTGCCGGGAGGTCAGGTCTGAATCCAACAATAGGTCGATCATCCCCAGAATGGCGTTCAACGGAGTCCTCACTTCGTGGCTCATGTTGGCAAGGAATTCGGTCTTGGCCCGCGCTCCAGCTTCAGCGGCTTCCTTGGCCTGTCTGAGTTGTTCTTCAGTCCGCTCGCGCTCACGAATCTCGCTTTGTAGATCCCGGTTTGCAGTAACAAGTTCGGCTGAACGTTCCGCAACAGTAGTTTCAAGGATATGCTGAAAGTTTCGCTGCATTACGGCAAACTTGTCAGCCAGGGCCAACGAGAAGAAAATGCCTTGCAACAGATAACCGACCTTGATTACTTGCGCCAGAATGGGATTGTACGGCAGGATACCCATTGTAAAACAGATGGCCAATGCCGCCACTACTGGGAATTGCGCATGAGCCAGGAACAGGTACCGCCCGTGAGTTTCTCCTTTATACCACATGAATCCAATCGTTAGAGCAAGAGACCATGCCACGATTTGCGCGAATATGAACGACAGGTAATTGCCGAGATAAAAGTTCACAAGAGAGAGAATGGCGAGCGCCACTGACCCTATCAAGAGGATGTCGAAGATCCGATAGCAGATAGGGTACTTTCGCCTCCCATCCATAAATGAGCCCACAAAAAGCAGGTTGAAAATGTAAACCAAAGTAAGGATGGACGTGAAGCGATGCACTATGGCTTCGGGGTGGGAAAAAACTGAAATATGCGGAAGCAAATCATCCCAGGCCAATTGATGCAGGCCGATACAAACAAGAAGCAGAATGTAGTAGAGGTAAGCGCTCTGTTTCAGTATCGACCAGGCCAGCAGGTTGTAAACAATGAGAAACCCCAGAATACCGCAAAAAATACCCACCATGAAGACAGTCTCTAGTTCATCCCGATCATAAGCCGCTTCGCTCAAAAGGAAGATGGGTACTCTGACAGGGGTCTTCGATTGGACGCGAATGTAGATTGTCTTGGTTTCCTCAGGAGCAAAATGGAGCCGAATTACCGGACCACGCCTCTCCGGCACCCTTTTGTCCCACGGTACCCGTGCGCCGGCTAGTAAGTGTTCAAAATTACGGTTTTGGCGTGCCCTCACAAAAATATCAATGTAATCAAGCCAATGGTTGATAATCCTAAGATAAAAGGTTTGTGGTTCCGGGGCAGGATTAGTTGCGCTCAGCCTAATCCAGTAGACGGACCGGGAAAATCCGAAGTTAGGCACTGCTTGTTTGGTAGGGTGGAACTTTTGGGACTGAACACTATCGAAAGTTTCTGTGCCTCCTTTGTCTTCATAAACCTCCAGGCTTACTTTTGGAGAAAGATTATGAGCTACTCCGCGGGTGTCGACCGGCACTGCGCAGCCATGGGCGAAAGTGAACGCCAAACAAACGCTCAGCAATAAGCCTGTAATTATTATCCGTGGCAATTTCTTCCAGGGGACATTTGGACAAATTCCCAAACCCGTCGAGACCTTTGGTGCACGGGCTTGTCTCATGACGCCAACTTTCCTTAGGGTAAGCGAGGACTGTGCAGTGTTTCTTCCACGCCGAATAATCTAGTATGCCCGACAGCCGGTCCGAATCTCTTGAACCGTGAATCGCCACTGTTTTTTTGCAGCATGATGATCTGCCGGTACCAATTGCCACTGTTGCGCCGTATTGCTCGCTCTTTCTGACGCTATTGAGCATACCACGCCGTCTTTACCACAGTCAAAATCAATCTTTAACGCGAAGCAGTTCTCAGTTACGAGGAGGACAAATCCCTAAGCCTCATAACCGATGACTCGCCGGGAGACGGGAGTACTACTTGTCAGTTCTTGCCGACCGTGATAAACGCTATTGTTCAAGCTGGCAGCCCGGTAAAACATGATCTAATTCCAATGCGCCGACGAAGAAGTGACAATGCGTGATGCCGGCACTGGCGTGTCTCCGGAGCGAAGTCAGGCTGCGGCGGTAGTCGCGGAGGAGACCTGCCAGGGCCGGCACTGAATCAATCTATCAATGTCACTCGTATGAAAGCGCATTCGTTTAATCCCTGCTTTTAGCTTCGGGGATCAAGTGGCCCAGGTAGAGGTTGACAGAGAGACCGGCCTGGTGGATGTGAAGCAGATGTGGACAGCCCATCACTCCGGAGAAGATTCTGAAAGGCCTGGAGATAAAATAGCCCGCTGTAATGGCGCAGAGATAAATGCAGTTCACCATATCAATGCATGCTCCGCTGGAAGCGGTCCCAAACCTGCTCCATGAACGCCTCCAGACGCGTCTTCTCGTTAGTTTTCTTGAGTCCGTCGTAAACCAGGGTAAGCATTGGAATTCCCTGCCGCTCCTTGAGTGCCCGCAGCAGAGACGCAGTAACCACAGTTCCGAACGCACAATTGAGGGTCATCAGATTCAGCACACCGGCCGCGCCTCCGTCCAGCTGCTGCATGACAGTGGCAATGGGCGCCGTGATTCCCGCCGGCAGCCGTGTATGCGCATGCAGGGCCGCTGCTCGCCACATTTGTCTGCCCGATAGATCCAAGGGAGCATTCACGAAACCCCTCACCTTACGAAACCCCTTGACCCTGAACTCTCCCACTGCCAGCAGCAGGTACAAGGCTGCCTCCGAAGCCGCGGCCCTTGATTGATGATTAAGCAGGCGCCAGACGAGGTCTCTCAGCGTGCCCAGTTTCAAACTGTCCGACAGGGTCGGCGGCGACCAGATGGTCCCTCCGAGAGTCTCCACCTCACGATAGACGTCGTTGTTGGCAAACGGGACTACCCTGGTGTAGTAGTCGCCGGTTACGGCCACGACAGGCCTGGGAGCCGAATCCTCCAGTGGACACTCATAGAGCAAGTGAAGCGCTTCTTCCACGCCTTGCCGGACCCTGTTGGCAGCGAGCGAGCGGAAGATGCCGTCACGGCACTCCGCAAAGGTTTGCTCCACCTGCGCCTTGTCTTTGGCTGCTGGCCTGATTTGCAGGAAAAGCCTCAACAAGGTGTCGTAGGCATTCAGCCCTTCCCAGGCCCGTAGCAAAACCTTCTGACGGCACCGGTCGGAAAGTCCGAATACCTCCAGACCTTGCCTCACTTCGCCAATCACTCTCATCGAGAGCCCGAGCTTTCGCCTGATGACATCTATGTAAATAGGGAACTGGGGTAGCCGGCAGGCATTGGCTCCAATCGTGAAAAACACCGACCGCGGCCCGGACTGAGGCGATTGCCTGGCTGCCAGCTTGAGATAGTCACCCAGGATCAGGACGTAGGGGTGGCACTCACCACCCACAGTGTGGGGCCGGCCGAGCGCTTCGGATTCCTGATCGGGCGGAGGGAGCACCCGGCCCTCAATCCCGACGGAACAAGCTGCCGCTGCGAAGGCGTACGCGTGCTCGCACATGTACGGAAGATAAAGGATTTCAGGTCGGCATAGCGTGCGGACATGCGGCTGGAGGTTGGGAATTCCGCCATGCCCTGATTGCGCCCGGTCTCCATAGAGCGAATCGTACGATGGCTGCCGGTTTCTTGGCGGAGACTCCGGAACAGCCTTTCTGATGGTCTGATCCCTCGGGTTCGATCGTCTCCCGATGGAAGCGTGAGTTGCTGCGGTAGCATGGACGGGCACGCTGTCCGTTGCTTTGCTTCTCCCCTGCCGCGCTATACGTTCCAGAAAAGCTTCCAATCTGGTGACGATACCAGCGCGGGAAGAGTGTTCGTCCATCTCGAGCACCAGCAACGGCTTATCTCGCAGGGCCCCTCTGATGTGTCTAAGAGTAAACGGATCCGGGCCGCACCCGAAAAATGTTATCATTACGGGAAAGAGCCTCGGATCTCGGGCGATTGCGTTGGCCACCCGAATCATGCGGATCTGATATTTCCATTCGACTGGCGTCTGCTCGCACACTGTTCCAAGGGGATACAGGTCTGAGGGAAGTGCGCGCACCCCGAGCCTGGCGCACAGGCTGCCGAGATTCATATTAAGGAACCGGTCCGCAGTATGGTAAGGTTTTCCCAGGACCACCAGAGCCTGTTCGTCCGGTTCCAACGAAGCCAGGAAGCTGTCGCCCTCAGCCCTCAATCGCCTTCGGAAGCTCTCCAACCGCGACATGCCCTGTTCAAAGGCTCTCTCAGCCCGATCTTTGGCATAACCCAAGGTAGCTGCGAGCCGCAGGTGATCTCGTCTGAAAGAATCTGGATCGAGCTCATGACTTACCACGAGCTCATGCAAGGCAATGTCAAATGCCCCTTTGAAAAAGACGGAGGACCCCTGGATAAAAGGACAATACTGGAGAGGCTTTCCTCCGACTGTCGCGGGCGGGTCGCTGAGTATCGACGGATGGAACACGGTACGGACGCCGTGGTTCACGAGATCTTGGATCTGGCCGGCAATCGTCTTCATGGGAAGACACGTCTCAACCCGAAGATGTCTCAGTCCACTCTCGAACTGTCTTCTGCCGGGACGTCCGGCCGGCACGAGGGAGATCCCCAGTTCCTGGAAGAAACCGTGCCAAAACGGGAACCATTCGTAAAACTGAGGCGCTCGGGCTATACCCCACGCTGTGTGCGAAGGCAGGTCGCTTCCCGATGCCAGGTCCTCAATGAGTCTTACCCTTAATTCAAAAGGATCACGAGCCGCCGGACGCCTGGACGACGGCTCTTCAACTTCCCATCGGTCGCACAGGCCACCGTGAAAAACCACGCGTTCGGTGGTGCGATATTTGTATATAAGGCACTGGTTCGTGCAGCCATTGCAGGTAAACTCGTCCCTGGATGTGCGGCTGGAATCCAATGTGACTGCCCCCCGGACGGGCCTCGAGGTATTTTCCTGGTGCAGCTTTTCCAAGGCCTTTAGAGCCACACCAAGGGCCCCGGACACCCGGAAGAATTCCGGTGTGTGGAATTTTCGTCCGGTTTGCTGCTCGAACGCGGCCCTGACCGCTGGATTTGCTGCAACGCCGCCCAGAAACAGGACTTTTCCCCCGAGGGTCTTGTTGTTGGCCACTCGTTCCAGGTAGTTGTGCACTATGCTGATGCATACTCCGGCTGCCAGGTCCTCGGTCGACGCGCCGTTGTTCTGGTGATGAATCAGATCGGATTCCATGAACACCGTGCAGCGGCTTCCCAAATCTGCCGGGGCTGAAGCGGAAAAGGCGGCCTGCGAGAACTGGCTGCCCATGGACAGGCCCAGTCGCTGTGCCTGCGCCATGAGGAAACTTCCCGTCCCGGCTGCGCAGACCTTGTTCATCTCGAATTCTTTTACCGCGCCCCTCTCGAGTGCGATCCACTTGGAGTCCTGCCCTCCGAGTTCCACCACGGTGTCTTCATCAGGCGTACAATTTATGGCCGCGGCCGCTTGTGCGGTAATCTCGTTGATTATCAGATCCGCGCCAAGCAGCCTCCCGACCAGGTACCGGCCGCTTCCTGTGACCGCCACAGCATCCGGAATCAACCCGTCCTCTGAGAGAGACCCAAGCACTTCTTCGACGGTTTCCAACGTGCGGGATCGAGAGAGACGGTAATCCTGCCGGATGATGCGCGCGGCCGCGTCAATGATCACTCCCTTGACGGAGACCGAACCGACGTCCAGGCCCATCACCAGCGGGCGTTTGAGACCGCTGCAGGCGACCGGCGCCCCCATTGATTGAACGGGCGGGTTCAGCGAGGAGTCCAAAGGGGGAAACGAGGAGGCGGCAGAGATCCTTGTCAGCCCGCCCTTTGCCACACGAATCAAGTCAGCCAGCGACAACTTATTGAAAGCACCCGCGTTCCTGCGGGACAACGCCGCGCAGCCAAAGGCTCCCATCACCTTGAAATAAGGGGGTATTACGATCTGATCAGGTTCGAGGTCCAGCAGTTTCCGGAAAGCGTAAACAACTGCTGCATTGCTCATGACCCCCCCCTGAAGTGAAACCAGCGGCTTGAGGAGCTCGCCTCTGACGAGGGTGGCCATGTAGTTTCTCGCCAAGGCGAAAGCCAGGCCGAGAAGAATGTCCGGCAAAGGGGTGCCTTCCTGTGCCCGGTGGATCATGTCCGTTTTGGCAAACACTGCGCATCGGCCCGCAATGGGAGCAGGCGTCTTGCTTCGAAGCGCCAGGTCTCCGAACGATTCGACGGCAATCCCCAACCGCTCGCACTGCTCGTCAAGAAAAGCCCCTGTCCCCGCCGCACATATCTCGTTCATTCTGAAGCTTTGCAATCGAGGAACGTCACCGCGGGAAGAGGGTTCGATGGAGATGAATTTAGAGTCCTGGCCGCCAATTTCGATTATTGTCATTACCTGAGGATTTACCAAGCGAACACCGGCGGCATGTGCACTGATCTCGTTGATCGAGGGAATTACCAGCAATTCCGATAGCATCTCTCTGCCGCTGCCGGTAACCACGGCCGAGTCTATCGCCAGATCACCCCCGCAAACGCTCACTATCTCTTCGATCCCGCGGATCAATGCGTGTAAAGGCTGTCCCTGAGTGCGCCGGTAGACGGACACAGGCTCGCCACCCGATCCATCGCGGGAAAGCACTAGATTAAGGCTGACCGATCCACAATCAATCCCGAGGTAACCCCCCATGGCAAGGTCCCTCCCTGATATCAATGATACATTCACTTACGCGGGGGAGCAACTTCTCAGCGATATGTCATTGCGAGGACGAGAGCCCGAAGCAATTGCCCGCCTTTCAAGGTAAGGAGATTACTCCGCTTCGCTCGCAACGATACAGGTCGGCGAAATGCCCCGTGTAACTGAAGGGTTAGAGCAGTTGCTAGTGCGCCAAGCAAAGCCCGGCATCTCTTACCAGGCGTAAGTCCCTGTCGGGTAAGGCCGAACCAGCCACCCATATTGAGTGTTGCGGATATGGATGAGGAAGTCAATGACGACTGATCAAGATATCCGAAGCGTACACAGAGAATCCTGTGGGCCGCAGAGGAGAGAGCACTCCCCCAAGCTATTCAGCATCGTTATCCCATCAGAGCGAAGTCAGGTGTCGCGCTCATTAGCTGAGGAGGTATGCCCCGGTTCAAGCCAGTTACCACGGTTTTCGCCAATCGGTATCATGCGTCTTAGCTCACGGAATGGCAACGTCAGGTGCACAAGCATCAGCCCGAAAATCGGACACTGGAACGGTGAGTGCCTGGAGCAGGACATTAAGGCCTGGCAACAGACTTTTTGCTCCGTGTTTAATGCTTGTAGTGTCGGATGATCTGACACCCGGCCTGTCGGTGAAAATAGCGAACATGAATTCTTCCAGATCTCTTCCCTGATATAAGCCCCTATCATGATTGGCTTTATTTCTGAATCCCCCCTGCCATCAAGTGTTGGCACAAAAGATGCTCAGTCGCTTCCCAGGCTATGCGATCAATCGAGCGGACTGCCGTGAGATGATGGACGTGAGCCAACTGGCGGGAATAGGAAACCACGATGCATAACCCGGACTTACCCATCTATGACCGTTTCGATAATCCTGGTGCTTCATGGACGAAAGACCAGGGCGCGTCTGGCACTGCTGAAATTATCGATCTTTCTCATTTGGTGGCAGAGTTCAGCCTATCGCGTAGTTCCGGCGTCCGGAGAATCGGAGCCACCACGCTTGGCGAGTTGCTTCAGGCTCTGCCTATCGGGTCACTGCTCGTAGACGATAATCATACGATAATCTATGCGAATCAAGCATGGAAACGGATGAGCCCGCATTATGAAAACATACTTCACCGGCCGTTTCATACACTCTTTCCGAATCCTTCCACCTCTTTCGCAATTCAATCGCTGGTACAAAACGTCTTCTTGGCCAGAAGACCGCAAGTAATGAAAGGGTTGTTGCGGATTGATCACAAAGAGATGTGGAGTCGCGTGCATCTGATGTCCGTAGGCCTCGGCGGTGACGTCGCCATTTTAGTCCTCGTTGAAGACCTCACTGACGGAAGACAACTGATCCCGTCAGACCCAAAGCAGCCGTTAGATGCAACGCCCACCCAGGAGATGATCTGCACTGACGAGCAATCGCCGAACTCCGAAAAGAGGAGAATTGATGCCCTTGACGCTCTGCTGGACTTGCACCGCGGAATGACCAGTACGCAACTCATGACGAAACACGGGTTATCCCCGCGTGGACTGAAAAGTCTGCTCGTCAAACTCCGAGAGGTCCGGGACACGTTCGGCCTCTCAGATGCAGACCTGGACAGATTGGGGACGGCAGAGAACAAGGTTCGGAAGCTGGAACCGCCCTTGCCGGCTAGGCAAGACCCTGCTTTCTCCGGCATCCTAAACAATATGGATATTCTCGAGTGCTTGCAGCTCATGATGTTGAGCGGAAAAATGGTAGTGCTAAAAGTCTCTTCCAGAGATGGAGAGCACGGGTTGATCTTCATCGACAGGGGCAGCGTGAGGCACGCCAAATGTGGTCAACTGGAGGGAAACGAGGCACTGTTCAAGTGCCTGAGTTTCGAGAGCGGGACATTTGTAAATCTTCCCTGGCACGAACCTGATGCGATTACCATCAATATGCCGGGCGATCTCATACTCATGGAAGCCGCTCGAAAAAGGGATGAAGCAAGAGCCGTTGCCACGAAATTGTCAGCCTGACGTCTCATGCCAAGGCGTTATCATTGAAGTGACAAGGGGTAAAGCCTGCCCTGGCAGTGGGCCAACGTCTCAATGTCATTGGCATGAAGATGCATCATACTGTTTGTTGAAGCGCACAGTGGCATGAAGAAGTTTCGGGATTGCCGGACTAGTCCTCCCCGCCCCTGACCACGGTCACAACAATTGAGGTCGGATCAGCGTACTGTCCGGTCAGCAACGGAAGGTCGTATACTCGCGCTTGACCACCTGCGGAAATCAGCCTCAAATTTTGTTCACAAAATCGAAATGATCCCGCGGTCTTCAATGTGGCACTATCCATCCACGAACCTGTCACTCTGATCTGGTCCCATGGACGGCCGCGTGCATCCGCTACATAAACGCAGATTCTGTCGCAAGATGCTGCAAATACGGTCTTGTCATCTGCTTTCATAGCGATCGCCCTGCCTACAACGGCATAGCCGGGGCCCTCCCGTTGCATTTCATACTTGAGTACATACGCCTCCCTCAATTCTCCCGGCATCTTCGGCCCGACCTTCGGGACCAGAACAGGCCATCCTATTCCTTTGTATTGCGCCTCGTAACCCAGGAAAATAGGCTCCGGGCCATTATTCCTACGCAAGTCGTAACATGTTGGAACGCCGGGGATCCGATAGCCGGCCAAGGCTTCTTCCAGGTGCCGGTTCCCCAACTGTACATCGGGTTCAAAACCGGCCGGCCTCACAACTTGCAGGGTCAGGCCCGAGTGCATCCGGTAAAACGCCGGTCCATCCCAACTCCTCAGAGGCTGGGCACATATCAAATATGATCCGTTTGGCACATCTCTGATCAAACCGTGGCCCAGGGCTTGCTCGATGAGGTCTCTCGGGTAATGCTCCGCCTCATTGTACTGCTGGATGACGAGCCGATTGCCTTCGTACGTGATCCCGCACATAGCGGCTCCTACAAGAGCCGTGACCGCCATGACCATTATTTTCAGCCGGGGGCCAATCTTTTCTGCTGCCCTGCATAAAGCATCTACCGCGAAAACCGCCAGCATCATTAATCCGAAAACGGACAGGTATACGGGGAGGTAGCCGAGGCCCCATCGAAGCTCTTCTTGGTATTTCGCCGAGAACGGGACGATCGTTGCCGGAAGAACCCATAATCCCAGCCCGAGCAAGACCAGCGGCTTGTGCGGATTGACCTTCGGGCGGGTGCTGGTTCCACGGGATGAATACAATACTGCACACCACAGAATAAGCCAGCCCGCGCATATGCCAATCACGGGTTTCCACCAGCCGGTGCAGGCATAGTCGAAGAAATTGCCCGCGCCGCGTGTTAAACAGTAGCTCAGGGGGACCGCTGCGAAAAGTTGTTTCAAGAAGGCCGCCGCCCATGCCGCTGCGGCCAGATTGAGAGCCACGCCGTCATAATGAGTGCCGTACTTGTGCCGTACGACCAGACTGATGCCCACATTCACAACAGCCGTAAAGAAGAAAGGAAGCGACGCTCTGACGATCCTGCCAGGCGAAGACTTGCCCAAGTACACATATGCTGTGATGACATACATTATCCAAAAAGCGTACGAAGCCTCGTAAGTCAGAACGCACATCAGGTAGCCGAGTATGCTCACGGTCAAGTCGAACTTCTTTGAGGAATTCAAATACCTGGCAAAAAAAATGAGTGAAATCATGAGAAGCATCAACTCGATTTGCATCAAAAAATAATATGACAGTATGGGATCGTGGTACTGACGAACCTGAAGGAAAAGGGGAGGAAGAATAGCCGCCGCCAACGCTGCTGAATCCGAAAAGGTTACCACTCTTACGAAATAGCTGAACAGACATATGTTCAACACAACAAAGACGATGATGAGCGCTTTGTACGCCCCATGCCCCAAGTAGTAGAATACTGGGTAATAATAGATAACCAGAGGGTACCATCGGCCACTGGCGATGAAGTCTTTTTCAGCCGATACACACATGTCAAGCAAGCTCGACCCGGACAATTGAACGGTTCCCCTGATGGAAGACTCGCACCACGAGTCGTCTCCCAGGTACGGGCTATCGAGCACCGGCAACAGGCTCGTTACATTCAAAATAATGATTAGTACGAAAAGGCCGGCTTTGAGTCTATTCTCCAATACCAACGGCACGCTCCACAATTTTCGCCCGACGCGGTCACCGCCTTGAGGGGGAATCACCGAGTCTCTGTATTCAAAACTGTCCCTACTACCCTGAGGAATTCCGTCTGGACAAGAGTTCTCTTCGAAATTTCTTGTAACCCGTTTTGCCAACCTCAACTACAGCCCGCACCTTGGTATGGCTCAAGGCGCGGAAGTTCAGATTGAGTGACCCGGTGAACGAATCGGGCTTCGATCTCCTCCGCATGCTCACTTTCATACCATTACCCGGAATATGCATATTTAGCCAGGACTTGATACTATAGTCTTGCAGATAGGCCACATCCTTAGAATGAGGAATTGTCCTGGCATAGGATACAATGCGATCGGGGAGACCATACAAATCGATCACGCAGTTCTTCGGGAGGCCCGAAGCCGCTATCACCAGCTTCGTTAAGAAAATGCTCGATATCCTGGCACTGTCTTCCCAGCCTTTGTAACGATGCAGCAGCGGAGAATAGGCGACAAGCGATCCCGTGAGTGCGATACCAACTACAAGCACTACAATTCGTGAGGCCAGCATCGGCACTTCGGATACATTCCAATTTGTCCACCAGCTCGGGATTCTATCCAATAGGTACCTCGCGCTTCCAACGATCGTGCACGCGAGAAGGCCGCTGAAGGGGACTACCGAAAGGTACATGTTTCGATGCGCAAACGTGGAGGTCAACTCGAACAATAGCAGCGGCAATAGAAGCCATCCCGCAAAATAGGTCACCAATGAGGAGTCAAAACGATTGTGCGCTGCGCCCCATTTGCTCCCGCCGCGCCAGGAATAAATTGCCAAGTAGCCTGACAGAGCCACTATCAAAAAGGCTGTGCACCCATATCCTGCGTCAACGATTCCCAAGAAATTTACAGGGTACAACAGGTCCAGAATATACGAGTGGACAATGTTGGCTGCCTGCACAGTAGCCTGAAAAGTGTCAACGGGGTTTCCTTTGTTGTATCCGCCCAGGCAGCCTAGCACATACAACCTCCACCCAACATACAGGAAACTTACTACGAAAAAAGGAACCGTTGCTCTCAGCGCAACAAGAAAAGCGCAGCCCGTAGCTGGGAATTTCTCCTGACACAGCAGCCTTTGTCCCAGGATCAGCAACGGTAACATAATGGCGATCTCTTTACTTGTCAGGGCAAGAACATACGCCACAAGGGACAAGATCAAAAAGGGTCTTCTCGCGGCCCGCGCCGATCTGCTCTTGACAAACGCCATTACGGACAAAAGGACAAACAGCACTGCCAGCATATCGTGTCTTCGGTCGATCGAGGGAACGCTTTCCACAAGAATGGGATGCGTGGCAAAAATAATGCCCCCGACCCAAGCTGCGGCTATGTCTCCTCGGGTAAGACATCTCAAGATGAACACAACCAAGACGCTGACGAAACCGTGGAGACAAAGATCCGTCAAATGAAACCCGAATGGCTCCAGTTTCCAAATGGAGTAATCGAACGCATATGACAATGACGCCAACGGCCTGTAGAATTTGGCTATATCGACAAATCGCGTGCCAGCCATGAGGGGCTCGGTGAATATCCTCACCAGATCGCCGCCGGAATTAATTCGGCTGGTTTCGATCAAGGACAAGGTGTCAGTTCCGGTGAAAAAGCAGTTAAGGATGGGACTGTAGGAGAGAAAAGCGACTAGAGCTGTTGAGAGGATTGCGGCCAGCAACAATAGTGCTCTGCCTGTTTTTCTGTCCACCTCTGGTCTCCCTGGCGACAAACCGGTTGAAAAGCCGGAGCAGGAAATTCAATAACGACCGCCCACAGCAGGTCGTCAAAACGCTCTTCGTACTCTTTTCGGCAAGAGCCTGGAATACAGGGATTGGTGATAAGGCCTGACTCTAAACCCTCGACATGCCGTTGTCAATTGGAATCCGGCACGGAAGGCAACCTTTTGTACGAACGTCTTCCTGCCGTGGGTAGGATGCAGTGAATGAAGTGAACCGCATCGCTCGAGGAATGCTGCTGCCGTGCGGTTCCACCGAGGTGCGGGTTCATACCAGTACGCCGTAAAAGACGTAGCAATGCGAAGCCGGCCCTGGCAGTGGACCAGCGTCACAACATTACTCGTATGAAGGTCGGTATCAATGGGCCTGCGCTTGTTGCCAGGAATTCGCAACCGAAATTATGAAACGGTGCATCAGGTTTTTGATTCGATATTGAAATCGGCAGAGCGAGAGCTATCCAAGGTGGACAGCATTGATTCGAGCTGTTCGGTCAGCTCGGCGCATGCCAAAACATAGCGGTCGAGAGTTATGCAGGCCCGCACGTAAAGGGCATACCTCTGACGTGTGACAGAGAAAAGAGCCTTCACTCCTGTACGCCAGAACTGCCTGCGGAGCGGTGACGGGAGCCCCCATTTCACTCCAAGTTTTAGTAACATGCGCCACTCATATCTGTTCGGCAATGGGTACGGAAGCTTCATAGGCGGCGGACCCATTTGAATCAAGTGATGAAACGCGCGGTTCCAGAATGTCTCCGGATCGTACAGCACCTTATGGATGTTCACAAATTCTTGCAGGATTTGTATTTCGGGTCTCATAGGGACGAAATTCATCGACAAAGCCTTCCAGTCACCGGACTCGTAGTTATCAGTTGTGCGTAAACGCCCTTCTCTCTTCAAGCGGGTCCACAGCTCCGTGCCTGGAAATGCATGTACCAGGGTCACAATTAGTTCCGGAATGTTGTGACGCTGAGCAAATTCGATCACACGGAGATCTCGGCCGGGTTCTTCACCATCAAATCCCACCATGAGCAGCGCTATGATCTGAAGCCCTGCGCGATTAATCTTGCTGCACGCCTCGTCAGCGTCTATAGCGGCGTTGTGAAATTTCTTGGAGATCTTGAGTGGCTTCTTGTCAGTGGTCTCGATGCCAAGAAGTACCCTGGAAAACCCAGCGCGCACCATCATGTTCATAATGTCCGGAAACCCTGCCAGATTTAACGACGTGCACGTGAAGAATTCGAATGCCCTGTTGTGCGCCTCCATCCAGGGGATCAATTCCTTGAGAAACGTTTTGGTTCTTATCGGCGCTCCGATAAAGTTGTCGTCGACAAACAGGATTTGGCCTCTCCACTTCAAATCGTAAAGGACCTGAAGCTCTCTCAGCATCTGAGCGGGGGTCTTTGTCCGAAGAGCTCGGCCATATATCGCGGTGACATCGCAGAATTCGCATCGAAAGGGGCAACCCCTCGAAAATTGTACCGTCACGTCTATGTATGCGTCGAGTTCCAGCAAGTCAAAGCGGGGCACGGGGCTTGTGGTAATATCCGCCTGGCCCGTGTCTTCAATAATCTTTCCGTAGTCCTTCCGTTCGAGGCAATCCAAGAGAACCGGGACAGTGAGTTCACCTTCACCCTTGACCGCGAAATCGGCTCCCGCGTCGAGAACATCTTGTGGGAAATGAAAAACTCCCGGACCGCCTGCCGCAACCAGCTTGCCTCTTCGCTTGGCCTCCCTGACAGCCTCGGCAACCCCCTTGAGTTGAACTATTGTTCCCGAGACAAGCACCAGGTCGCACTCGTCCCAGTCCTTTTCGGGTATGCTCTGAAAGGAGAGGTCTGCCAGTTTCAAGGTCCAATCCTGGGGCAACAGCGCGGCGACCGTTATCAATGCCAAAGGAGGCAAGTAGGCCTTCTTTTCGGCAAACTTCACGCTCGGATCTTCGACCCCTATATTGCGGGGACTGTCAGGATGTATTAGGAGGACGTTCATTGAACGAGGTAAAACTCCAGTGTACAACTAGCATGATCAGGAGACCGAATCAAC
>Ga0172371_10006861_pt1 | contig 16377 bp, 12 predicted proteins | sample Lak12m_FD_114543 | JGI IMG/M metagenome (GOLD analysis project Ga0172371, IMG submission 114543) | Freshwater microbial communities from Kabuno Bay, South-Kivu, Congo - kab_022012_12m | ecosystem: Environmental > Aquatic > Freshwater > Lake | place: Democratic Republic of the Congo: South-Kivu...
ACAGGGGGAAACTCAGCCCAACGGGGCGAGTACCAGACGAGCACAAAGACCGCGGTCAGGATCTCAAGGTAAATGAAAATTCGGAGCCACCTGTCCGACAAATCCGGGCGGTCCGGAATCCGGTCCCGAATCCGCGGCCAAATAAACGCGTGGAACGCGACGTATACCGCCAGAGCGCAGACAACTCCCCCCAGAACATCCGAGGGGAAGTGAGCGCCCACCAAGATTCGCGATATCCCTATGCAAGTCGCAATTCCGATCAGGGCCGCGGCCCTGACCTTCGAAGGGCAAAAACAGGCCAGAGCAAGGCCGGCAGACATGCTCGCCGCGGCATGACCGGACGGAAATGACTGGGACTTCAGCAGCGGTCCGACCACGTGAATCGTTTCCAGGAATGCCGCGGGTCTGGGAACTGGAACCAGCGGTTTCACGACGTGAATGACGGCTCCGGACGCGACCATGAGGAAGATCCCCACGAACGTGACTCTGGGGTTGATCAGGAGAAAGCAGCCGACCACGATTCCCAGCACCAAGCCGTCGCCAAGGGTGGTGAAAGAGATCCAGAGCAAATCGGTCGCAGGAGTGTGGGAATCGTTCAGCAGGTGAAACAACGAAACATCGAAGGCCCTGATGGGGACCGCAGCGACCAGCAGAGCAGCGAGAGCAGTCAAGACGATTGCCGTTGATGGTTCACACGCAGGCTCTCTCAAGGGATCGCGATTCCTCACGCTCGGCGCTCTATGGCCGGAAGCGGTTGCTCGTTTTCGCGCCATGCGAGGAGGCACGTCCAGCGGAGTGCCGCTTTGCAGGCTTTGGTGGGACAGTCCCGCGAGGAACGCGGGAGTGCCTGTCATTCATGGCAGGCAAGATGAGACTGTCTCAGAATTCCTGACAGAGGGAAAATCGAGGCACATTCGCGTTGCATGGAAAGAGTCAACGCAGAGTCAGCAATCCACCTGTCGGGTTACCTGCGACGCAACCTATTGATAGGGGCGGAGTTTATCTCCGCCCGTTCCTTCTCCTGTGACATTCGCGCGGGGATGAACCCCGCCCCTACACTAAGTTGTGCTACGAAAGGGACGGATTCGTGGATTCTCAGACAGTTTCAGATGCCTGTCCCACCAAAACGGCCGGGAAAGTTCACACGTCAACGCAGTCGGCTTACACGGGCCTAGGATTGTGTCTCCGCATTCATCACACGGAGGCCCCAGAAACCCGCCTGATGGCTCTGATTACACGTCCAACAGGATTCTCGCGACGTATCCCCGTTCGTCTCGTTCCACCGTGAGGCCGTGATAGGTGACCGCTTTGATTTCCAATTCGGGCTCGATTGCTCCCGACCCGTACCCTCCCAGCATTCTGCCTGCCAGCCGATTGTCGGACAATTCCTCGAATTCCGCGGTCACGAATACGAATTCCCGCGCCTGATTTACAAAGAGGATCTCCCGGAGCCAATCCACAAGAAGCTCTTCGGGACCGTTCGATGTCAGGGATACTTCGATATCCGCGTCAGCCCGCACGGTCGATCCTGGTGCGAGAAAAGCCGTCAATCCCTCGGCCGCGTTGAGGAAAAGCTCGGCAAGAGACACTCCGCGCACTTCCAGTCGGATGTCCGCAGTGTGATCGAGCAGTTTCCATCCTTTTTCAGGATTCCGAGGGTACGTCATCATCCGAGGAATCGTCCTGCAGGCCGGCTTCTTCGCCCTCCGTCGGGGCCTCCGCTTCTTTGTCGTCTTCGTCCCCGGATTCGGCCCTTGCGACGTCGACCACCTGCTCGCCTTCGTCCATGCGAACGAGGGTCCGACCCATGGTGTTGCGGCCGATCACGGAGATCTCGTCCATCCGCAGCCGAATGATTCTGCCGCCGGACGTGAGAATCAGCAGGTGATCGGAGTCCTCCACCATCCGAACCGCGACGACTTCACCGAGCTTGGGAGTACTCTTGATGTTGATTACTCCCTGTCCCCTCCGATTGATCACCGAGTATTCGGCAACCGAGGTCCTCTTGCCAAAGCCGGTCTGAGTTATGGTAAGCAGCGTTTTGGTTGGATCGGATATGACTTCCATGCCGATCACCACGTCGTCCTTCTTCATGGTGATGCCCGTGACGCCCCGCGCCTGGCGCCCCATGGGCCGAACCTGACCCTCGTTGAAGCGAATGGCCTTCCCTTTGCGAGTAGCAAGAAGGATGTCGTTGGAACCGGTGGTGAGGTTGACGTCGATGAGCTCGTCGTCAGGATCGATGGTCAAGGCGATGAGACCGGTGGTTCTCGGCCTCGAGAACTCTTCGATGGCAGTCTTCTTGATCTTACCCTTGGCGGAGACCATGACCACATACCCCTCGGTGCTCAATTCGGGTATCGAGAGGATCTTCCTGATTTTTTCGTCCTGTTCCAGCCGAAGGAGATTGATTACCGCTTTGCCGCGGCCGTAGGGGCTTTCTTCCGGGAGTTGAAAGACCCGCAGCCAGTAGACCCTTCCCCGATTGGAAAAACAGAGTAGCACGTCGTGTGAGGAAGCATAGAGGATCTCCCGGACCACGTCCTCGCTCGCAATCTTGGTTCCGATTCGTCCTTTCCCGCCGGGTCTCTGTGTCTTGTAGAGATTCGCCGGGACTCTCTTGATGTACCCTCTCCTGGAAAAGGTAACCACCATGTCTTCTCTGGGGATGAGGTCTTCGTCCAGAGTATCGCCGCCTTCGTCAAGGATGATGGTGCGCCGCGGGTCCGCAAACTGCTCCCTCACCTGGTTGAGCTCCTGACCGATGATGTCCAGGATCTTCTCGTCGGACGCCAGAATGCCCTCGAGCTCGGCGATGCGTGCCATGATTTCCCGGAGCTCCTCGAGGATTTTATCTCGTTCGAGCGCGGTAAGCCTCTGAAGGCGCATTTCGAGAATCGCCTGAGCCTGAAGCTCGCTGAGCTGGAAATTCTCCATGAGGGCTTGCCGAGCGGCAACAGGGCTTTCAGATGCCCGGATGGTCTTGATCACCGCGTCGAGGTTGTCCAGCGCGATCTTGAGGCCTTCGAGGATGTGTGCCCGCTCCCGTGCCCGAGCCAGGTCGAACCGGGTCCTCCGGATCACCACCTCTTTGCGGAAGTCGATGAATCTCTGAAGAATATCCTTGAGATTCATCGTCCGGGGACGGAGGTTGTCCACGCAGAGGAGCTGAACGCCGAAGCTGGTTTGAAGCTGGGTAAACCTGAAAAGCTGATTGAGCACGACATCGGGGTTTTCATCGCGCTTGAGCTCAAAGACCACCCTCATGCCGTGGCGGTCAGATTCGTCCCGGAGGTCCCGGATACCGGGGATGCGTTTGTCTTTGACGAGCTCCGCCACGTTCTCCACCATCCGCGCCTTGTTGACGAGGTACGGGATCTCGGTGACCACAATGCGCTGATAGCCCTTTCCCGCGTCTTCGATTTCCGCTTTGGCCCTCATCCGGATCGAACCGCGGCCGGTGGTGTACGCGTCCACGATCCCCTTTCTGCCGCAGATGAAACCCGACGTGGGAAAATCCGGGCCGGGGACATACCGCATCAGCTCCGGGATGGAAGCCTCGGGATTCTGAATCAGGTGCACGGTCGCGTCTATGATTTCGCCGAGATTGTGGGGCGGGATGTTGGTGGCCATGCCCACGGCTATTCCCTGGGACCCGGCCACGAGAAGAACCGGAAATCGCGCCGGCAGAACCACAGGCTCTTCGAGGGTGTTGTCGTAATTGGGGACAAAATTGACGGTATCTTTGTCGAGGTCCTCGAGAAGGGCCTGGCAAATTCTCGCCATGCGCACTTCCGTGTACCTCATGGCGGCAGGAGCGTCCCCATCCACGCTTCCGAAGTTCCCTTGGCCGTCGATGAACGGATAGCGCATGGAAAAGGGTTGAGCCATGCGGACGATGGAATCGTACACGGCTACGTCACCATGCGGGTGATATTGCCCGATCACGTCGCCGACGGCTCGGGCGGCCTTGCGATAGCCGCGGTTCCAGAGGTTTCCTGCACGGTGCATGGCGTAGAGGATTCGCCGATGCACCGGTTTCAAGCCGTCACGCAAATCGGGCAGCGCCCGGCCCACAATGACGCTCATCGCATAATCCAGGTACGACTTCTGGATTTCCTCTTCAATGCCTACGGTGGTTTTCTCGTGAAGAACCGCCAAGTATGTATCCTTCCCCACGGGTGGCGCGGGCTGTCCCCTGCCTGACCACGCGTGCCGTCAATGCCGTCGTTTGGCTGGATTTATACCATCTTCAGGGTGTTGATTCAAGGATCGACGCGGGGTCGGGTGAAGAGAACACCATCCTCCATTTCGAGGGTTCTGTCGAAGACATCGAGAGAACGCTGATCATGGGTGACCACGAGGACGCCTGCTCCCTTGTCGTGCCCGACCTTCTGAAAGAGCTCCATGACCTGCCGTCCGCGAATGCTGTCCAGCGCGGCTGTGGGCTCGTCCGCGAGCAACAGTCGCGGGTTGTTGGCGAGGGCCCTCGCCACGGCCACCCGTTGCTGCTGCCCGCCTGAAAGCATGTGAGGCAGATTTTTCAGGCGATCGGCCACTCCCAGATACTCGAGGAGGTCCGTGGCTCGGCTCCGGGCTTTGCGGGCGGGCACATCGTTGATTTCCAGGGCAAGCTGAACATTCTCCAGGGCAGTGAGAAAAGGTATGAGATTGGCCTTTTGGAAAACGTACCCGATGTATCGGCGGCGGTAGGCCCGGACGTCCACCGAGGCGACCGGGCCCTCCATGACCACGCGGCCGTCGATAAGGATGGCGCCGGAAGTCGGCGGATTAATAAGGCCGATTGCGGTGAGCAGCGTAGATTTTCCGGCTCCGCTCGGTCCGATGAGCGCTACCACTTCTCCGCTCCGGAGCTCGAATGACACATCCCGCATGGCTATGACTTCGGTGTTGCCGCTGCCGTAAATTTTTGTCAGGCCTTTGGCTTCGACCGCGGGCGCCGATTCGGTCATGAGAGAACCTCGTTCGGCTGCACGCGCATTGCCTTCCAGATCCCCAGCAAGCTCGAGAGCACGGAGATGATGAGGACAATGACACCGAGAGAGACTAGATCTTCGTGGACGATGATCACCCGTCGAGGAAATCCGGGAAAGATCCATTGCCCCAAGTAGTAGGCGAGAGAATACCCGATTATCCCCAGCAAGAGCGCCTGTTGGAGAATCAATCCGATGATCAGCGAGCTGCGTGCTCCCATCAGTTTCAGCATTGCGATGTCATGCACCTTGTCCAGCGTGAGGGTGTAGAGGATGAGGGACATGATGATCGCTGAAATGATGACGAGGAGACCTCGGAAGAGACCAATTTGACGCCGCGCCTTGTCCACCGTTCCCTTGAGGAGCAGCTCACGCTGTTGGTCGGCGGTGTGTACGGACACGTCGCCCCATGCGGAGATGGTTGAAATTACCTTTTCAGGATCGGTCCCCGGCTCGAGTTGAACGAGAACCGCGCTCACCATCAGTCTCGGAATCGCCGGCAGACTGGCCGAAGCTGACTGTGCTCTCTCGATGAGAAAGGGTTGGGTCTTCCCGATGTCCTGCCGAATGGCCCTTGACTTCCGCGCGGCCCGTTCCAGCCGAATCGATTCAGAGGAAAGATCGAACTGAATGGCGAGGGCATCACGCACGGTGAAGAACGCCAGGCCGTCGCCACCTTGTCCTAACATGCCGGACGTAAGGCCGACGACGGTATAGGTATCTCTGCCGAGGTTGAGCTTGTCTCCGAGCTCAAGTCCGAGCAGCGTATCCGCTATCATTTCGTAGTGGGCCGATCGAAGGGGTCGGCCCGCGACGAGAGGAAGCCACTCTCCCTTGTCGTCAGGCCAGGAGAGTCCTTGAACCACCATGCGCAACGGGAGGCCCTGGTGCTCGCGTTGAATCGTATGAGACACGAACGCACGGGCGCTCCGGACGCCCGGAACGACTCGGAGCCGGTCCTCCAGGTTCATGGGAACGCGCGAGATTTCGGCAAAGGGCCCGCGAGTCCCCTGCTGAACAACCCAAAGATCTACGCCTATCTTGTCCACCAGAAGGGTTGCATCCTCGATCAATCCACGGTAAATGCCGCCCATGCCCATAACCACCATAAGGAGCATGGCCACACCGACCGCTGTCAACGCGAAGCGTGCTAGGTTGTGTCGGATGTCCCTGACCGCGAGATTCATTTGGCTCGCACCCTCTGGCCGTCAACCATCTGGGAAGACGCGCCTCCCAAGAGTACCACGTCGTCCGGGGAAACTCCTTTGACAATCTCGACGTTTTCGATGCCTCGCAATCCCACCACGACTTCTCTCCAGCGGGCTTTGCCGTCATCCAGCAGGTACACGCCCGGTTTCCCGGAGCGCCAAACAAGGGCACGAACCGGTATCCCGAGGATGTTCGACTTTCGTCCGGTTTCGATGTAGACCTCCGCGCGCTGTCCGACCGCCCAGTTTCCGGGGAGCTCTTTCACCGTCACGTCCACCCGAAATTCACGGGCTTCCCGATCGACCTCCCGGCCGACCCGTGCCACGCTGCCCAGGAACTCTTTGCCGGGTTCCGAACGGAATACGATTCTGGCCGGTTGTCCGGTCTCGAGCCCTGCCATTGCCGATTCGTCCACCCACGCGGATATCCACATCTCCTTTTTGGAAATCATTTGAAAGATCGAAGCGCCGGGGACCACGATATCACCTGTCTCTCGGTCCCGCCGGATCACCACGCCATCAAAGGGACTGTAGATCCTTGTGTCCGCGAGGCGGGCTTCCTCGAAGCGAAGGCGTTCCTCTGCGGTTGTGGCCTGCCGAGCTCCTTCAATGGTGGCGGCTGCCCCTTTGGAAACATCCGCCTGGGCCACGGCAAGTTTCTCCCGGCTTTTCTCGACAGTTTCCTGTGAAACGCTCTTCGTCGCCACAAGGGCTGCATAGCGATCATAGTCGCGTTGGGCCTGGTCCAGGACCGCGGCGTACCGGGCCTCTTCGGCCTTCAGACGATCCACGGTGGCACGGGCGGTGTCCAGCGTTGCACGGGCAACCACAACTTCCTGCCGGAGCTCCGTGTCGTCCAGCCTGGCAAGGAGCTGACCTTGCCCGACATGGTCGTTCTGGTCCGCGAGAAGCTCGGCGATGCGGCCCGAAATCTTTGCGCTGACGGTTGCCTGGAACCGCGCCTCAAGGGTTCCGGACCCCATGACTTCTGCAACGACCTCACCGAGAACGACCCGATGGACCGGATAAGGGGTCGGCATGAGTCTGAAGCGGTAGAAAACCAGTGCCGCGGCAATGAGTATGACGGCCCACACCAGACCTTTACGCAGACGGCCGGACAACAACGGTCTCAATTGATTTCACCTCTCGGATTCAAATTGCGGACGAAGCTCACTTTGTCAATGTGCCGGATCAAGGAACGAAGGTGCTTCCGGCGCTTCAGGTCGGAAATTATCGCCACTCCGCTCGGGGCACAAGTGCCTCACTCTTTCAATTTGGAGGGATCGCCACTGGGAAGGCCCAGCTCCATGGCTCGGAGGGCTCGGCGAACCAATTTGCCGGACTGGGTCTTGGGAAGGCGGGCGAGGAACGCAATCTCGGCCAGTGGAACCTGCGACGGAAGATTCGTCCGCGCAAACACCCTGAGCTCGTGGTTCAGGCGTGCCGAGGCCGTGAACCCCTTGTTGAGGGTTACGAATGCCTTCACGGTCGGAGTGCCTGCGACGGGAATCCTGGCAATGACCGCTGCTTCCGCCACTGCAGGATGGCTGCAGAGGACCTGTTCGATTTCGTATGGACCGATGAATTCCTGGCCGGTCTTGATCAGATCGTCGTTGCGGCCTTGATGATAATAATATCCGTCCTCATCCTTGATCACCACATCACCCGTGAGAAACCAGCCGCGTCGAAAATACTGCGAAAACCTCGGCTCATCTCGCCAGATCCCTCCCATCATTGACGGCCAGCCCGGCTTGAGGGCGAGCTCTCCCAGAGTGAGTACGGGGAGCGGCTCCCCATTGATATCCACGACCGCGGCTTCAATTCCGGGGACGGGTTTGCCCATTGATCCCGGCTTGATCTGCTCGCTGGGGAAGTTGGCAATACAGATCATGCCTGTTTCGGTCATCCACCACGTGTCGTGGGGGGAGTGTTTCAGGTTTTCCCTGACCCAGTAGAACAGTTCCGGCGGGAGCGTTTCGCCAACGGTAGCGATGTGTCGCAGGCGTGAAAAATCGTACCTGCTGGGCAGATCCCCACCGGCCTCCAGCAGCCGGCGGATGGTACGGGGCGTCGTGTACCAGACAGACACCTGATGCTTCTCGATGGTGCGGTACCACGTGGACGCGGCGAACGGATCGCCCTGAACCACCGACGTAGCGCCGCACAGCCACGGCGCAAACGCTCCGTACACCGTTCCCGTGACCCAGGCGGGACTGCCGTCAGTCCAGAGAACTGAGCTCTCGCGAAGGTCCAGGACGTACCTCCCCGTCATGAGATGGCCAACCATATCCCGGTGGGCATGCACCACTCCCTTGGACGGACCGGTAGAGCCCGAAGTGTAGAGGAGATAGAGCGGCGAATCAGGAGGGAGCCACTTTGTCTCGAAGTCGGTCGGCATGCGGGGAAGGACCTCCTCGACGACCACCTCCCAGGGAAACATTCCCGGCGGCTCGCCTGCGGTGAGGAAAACCACGCTGACGCCCTTCATGCAGTCCTGGGGCACGTTCTCCACGAGGTCGGGGTTGGTGAGAATCCCCCGCGGTTGAGCGTTCAGTATCCGCCATTTGAGCTCCTCGAAATTCAGGGTGGGATAAAGATTGGAAAAAACCACACCCGCTCGGGCGCATCCCAGCATGGCCGCATAGAGCTCCGGACAGGGCGGCAGAAAGATGAAGAGCCGGTCGCCCGGCTTGAACCCGTGTCTTGAAAAGAGCTCGGCCCAGCGGCACGACTGATCCTTCAACTGCGCATACGTGAACGTGGTCGTTATTCCCGATCGTTCATAGACGAGCGCGGGGCGGTCGCGTTTCTCAGGGTCGTCCGCCCACCGATCGATTGCTTCGTGCACGATATTCATTTCGCCGTCTTGCCCGTGATGGAACTCCTTCTCCAGTTCCGCCCAAGAAAACGAGCGATAGGTCTGATAGTACGATTCGAGATTGGCGCCCGGGTTTTCCGCCCTGACTCTGGCTTTGATCATGGGTCGCTTCCTTCCGCGACGGCCGAAGAAATCACCACGATGAGCGTGGCGTGACTTACACGAGTGTGCGCAGCAAATTCGTTCTGCGCATGAGAATGGCGGCAACTTGCAGGGCAAATCTCTCGGAGACTCACTCCCGAGTCGGATAGCACCGAGCGGCGACCGACAAGAGCCGCCAATATATTTGAAGTTTTTGGAAGGGGGGTGCGAGGGGAAGACCTTTTTTCAGAAGAGGTCTCCCCCCGCATTCGCCTTTCAACAAAGCTACGACGTCCATACGCCGTACCTCCGATGGATGCCCAGCACTTTTTCCACGGTCTCACCGGCCCTGGCCGTTTTCAGGAGCGGTATGCGTTCCCGCCTCCCCTCGAACGTGAGCACTCCGAGCACCTCACGGACCGAATGAGCTACGGCCCAATTGTCGTACCCTCCCTCGAGAGAAAACATCAAGGGCGCGCTCCGAGCGGATTCGGCGAGCTGCAAAACCATCTGGGTCAACCAGCGAAAGACCTTCTCCGTAACCTTGGTTCTGCCGAGCGGGTCGCGTTGGTGTGCGTCGAACCCGGCAGCGACAAGAATGAGCTCCGGACGATACTGGCGGACAATGGGCATGAGAATTTCCCGGTACATATGGACCATGTCGGCGTCTCCCATTTCCTTGAACACCGGGATGTTGACATTGTAGCCAAGGCCCTCGCCCGCTCCGGTTTCCTCCCAGTCTCCCGTATGGGGATACCATCCCATGTAATGGGAGGAAAGGTACAGGACTCTCTTGTCCTGGTAAAACAGGTCCTGAATGGCATTCCCGTGGTGAATGTCCCAGTCGACGATGAGAATCCGCTGGAAACCGTGCTTCTCGATGGCATATCGGGCGGTTACGCCGAGGTTGTTGAAAATGCAGAAGCCGCCTGCCCTGTCTGGAAGCGCATGATGCCCAGGAGGTCTCACCAGCGAAAAACAGACCCTGCACTGCCCGGAGAGTACCGCTTCGAGCCCTCGGATACAGCCTCCCACGGCCAGCCAGGCCGCCATGTACGTTTTCGCGCTCACAGGAGTGTCCGGAGCGAGCGTCGTAAAATCGCGCTCCGCGGTACTCAGGATTTGTTTGATGTACGTGGGGTCATGGACGAGCTCGAGGTCTTCAAGGGTGGCAGGCGCGGGCGCGACGGTAATGACACGGTCTGCGAACTCCTTATCCACCATCCGGTAGATGCTCCGCAAACGGTTGGGGCTCTCCGGGTGCACGAGTCCCGGTTTGTGTTCGAGATACCTGACATCACGCACAATCCCCACCGTAAGCGCCAAGAGTCACCTCATCACCATTCGTTCAAGCCGGGTTTTGGGAGTTTGGAGCCCGTTCCACCATAACGGAGTGAACCGATCATCGCAATACCGCCCGGAGGGCGGTCGCAGGATCGAGGTTGAACGGCACTGGGTTTGACCGTGCGCCGTCCAAGGACTGCCATGGGAAACAGCGTTCCCGGAGTGCGGACGTTCGAGAGCATTTCCTTGACTGTCTCGACAGTTCACAGACCGAGGAACATGGTCCGCTCACGTTCGCCTTCGTCGGAAAACCGAAATCCTGCCTTGCGATACACCTTTATTGCCCGAAAGTTGTACGCCTCCACCGTCAGCCAGACGCACTTCAATCCCACGGCGCGAGCCTTATCCATTGCCAGGGCGGTAAGAGCGCTCCCCAGCCCCCTGTTTCGGTACGGCTGAATGACGAATACTATATACTCACCGTCCAGCCTGTCGAGATCGTGCACGATCGCGGCATGACCCACAGGTTGCCCGTCCTGCCAGGCCACGAAGTTCATCGCCTTTGCGATGAGCTTGTCTATCCATTGCCGAAGGTCCCGGTCATGAGCCGGCGGCAATCCCTGGCTTATCGCCCTGGGTGAAAAACGGCCGTACATCTCGACCAGATCCGGCAGGCCGCGGCTATCAATTTCCGCGAGCTCGAAGTGCCAGCCGAACCGGTCGACGCACCGGATCTTTTCAATTGCAGCCATGCTTCCGGTCTATCCTCGTTGGAGGAATCTTGTCCCTTCCTCCCCTTTCGTCAGGCCTCCGCCCTCCGACCTCAGCCTCAACTCGTCTCAGTTTTGTACCACAAGACGGAACGCGCTGACACCTTCTTTGCTCTTCAGTCGATTAACCAGATTGTCGGCCTGTTCTTCCGTCGTGAAGTTTCCGAGGTACAGGCGATAGATGACGCCGGTCTTCGGCCGGGCCACCGGTCTGAGGGACACGTCATAGCCTCGGGCTTTCCACTTCTGGGCCCATTGCTGGGCAATTCCCGGATTGGTGAAGGCCCCCACCTGTACGGTGTAAGTCCTTGAGGGCGCTTCGGCTCCGGGAGCTCGGCCGCGCCCGGGAACCACCACTCCGGGCGCGGCGCCAGACAGCGAACCCGGGACGGAGGCATGGTGCTCCCTTTCCCTTCCCGCGGCCTGGGGGCCGGCCCCTTGAGCAGCCGCTCCGGGATCCGCCGCTGTCGCCCGGGGTGGGGCTGAGGCGTCTCCCGGGGCTTTCTGGTCTTCTTGTGCCGTTAGTTGACTGTAGAAAGTGACGACCGGAGGGACGTAGCAGCTCTTCTTTTCGGGCGAGGTTGACGGGCAAACCGGCCACGCCGGACCCGCGGGCTCGGGTTTGGAGGAAGCCGGGGTTCCGAACGCCTTACCTGATATGGATGAGCTCGAAATCAATCGCACATTGACCGCCCCCAGGATCACCATGGCCACGATCGTCCCCACCGCTGCCAGCACGAGTGGACCGTTCTTGGGGCCTGCGGGCTCACCCCTGGGAGCGCGACGCGGAGCTTTCGGCCTCCCGCGCAGCGCGTGTCTTCGTAGGACGTTCAGAAGTCTCATGGCGAGTGTCACATCCGATCGGGGGCAGACACCCCCAGAATCCGGAGACCGTTGGCCACGACCTGTCGGACTGCCTCCACGAGGAAGAGACGCGCCTTTTTCAGGTCTGAATCCTCAGACAGCACCCGGTTGTCATGGTAATACGCGTGAAAAAACTCCGCGAGCTCCATGAGGAAGAACGTCACCCGGTGAGGCTCGAGGCTCTCGGCCGCCTCAAGGAGCATGTCGGGGAAGTCGGCCAGATGCTTCATGAGCCTCTGTTCTTCCGGCAGAGACAGCAGGGCAAGGTCCGGGTCCGTCATGTCCGCATCGATTTCTCGCTCTGCTGCGATGCGAAAAATGCTGGCAACCCGCGCGTGGGCGTACTGAACGTAATAGACCGGATTGTCCTTTGAATGCTTCTTCGCAAGGTCCAGGTCGAAATCGAGGTGGCTGTCGCTCCTCTTGGTGAGAAAGAAGAAGCGGGCCGCATCGGTCCCCACTTCATCCAGCACTTCCCGAAGCGTCACGAACTCGCCGGCGCGAGTGGACATGGAGATCTTCAGCCCTTCCCGGACGAGGGTTACGAACTGCACCAGGAGGACCCTCAACGCTTCAGGGGAGTATCCGAGCGCCTCGATGGCCGCGCGGACCCGTGGAACGTACCCATGATGGTCTGAGCCCCAGATGTCGATGAGCAGGTCGTATCCCCGATTCAACTTCTCCCGGTGGTACGCTGCGTCGGCCGCGAAATAGGTGGGCTCGCCGGTCGCACGGACGAGAACCCGGTCCTTCTCGTCCTCTTCCTGGTCCATCGCAAACCACAGGGCCCCTTCGTGCTCTTCCGCCCTGCCCCGTCGCCGAAGCTCGTCCAGAGTCCCGGAGACCGCGCCCGATTCGTGGAGTGATCTCTCGGAAAAGTACCTGTCGTAGTTGACGCCGAAGGAGGCAAGGTCTTCCTTGATCCCTTGCAGGATTCGATCGCTGGCGTACGCGGCCGCCAGGTCAACCGCCTCCGCCTCAGGGACTTGCGACACGGTTTCGCCGAGCTCCGTCCCGTCAAACTCCGCAGCCAGGTCCAGCATGTAATCCCCGCGGTAGTGATCTTCGGGAAATTCGATGGGTTCCCCGCGCCTCTCGCGGAAGCGGTAGAGGAGAGACCGCCCGAGAATTTTCATCTGGTTGCCCGTGTCGTTCACGTAATACTCGGTCTCCACAGAATATCCGCACGTCCGGAGCAGCCGCGCCAGCGTGTCCCCCACCGCGGCTCCGCGGCCGTGCCCTACATGGAGGGGGCCGGTCGGGTTGGCGCTGACGAATTCGAGGAGCACCCGCGGAGCTGTGTTTGGCTCCGCGCGGCCGTATGATTCCTTCGCCTCGTGAATCTGCCTGAGAACCCGGCGCCAGACGCTCGATGCGAGGAAGAAATTGATGAATCCCGGCCCGGCCACGACCGCCTGATCGAGGACATCGCCATGTACCGGGAGGTGTTTTTGGATCACCGCGGCGAGGTCACGCGGTTTCATCCCTGCAGGCCCGGCCAGCACGAGCGCGGTATTCGTGGCATAGTCGCCGAATCGGGGGTCTTTGCAACGTGAAACCTCAATCCGCAAGGAATCCGGGTCCGGAATCGACAGGCCATCGTGCCGGATGGCAGTCGCCAGAGCGGTTCGGACCAGGGATCTGACGAGATCTTTCATAGAAACTCCCATGCCTGGTATCAGGCACAATGAACGATGAAAATACTAGGAGCCTGTCGCAAAACCGTTGGGCTGAGAGATTGCGTGCCACGGATACCCTCACCCTGCGTCCCTCTCCCAATGGGAGAGGGAATTGTGCGGTGGCTCAAAATGGCTCCCTCTCCCTGCGGGAGAGGGCGGGGGTGAGGGCGACAAAACAGTCCCGCAGCGCTCTCGGGCCACGATTTCGGGCCAGTCTCGAATTTTGCGACAGGCTCCTAGCCATGCGTCCACGTCCGGCTTGGCAAACTCCAAGCGGCGATCGGCGGGGGCCGCCACGAACGAGGCCCGATACGGTCCCGCATCATTGCTCCTTCTTCGGTTCGTCTTCTTTCTCAACGGCCGCCTTGAGGGTGACGTCCCGCGTGAAATCCGGACATCGTGTTGTGGTTGCGCCATCCATGGAGAATTTCTTGTTGCACGTCATTCTCCAGGCGCACACCACACAGATAGTCTTATCGCTTTCCCTCATTTCGGGCTCCTTCATCTGAAATTTAATTATCAATTCTAGTGGTTATGGTCAAGGGCTTTTAAGCTGGTTTAGCCTTTCACCGGGAGAAACCTGTAGGAAACCATGAGAAGAGCGACTGCAGAGACTTCGACGCCCGAGGTCAGGCGCAAGGAATCATGAGCGTCCCGGGCTTCTGTGGCTCTCGGGCTTCCCACGTCGGAGGGGGCCTGCAACGGCTCCACGCTTACCCATGACGTGGATGGGAGACGCACCTTCCCACTTTCGGCCCATCCAGGCATATGCCATATGGAGGGCGCTCGTGGCAAGGGACGCGGACCGGACGTGCGCGCTTTTCGCCGCACCCGGTCCGCTTCCACTTCGCGACCTTGCAGTGACAAGGTCGAGTAGTCCACCCTCGGGGTCCCTGCCCTGGGCCGGCTCTGGTTCCTCACCATCGCTGATTTGCGATGTCGGCGCTGCGAATTCTCCGGGGCGCTCTCCCGTAGCTCTGGACCGGAATGCGCTTTTTTGCTAAAAAATAGTGAGAAGGGGTGAATTATGGATTTGATCGATCCGAACAATGTTCGGCTGATTCCTGGCGAGAGCTTCCACGCCCTATTTGCTCTTCGTTCGGGCGAGCCGGGAGAAATCGGTTTTTTCGTCCGGTGCCTGCATCCTCTCGACCCCAGGAACGGCGACCTCAATGTCGGACAGCGGGCCGGCCTGGTCAAGTTCGACGAAGTATTCCTCGTGGTCACCATGATCAGGCTGAACAGCACGGCCGAAGAGGTGTTCGACATCTGGTGGGATTTCCACGCGCCCGACGGAGCGGCCCACTTCAAGCGCATGGCCGATCAAGAGAACCTTACCGTCCACTTCTACACTCCGGAGGGACGACGGTACTCCATTGACAGCGCAAACACTTTCCGGAAGTTCTTCAGTTACCTGGATCGGTTGCTGGGCGGAACGAGGCCGTGGACCCCTGTGCAATTCGACCGAGCGGTTAGAGGCTTTTGCGCCCAATCGTACCCCAAGCAGAACCTCTGGGAAATGATGCAATTCACCCCTGAATCCTTACCTCCCGAACCGGTCGTGCCGGAGACTGTCACGGCGGGTGACTATCCTGGGATCATTCCGGATGAACTGCACCCTTTCTATGTCTATCTGGGAGACAAGGGGCACTGCGTGCGAATCATTCCGTCGATGTTCGAGGTCGAGGCATCGGACGGAAACCCGGACCAATTTCTCTATCCGGCCCCGGTGAAGACCGTCCTGCGCTGCGGTATCAGGTGGGTGAAGGGATTCCCGGTCGCGCCCATCCCGTTCATTCCGGGCCACGGGCTGGCTGTGCCTCCGGATGACACGGAATTTCTCCTTCGCTGAAAAGCTACCGTTCAATCGTAATGTGACGGGGAGCACGCCCACCGATTGGCTGAGGCGGAAAAATACACGACCGAACGTGCGAATCAGGGTGCTGAGTGCTCGATGGCGCAAATACGGCTGCGCTTTTCCGCGCTCTGGGAGGTGACTGGTGCGGCACAATGCTGCCTTGCGGGCTTCGGTGGGACAGGCATCTGGAACTGTCTCAAAATGCCTAAACATGGCGACACCGTAGCACGATTGGTCGTAGGGGTGGGGTTTAGAGACTGTCTCAGAATTCAGTTTTGAGTTGAAATCATGGCACGATCCGGAATCACCGGGTTCCCGGGTGGCCTGGACGTTATACGTCCAGGTGCCGAAGGCACAAGAGGTCCGGACCTCTTGTCGCTGCGCGACCCCGACGTGTAACGTCCGGGCCACCCAAAGCCGAGTTGGATGGTTTTCGTAGCACGATTACCGTTCAGGCGCAGGTTTTGAGACAGTCTCTTTATCCCCGCGCCGTACGGCTGTTGCTGCCGCTGATGGCCGCCAGCTTACTCCCTGGTCAGCATCGCGCTGGCTAGCGAGCCGTGCTAATCGTGCCACGACTTTTCCCTAACAGAGAATTCTGAGACACGTTCATCTTGCCTGTCCCACCAAGACGGTCGGCGAGGTTGACAGGTCAAGGCGGTCGAGTCACACGTGGCTGGGAATATGTCACCGTATTTACACCATCGTGTACTACGGCGTCACGGCCTCCTTGATCTTCTTCAATTCCTCGTTACAATCCA
>Ga0172371_10006865_pt1 | contig 16374 bp, 10 predicted proteins | sample Lak12m_FD_114543 | JGI IMG/M metagenome (GOLD analysis project Ga0172371, IMG submission 114543) | Freshwater microbial communities from Kabuno Bay, South-Kivu, Congo - kab_022012_12m | ecosystem: Environmental > Aquatic > Freshwater > Lake | place: Democratic Republic of the Congo: South-Kivu...
GTGCATGACCTGGCGGTTGATTTGCTGCCCATGTTTGAATCGCGTGCTTTCATCGAAGCCTGGCTGGAGGTTTTCCACCAGACATTTGAACGGTTGGCAGTTGGTTACCTGGGCGAGTAATCTGCTCATAGAAGGGATATTACGTACAAATAAGGACGTACTTCCTGCCCAATTTGGATCAAATTGGAGAGCCGGGACAACATCCACAATGAATTCATGAGCCAACTTAAGCCATAACGAGTTCTTCTCAGCTGTTTTCAACATCATTGGCACTTACTCAGGCTTGCTACTCGAATCTGTAACAGCCAAATCCCGGCCCGATAGGCCACGCATCTCGAACTTCAGGGAACACACCCGCTCGGCGTTATGCGAGCCACCCAAGGATATAACCTGTCCATGTGACAGCAGTGTAGATTTGGTGACCAGGGTCCCATCTAGGTAGGTGCCATGTTTGCTGTCCAGGTCCTGCAATTCTACGCCATTCAAGTAGTGGATAAGCTTGCAGTGCTGACGGCTGGCGCGACCAAATTCGTTTGGGATGGCGATGTCGCAATCGGGATTGCGCCCGATCACCACTGTATCGCGAACGATGCTGTAGGTAGTATCGATATCCAGGCGTGATAGGTAAGCGTACGGCTCACCGGTAGGCATCAAAGGCAGAATCTCGATCCATTCCATCCCGCCAAAGGCTTGCTTTATGAGCCCCTGCATGTAGGTACGGTTCAGGCGGTAAGCATCAAACCCCACTTGTGGGCTGTGCTTCTTGACCCCAAACTGCAACCCCACCGCCCATTTGACGAACTCGGCTGGAGTAAGGATAGAAAAGTTATCTACCCATGGGGGCAACTGGATCGAGCGGTGGGTTTTAACCTGCTCTTTGATTTGCCGGACGTCGGCCTGCGGATTGGTGAAGATGACCGCGGTCTGGAATTTGAGTTCGTTCCAACGCTCAGGGGTGCTTTTCAACGCGGCCGGCAATATATCGCGTAGGACCAGTTTACGAATCTGTTCAGCGTATCCATTCACCTGGAGGGCCGGGGTTGGACGGTCTGCCCCACCTTTTACTCGGGCCCGGTCGGCGTACCAGATGCCGTCCGGCTCAATGCGCACAGATCCAGGGTAGTGCTTCAGCTCAGCCACACCCAGGCCGCGCTCGCTCAAGATGACTAGATCACCGGAAACTGGGTGCTGCAGGTTCGCCACGACACAGTAAGCATGAGGCATATGATGGTATGCAGCCCACAACTTCTGCAGCATCTCGATCAGCCATTCCATCTCGTGGTTGTAATCCGGTCCCCATTCTCGGCCGGCCGAATCTTTGGCCACAAAAAGTTTAACAGTCATCGCATCTCCTTATTCAGTGGGAATAGTGCGGAATTCTCGACAGGCCTGGCATTGCGTGCTATTAGCCTGCGTTCCCCGCCCGCAGCTCCCACAGTGCGGGCACAAGTAGGTCTGACCCTGGGTCAGGCAAGGCACAGCGAGTATATCCATGCCATACCAAAGGTCAACCCAATCAGCTTGTAACTTTTCACTTGCATTTGGAACAGAACCGTAATCCAGGAACGGAAACAACTGGTGGCAACCACCGCATCGGCGCAGGCCCCAGGTGGCACAGTTACGCTGCTCGCAGGTACAGGAGAAAGCCCCCTGCTCATCAGGGTGGAAGTTCTCGGGGCGGGTGACCTTGCCACACACCGGGCAGGTTCGCAGATGTGTCATTCGAGACAGGATTTCGATGAAGTCTTGCTGGTACTGGTTGATCCGGTCGATCTCATTTTTGTTTGCCTGCAGGCCTTTACGAACCAGATTACCTTTCCAATCACTGATGAGATCATCATGGGCACGGTATTCACGCCCCTGCAGGTCTACCCAGCGAACGACCAAAGCTTCGCCCAAACGCTCACCGCGTTTCAGCCAAGAGGCCGACTCAAATATCTGCCTTTCAAACCTCACAGGGATATCAATATGCAGCGGGTAGCTGTGGTATAGATCGCTGAAGATGGCCCAACGCATAGCCCGGCCTACACGCTCTACACATCCCAACTCGTAGGGTGAAACCGGGATAAACCCCACCTTCTCTGGCTGGGTCAGATCATTCCCGGGAGAGTTGGCAAGCCGTTGCAAGTAGCCAGGCAATTCCTGTCGTTCCGAGGCGGCTCCAGGGTATAAGATAAAAACTTGTGGTTCAGGCTGTCCTGGATCAAAGTCCGTAGCCAGATTCTTCACTACCGGTGTCTTCCTCACCTTTTTACCCTTCAATCGAGCAGATGAGAAAACCCCTGCTAACTCGTGTAGGTGGACAACGATTTCATCCGCCGTTTTCCCCCGAGTGAGCGCCTCGGCTAGTGGAATGACCCGTGCCAGCAGCCGCCCATTGCGGAAGATTTGGATGGTATGGTCGTATTGCCAGTGTAACTCAATCACGCCATAAGGGCTGTTGAGCGAGATGGCCTGTCCAAACTGCGGATTCACTCTCACGGACGGTTCAAAACCTAGCGCTTTCAGCGCCCTAACTACCAGCAGGAAGCTATAACGGTCGAAGCCCTGACAGTAAGCCTGCAACTCTTTGTGCTGCTCGGCTTTGTTTTTCGGCCTGACCTGATGTTCATAGAGGTAATGCTTCCACAAGATGTTCACATAGCGGTAGTGGCGGTCGTTGGTCAATATATTAGTGGCCCGAACCTCAGCTGGTACCGATTTGCGCGATGTGGCCGGGATTTTATTGTACAGTGGCAGATCTTGAATCTCCAGCACTCGCCTGTAAAGTTCCTTCAGGTAACCGGTGGTAGGCTCCAGGTTTTTCCGGAACCTTTCCACCTCCAGACCCTCACTTAAGAGGCTGAAAACTCGATCCTGCCGGGCATGCGTTCCAAACTCCAGAGATATTAGATTCTGCTTATCCCGGTCAAGAGACTTTAACCGCTTATGCAAATAGAGATGGACCAATTCTACTAGCCGTACGGCCAGTCGGTTTTCATAGAAGTCGAGAAGTTCCTCGGTTATCGTCGAGATAATTCGGCGGGGCACAACTGAAGTCAGGCTGCGATACTGCCAGTCCTCGGTGTGATTGGCCAGGTATTCATACGAACGGGTTGGAATACGCCTCGCCCGGCCAATTGGAACGCGGGCAGTCTCTCCGGTCAGGCGGTTGACTGGTTTCCGGCACACCCGTTTGACTTTATCCAGATATCGATTCAGCATGTGCTCAAAAGGCAGTATCTGGGCCTTTTGTGGGATGCTTTCTTCCAGCGGAGATGAACCTTCCCAATCCACCCAGGTCGTATTATGTTCTTGGGCCGCGCCTATGACCAGAAACGACTGTCTTTCTTCTTGGGCCGGAAAACTTTCGAGCGACCCAGGACGCAGCACCACTAGGCCATCTCCTGCTAGCTGTACAACTGCCTCGCCGTTCGAGTCCGGCAGCAGAAATTCGCCGCTAGATACCGGGAGGCCATTTAACTGCACTCCAGCATCTATAATCAGCAGCCACCGCCCCAATACACTCTCAGCAGGCAGGCCAGTGGTCTCTTGACCAGTAAAACGATCCAACAAACGGAACGCGCTCATGCCTGTTCTGCTCGCATCCGGTCCTTTTTCATATCTTCATCTTCGATGATCCTAATCGACCGGTCAAAGGCATCTTCTACCGAAATTGAGGTGCTGGTGAGCTTCCAGGCCTTGTCCATTGTTAAACGCAAGCGGGTAATATCCTCTGGCAGGATTTCGTAGCGGTCACGGATCTTGCGCAGGATCTTCGTAGCAAACAGATCATCTGCGGCTTCATACCATTTTCCACCACAGGCCACCACCACAGGCAGATACATCTCCAATTGGCCTTTCATTCGGTTGCCCCAACCAATGCCCAGTTCGCTGAAGGTGGGCTGCACGTGCTCCAGGAATTCCCAGGCGGCGGTCACATCCTTCTGGTACTTAGGATCTTTTTGGGATCTTGAAAAAAATGACTGCAGTTCAGTTACCGAGACAAACGATGCCGAGGTCGTGACTGGCCCTGTCTGCATAGGCGGATGCTGGTTCGGAAGCTCGAGGATATGCGAGCGGTCGTAAGTCTTATCGGCAATATCCTTGGTAGTTTCATCCCGGTTGGCCGTGCCGATGAACCAGACGTTATCGGGGATCAAGATGCTGCGGTTATCGTTGATAAAGAGCCGCGGGTAGGGCCGGTTGGCTGGGGCCTGAGGGATCAGGTCGATTTTACGGTCGGCACGCTCCTTCATCTGCAAGGCCGAAAGCAGGTCAGCGAAATACTGCTCTGGATAGGACAGGTTCAGCTCATCGAGGAGAATGATGAAGATTCGGTCTTTGTAGAGCGGGCACTGAGCCTGGTACAACGCTTGGAGGAACTTGGTCTCGTAAAACTTTTTTTCGAACGAGTTGTAATGGCCAATCAGATCATCGCGGTCGCGCCAGCCAGCCTGAACCTCGATTATCTCCCGGCCACCACCCACCACCTCGGCAAACGCCACCGCTAGGCTGGTTTTACCCGTGCCACTGATGCCCTGCAGGATCATCATCTTGCTCATCGCCAGGCCACCGATAAAGCTACGGATATCCTGAATACGGTAGAACAATCCAGGGCGCTCATAGACTGGGTTCGCAATTCGCATTTGGACTTCCTCGGCGAACTGCTTCAGATCCGTAACTTTTGTGGTTGGCGGCTCACTGGTCAGATTTCGGTCATGATCGAAGGTGAAGCACTGCGGGAAGGGCGATTTGCTGCCATCTCCTTTTTCTAGTCGTTTTTCAATCTCATCTTTAATACTTTCCAGCTCCGCCTTCAGCTCTTTGCGGCTTGCTTCCAGGGCGGCATTCAGCTTATACAAGTCTTCCAGCTCAATAGCGCCAATGCGGACCCCATTGAGTAGATGACGTTTCTCTTCGAGCTCGCGCCCCAACCTGGTGCGCTCCTGCTCCAGGTCCGCCTTTTCCTGCTCTAAGTAGGCAATTTTTTCCAAAGCCTGCACAGAAGGTCGCTTCTCGATCTCCGATTTTAGATCACTGACCTGCTTTTCCAGTTCATCGATAAACTTTGGAATAGATTCCGTATCTTTTCCTACCCGGCGAGCAACAGCATCCCATTTGATTAACAATTGTTGGTACTTAAGCCGATCAGTGTTGGCTTCATTGAAACGATCTTTATAATAATTAAGCTCATCCTGCAGGCGGGTCGTATCTTTCGTCACCTGCCTGGCAACGATTTCATCGAAACTGTTTCGCTCTTCCTCCAGCAGTTTCATATCCCGTTCGAATTGCTTCCGTTCGCTCCGTGCAGAAGCAACCTCTACATCCAGCTGCTGGCGCTCATCATTGAGCTTCTCCCGCATAGAACGAACCCGTTCCATTTCGATCTGGATTTGTTCTTCATGTTGACGATATAGTGTGTTAATACTCTCTTCTTGGGCCGCGCGCAGGCGCGCCAGGTCTTCTTCCTGCTTTTTCAGCACTGCGATCTGGCGCTCGGTGGTCTCAGCATTCAGGCGCGCAACCTGATCGTGGACATCCTGGAATTGTGTCTGGAACCCGGCCCGGGCGTTTTCTTCCCGCATTAACAGGTCAGCCGTCTTTTGAGCCAATTGCAGGCTTTGGGCATTAAGAGCGGTCTGCTTTTCATCTACGGCCCGGCTCCGCTGTTCTATATCTGCTTCGCGGGTCTTAAGCTGCTGATCTTGCTCGGTGAGATTGGATTCTTTGGTGGCCAGAGCGGCACGCCTCTCATCGATCTCTTGCATCTGCAGGGTAAGTTTATCCATCTGAATACAAAATAGTTGTCGGGCTTCATCCATCTGTCGGAATAAATCCGCCAGTTCAGTTGGATTGAGGTTTTCCGGGATCCGGATTTCCCCAATTTTCGCCAGGTCGTCTTCACCTGCATGTTTGAGCGCTTGCCCGGCAGCCTGTTTCACAACCTCCGTCACGCTGGCCTGAGGTGGACGGTTTGAAGGTTGGCTGGTTTTAACAGGCTGTTTGGGTGGAGTTTGATAACGTTGATTGCTTTTCTTACTCATATTAAGTTCCTCGAGGTTAAGAAATCTTTGAAGTAAGGATCTGTACAATTAAGTAGGTTTCATTCACCTGCTGCTCAACCATCTTCAGGTCGATCTTCAAGCCGGTGTCATGGGCGCCCTGGCCACGTAGGTGGGTCAGCGACGCCAGGCGCTCAAACAGGTCGGGGATTTCCCCAGCTACGGTTTTCAGCGGATGTTCCGCCACGTGCCGGGCCGACAATAAAGCTACTAGCAGGCGCTCGTTCAGTGTTCCCCCGCCACTGCGGCAGCTGCGACGGAGGTTTTCCGGTTTGACGCCGCTCAGACCACCAGGTAGCGGTGTCCGGTATCCCAGGCTGGATGCAATCTGTTCGATGATGGATTTCCGGCCAGCATAACTGGGAAGATTGTAGATTTCCCAAGCGGATGGATCAGGGTAACGGGTGTTAATAAACCGCAGCAGGCCCTCCAGGGCCTTGACCGATTTGATCAGCACATCGTCATACTTATCTACTGGCGTCTTTTCACCGGGATCGCTAACTACCTCCTGATACGACCGCTCCATGGCTACTAACAAATCGAAGAACGGGTAAGCGTAGACCCACTCGCCGAGCTTCTGGGTTACACGCTCCGTCGCACTCAAGGTGGCGGTATTCCAGTGATTATCCTGCTCGTCGCCTTCTCCAAGGCAGTCTTTAATAAAACTATCCAGGAATTTGGATAAAGTCGCATCTCTGGCCAGTTGCTGTTCAACCAGGCGGCGCATGCGTGCGCTAGGGCCTAAACCGAACGGGTCCATCAAATACCAATCGGCGCTGCGCACGAGCCCCTTAGGATAATAAAGCGAAGTAGTCAGAAAAAACAATTCTGGTTCTTCGCTAATAAAGCTGACCGCTTCGATTCGAGTTCTGAGGCCGGCGGAGGCGCTATCCAGTTCATCGTCCTCATCGCTTTCACCGGCTGGCTCTTCCGGATCGACATCAAAAGAAATATTTCGATGCAGATCCCGGGCATGCCGTGCGCAAACCCGCACAACTTCCATTGGGGAGGGCGTGCGCGGCACTACGCTGGTATCCGCAAACTTCACAAACAGATCCTCTCGGCGAGGGTCGCCTTCTTTTTTGCGAATGTCCAGGCACAGCCGGCCCTGCGAGTTGAATTCCACCTGAGCATACTCCAGGGTTTCGATGAAGCGCGGCCACAGCTGGCCTAACCACGGGTCTTGAAAGACATGCCCGACCACCAATTCTGCCGGCAGTTGGTCCAGCTCGGAAGCCAGCAGGTCTCGGCCCAGCGAGGTGACCGAGTTCTTGAAATCGAGCCAGCCCTCGCGGCGCATCTCCCCCAGAACAAAACGCACCACCTCCAGATCCAGGTGCAGGTGAGCAGCGATCTGATCCGGTTCTTTGGTTTCGATCCTGCAAAAACCCAACACCGCTTTCTGGAACACATTGAGCCGCTTCTGAGCGGGACGTGGCGCCAGCACCCGATAGCCAAACGCTGGCCAGAGCAGGAACCGCCGTCCATGCTTCCGGAAGGGGATATAGGAGACCGGCGCAAAGCGCAACACCGGCATGGTTTCAGGGTTAAAGTCGGTGTATCGTGCCATGAGGTCCTTCGCACAGATCGTGGAAAAATGCCGTTAGCCCCGGTACTGCCTCAGCTGCCGCCGGATTCCGGATCATTTCAGCATCGCCCACCATAATCAGGAGCCGCTTCTGACGACTCATCGCCACGCACAACCGGTTTTCTAACGTCAGAAAGCCGTACTTGCGCCGGTAGCTATACTCATCACCTGGGACCAGTTCAATATCGTTGCACCGGACCATGGACAGTAGCACAATATCGAACTCCATACCCTGGAAGGCATCTACAGTGCCTACTCGCAAGCGTTCAGTTCCGTGCCCTGTCCAATTGGTGTGCACGCGCAATTCGCCTTCGGCCTCTTCCGCCAGGCCATTTCTTCGCATTTCTTTCAGGATCTCGATCACTTGGTCGGAATAGAATGTAATAACCCCAACTGTCAAGTTGGGATCGTCCTTTAGGATTTTTTCCGCTTCTTGGGCGATGAAACTAGCTTCACGGCGACGCCGTTTGCTGTGGATGCCATCTTCTGACCCATATTTGCGAGGCACATCAATCCAGGCCGCAACCTTGCCCTCGTATCCATCCAAGCGGTGGGATAAATCTGTCGCATCTACTCCGTCGGAACGAAAGGCCTCATCCGGGTTATGCCGTTCATAAAACACCCGGCTGACAAATTCGCCCAGCAGCGGATGCATGCGGTACTGCTGGTTCAAGGTAATGGTGCGGGCGATCCCGTCAATGTTCACCCTTTCTGCCAGGTAAGTAAACAGACGGTGAAACAGGCTTTTTCCAAGTGCTTCTTTAGCGGCCTCAGCCGAATGTTCGAGACCGCGCTCCACTTCTGGCTCCAACATATGCGGTAACTGGCGGTGATCGCCCACCAAGATAATCCGACGCTGGGCGATGTTCATCGGAATTAACAAATCCAAGGGGTTAGAGCGGGCGGCTTCATCGACAATCACATTTTCAAATACCAGGCTGGCGCCCTTTTCAGCCTCGTCTAGGTTTTTCGCCTTCTGCATGCCTTGCCCCACAGATTGCTGGCAAGTGGCGGCCAGAACGGCAGTGTAATGCAGTAAGGTTTCGCGAACTGCATACGGGTCATTTTCCAGGTCGGTAATGAACTGTTCAACTAAAGCCTCTGGGTCATTGGCAGCTTGATAGATCTGCTGCATCAGGCAGGCATCCAATTGGATCAGGAGCGATTCGACTTCGGCATTCTTCAGGTTGGCCCGGTCCAGGATCACTGGAGCGGTCAGGTGTTCGATCAGGCGCTGCTGCAAATCCAGAAGCGCGGGCAGGAAATCGGGAGCTTCCGGCACATCCCATTCCGATGCCCTACGGAGTAGATTAGACTCTGTCTCGTCCAGCAAGCCTACCTTTCCCGCCCGGCTGAGCAGAGCATAGGCACAGTCGGATCCATCGTCACTGAAGGCCTCTGGGGTGGTGCGCAGGCCGCGCACTGATTTCAGGATCAGTTCCTTTTCACCTTCCAACCGGGTAAGCAGAGAGGAGGTGGAAGACTGATACCGCCGCATAAATTCCAACAAATGATCGGATTCTTCGGTCGGAACAATGTTTAGCGTATCAGCATAGATATCCCGCAGCATACGAACAGTATCCTGTACCGTGCCAGGGTTCTGCATATAGCCGAGCAATTGGGCGTGGACTCGCCGGGCCGTTGTGATCAATGGAGATACGCCCGGCCGAGCCGGATCATTCTTTAGATCATTGACAATGTGCTCCGACCACTGACGAGCCTGGTCGGCATCGTCTTTCAGGATATCGGAGGTCCGCCGCCGACCAACTTTGAGGGCCGGGAGGCCAAACACCGAGCTGCGGTTAGCAGCATTGGCGACGGCATCATGCTGGTAACTAGTGATCAGGATGTGCCCCGCGACACCGGTTTGCAGGATGCGATCGCCGGATAAGATTTTAGCCAGCGCCGAAATAACGCGGGTCTTACCAGTCCCTGGAGGTCCCTGGATGAGGGCAATATCGGGAGTATTCAGCGCAATCTTGATTGCCTTCAGTTGAGCAGCATTGGGTTCGCCGCCAAACAGCCGGCGGATCTCCCTGTCATTCAAGTTTTGAGCCGGAAAGGAGCGGGCCACAAACTGGTTGGAGCGCTCGATTAACAGACCCAGCATTGGGATCTGGCTGCGATTATTGCGCACCGCATCCCAGGCAGCCCGACGTCGTTTAAGGCGCACCCAGTCGCCACTTAAGGAGGCAAAGAAAAAACCCTTTTCAGGCGGCTTCGCTTCGCGATCAAAATCGAGTGGGGCCACGTCCAACCAGCCTCTGTCCACATCGATGCCCTTGCAAGTAACGCCCAAACCAAGCGGACCCTTCTGTTCACCATCTTCTTCTTCCGAGTCATCAAAGGAAAAATCGTCCTCCAACTCATGGGGCAGCAACCCAGATATCTCGTAATCGAGCTCCTCAACGGCCCGGATCTGCTCAAGCTTCTCGGCCTGACGTCCCTTGATATGCAGACGCCATCCTGTGGGCAGAGTGGTCACCTGGTCGTACCGGATCCAGCCGAACTGACGGGCCTTTTGGATCAGGATTCGGCGTTCTAGCCGGTTGTACTCATCCCAAATGCCCAGATAGCTCCCGGCAGTAGAGACAATCCGGTCCAGTTCAGGCATACTGCTCTGGCGGAACTGGGATTGGACCGATGCATTGACAAAGTCAAATTTGCCTTCCAAAACAATCACTGGATCGGTGCTGCCTTTTAAGGAAACAATCCTCGAAATTTCGTGAACGTGATCACGCAGTTCCACATTCAGCGCCACCCGGTGACCGAGGATGCGGAAGGAGGAGCTTTCCTGCTGTTCCAGCCCGGTTTGACCGGACGAAATCAGCAGCAACGTCCGACCCAGGGATTGGATGAGCACATGGTCTTTCAAATACTTGAGCAGTTCGTCTTCGGTTGCGGAAGGTCGTTGCAAGATCGTTTTGCGCAGAAATTCGAAGTGACCCTCCCGCACCGGGAATTCATAGGTTTCTCCAGAGGGAAGTTGGCGAAAATGATCAAACTGGCGCACGGAAAGGACCAGCTTGCGCGCCCGCGGTTGGCCAGCCTTTGCATTCTGGATCCAGTAGACCTTAGGCCTATCTCCTGTAGCGGCTTCCCATAGCAGGGCCTGCTGCTGTGGGGTATCCGCACACACAGGCCAATGACGATCCTTCACCCTTAGGACGAACTCATCCAAATCCCGTAAAAAGGTGAACTCGGCTTCAATGGGCTCCGAAAAGTCCATCCCAAAATCTTCATCATCCTTGGGACGGATGATAACTTCGGTAAATTCACCAACCGGAATTTCCTTAAACTGCATGGCTATACTCTCTCAAACTTGATCAAGGGATGGATCTGGTCAATTGGGCCAATATGGATCCAGTAAGTAAAGGGCATCTTTTCCCAGTTCGGGCCAATTTCGATCTCTTGAGATTTATTTTCAGGCGCTGCACAACATTCCCGCGTACTGAGCAACCGAGCCCTGGCTGTAAGCCGCTCATCAATTTCCAGTTCAAGAACTGACAGGTCGGCCTCGTCGTCGTTGTACCCCAGAAACCGGCGGGTAATGACAAACTTGCCGGGGTACTGCATGCATGCACCGGTAATTAGCCTTTCTTGGTTTTCAGGCTTTTCCGCATCTGGATTGTAGTCATAGGTTCTGGCAAGCAAAAAATGCGGTCGGGAGGCGTCGCAGTACGGACAAGCCCTTTCTCTGTAGTAGTAGCTTGCCCTGCATGTTGGGCAAATGATCATGTTGCGGGAAGCAGTATGCAGGGCGGCCTCCCACATGGACAGTGTAGGGCGGGCTCTGCGGTTGATTAAGCCATCTTCAAACGTCTGCTTAAATTGATTGAAGATATTCTTTGAAAGGATGTTCTCTTTGGGTAGCACGTGCTCACTGCTATTACGATCATCGCTCGAGTGGAAAATCCATGGCATCTCTCCAGCATTGATGGCTTTCCACATGAGCTCAGGTTCGCCTTGATCTACCAGCTCACCCTCAAACGGGTGCTTGAGTTCCAAGACCCAGAAGGCCAATACAGCGAATGAGTAGGCATCAGTAAGTGAATCGATGCCGTGGCGATGGGTATAAACCTCAGGGGCGCAGAAGTTGTCGGTGTGAATGAACGATTCGGGCTTGCTGCTGTCATAACACAGATTATCCAGGTCGATCAGGTACACCTCGCTATGTTTATATGATTCAGAGATCAGCACATTTTTAGGAGAAAGATCGCCATAGACAAGGCCTTTGGAATGCAGTCGTTTCAACACTCCAGCCAATCTGGCTAGCAGCCACAACCTGCGTTTGAGGCCGCCCGTTTGGACATACCAATCGGTGGGAGACTCCTGCCCGCTGACCACACTGGCAGGCGGATCGACCAGCTTCTCGAGCACCTGCATACCCTTCAGGTACTGCATCACATACCCTACATAGGGTGGGTTGAGCAGTGCCAGCGGCATGGCTACCGGCAGATCCTGGAGCGGCATGACCCGCACTTGCCGGATTTGCCGGCGAACCCGCTCTCGGGCAGCGCTCCCGTCCTCTTTGCGAAACCGGATCACCTTGACAATAAATTTGCCTGTAGCATCGACGGTGACCACTCCTTGGCCGCCTTCCCAGCTTTTGCCGCTTAAGACATGGGTGTATCCGCGATCGTCTTCTACTACAAACGTTTTCCGCTCATCCATAAGGCACCTTTTTAAGTTCCCATCAAAGGTTGTTATGCCCGGCAGTACAGTACCGCCAGGGTCTTGTCATCTGAATGCAGGCGGGTAGGCCACTGAACTAGCATTTTCTGCAGGCTAAGGTAACGCTGCCGGGGCGGCAGAGCGCCAAATTCAGTCTGGAGCCAGTCCAGAAATTCGGGCAGCTTTCCGGTATCTAGGTCGTCGGCGATCCCATCGGTTGCCAGTAGGATCAGCGAGCCAGACTCAAACCGGTCCGCCTCCCAGATTTTCCAATCATCCAGAGTGTGCTTCTCGCCCAAAACTAGAGTTTGGTTGCCAAAACAAGAGCCCCTTTCGATCACCCGCTCGACGTGGGTGCCAGCCAGGCGCACGACCGCCAGACCATCGCCCAACCCAGCAACAACCACCCGACCATCTGGAAGGACACAGGCGAACAAGCAGGTAGTGGCACAGTCTTTCACACTGTGCTTGGAGAGCTTCGTCTCCCAGGTGAGGCGAACCAGTCGGGGAAGAAAATGAGCCGGAACATGTTCCACTTTCGCCCAGATGCGGACGGCTTCCCGGACCGACTGACAGGCCGAAAGGGCACCCACCTGGGCCTCAGGCCGCGAACCCATGCCATCACACACGCTAATCCAGGCACTAGTCCGGTTGATATTCCCCATCCAGGAATCCTGATTTGGCATGCCCTTATCGCGATGATAGGGACCGCGCACGGAGATACCCCAAAGCATCAGATCCTTAATATTCAAAGTCACCCGGGTCGGTGGGCTGGATTTGATTCGGGTTGCTGCTCTGCGAACGGGCTGTGACGCTCATCGTCACATAACCGAAGAAGCGGTGAATCGCATCGGATTCGGTGGCTTCAAACACATGCCCATCCGGGTCGTTCAGGAAAGCAAGCAGCATGTCTTTATTGGCATCTTCCCCGATCGCCAACGCATAGCGGGCCGCCTTGGAAGCTCGATTAGAAGTGAGTAACTTCTGCAGCGCATCCATCCAACTGGTACCATCGGTCGTCCGAGTATCGGTTGGTTTAGCGTCGGTGGCCAGGATCAGCGCCGGGGCATACGCCCGACTCGGGATTTTGGTGCGGTCCTCGATCAGGTCATGGGCTAGTAAAAAGGCCAGCCCCATCGGCGTGCGACCTGCAGCGACCATCTCATCACAGTGGGCCTGTGCGGCAGGGGTTAGATCGAGATGAAGGACAGCCTGATCACCACCAAAGGTGATGATAGCCACCTGGATTTCGACACGTGAGGTAGATGCGGCGCCAAAGCTGGCGATCATCTCCTGGATGCTTTTATTCAGGATGCTGATTTTCCCATTTTCAGTCATGCTGCCGCTAATATCAGCTAGGATGATCACCGGCAGGGGCCTGGGAGCAGATAACGTAAAGTTTTTTAAGCCAGACATGGAAGTCCCTCAGATTGGAATTGGTGTTTTGTATTTAGGACTTACGCAGTTGAACCGAGAGTAATGGTCGGATGAGCCAAATAAGCACGCATAGCAGATCGAATAATACCTCTCTTGGCTTCAAACCAGGAGATGCCAGTGCGAAGTCGATGAACTTCCAGGCGAACAAACGCCCGAATTGCCAAACCGATGTGGCTGCGTTGCGAGACTTCGAGCCGATACTGAGCACGTTCAATGCCAGTGAACTGTTTGAGACTCCGATGATACACTTCAATCTGCCAGGCATCCAGAGCATAGAAAGCAGCTTGCTCAATGGTCATGTTCAGACGGCTGGTTGCCCAGTATTCCGCGTCGCCGTTTTTGTCGACCGTTCGAAAAACCTTGATCCAGCCATAGCCTTTGAGATGAACCAAACATCCATGAGGCGGGATCAGTATCTCGCAGATGGCACGATTACCACTGCGATCAATACTGACTTCCCGATTGCTTTTAAGTTGTGTCAGCCAATGCCAATTCAGGCTGCGCAACAGCTTGAGATTAGCCAACCCACTGTACCAACTGTCGAATGCCACCAATTCCGGCTCAAACCCGCGTTGTTTGGCCTGCTCAATCATGTGTTGAAAGTGATCATTCTTGCTCAAACCATCTTCAGCTTTGTTGTAAAGCCGAAAATCGCACGGCAATCGACATTCACGATCCGTCCATACCAACGAAATCAAGTTGATGCCCCGCACAACTGCATGATGCTTTCCAGACCAATGTCGAGTGACCAGCGCCATCTGCGTTGCATAAAGCTTATCCAGAGTCGAATCATCAACGACCAGAACTCCCTTTTTTACATCCACCTGTTGTTTGACTTCTTGCCAAAGTGCTTGGCTATCTGGTGGCAAACGCTTCAACAGACGCGTATAGGCGTCATGCGCTGGAGCTTGTTCTTCTGCCGGATGTGTTTTGGAGGCTTCCACGCTACTAAACACGTTCTGTGCTGCAATCAGAAAGTTGATGTAATCCATTTCGTCACATTTGGGCGGGTTCATGCCCCAAGTTTAGCATGTTCCTTCCCAACTGCGTAAGTCCTAGTATTATTAAGTCTTTCTTTGTCACTTTGGGCTGTGTGAAACGGCATCTACTTTGTCACAATTAGCCGTAATAGCTGAAGCCCGCCTGGGGGTTCGTATAACTCCGAGGCATTCTAAAGCCCCCAGTGACAACTTATTGTGGGACAACATCTCCAGGGATTTGGAAAGGCATAGTTAAAGTTCTAGCCACCTGACAGTTTGATTTCATCGATAGACACACCATGAAAATCGGATTGGAGAAGCATTGACAACCAACCTTTCGATATAGCGCCAGCCGATTTGAAAAATGCTCAGGTCTCGACGATCCTTGCGGTCAACCAGATGACGCATGCCGTCACGGATCACCTGAGTGCCTGTAGAGATCAACCAGACATAGAGCAAGGCCACGGCCAAGGTCAAACGAGACAAACGGACAAAGTTGTGAAGCATTGTACTTTCCAGATCAAAACCATGTCGTTTCAGGTCACCAAACATCTCTTCAATCCACATTCTGCGAGCATAGGCTTTGAGGGCCATATGACGGTCTGGCAAGTTGGTTGCCAAGCACCAGGGCTCCTTTTCACCGATTTTCCAGTGGATCAGCAAGTTGGTGAAATGAATTTTGCTCTCTGTCAGCCAACCTGCTCCCAACCAGATGCTTTGACCGGCCTTGTCAATGTAGCTGCCGAAGTCCTTCCATTCGGTGGCTTGAGCCAAACAGACCTTCGTATTGGCTTTCTGGCGCAGGACATAGTCCCACTTCCAGGTTTCCAATTGGCGCAGCACTGCGACAGAACCAAATTCGCAATCACCAACCAGCAAAACAGCCATCCCTTTCGGCAAAAGACTATGCACATAAGCCAGCAAGGACAGAATAATCTTGGTGGAACTGTGCCCACGGGCTTGTCTCACCCAAGTCCAGGCAATCGGAATGGTTCGCCTACGGTATGCCAGACCAACCATCAACAATTGATGCCCGAAACCAATCTTGGTGCCATCCAAGATCAAATGGATTTGAATGGCTTGTCGAGCCTGACTGGTCAGCCATTGGCGAGCAATCGGCTCATACCAATCCCGGACCCGGATAGCCCTGTTGTCCAGCAGCCGGCTCATACGGCGCACCAGACTGAGCAGTTTGGCTTCACCTGGCATTTTGGCTGCGATTCTGCTCAGGTAGACCGAACGGCTCAAGTAGATACCTACAAGCATCCAGGTAAAATTGCGAACTTGGGTAATGCGTTGCCCAGGTCGCAGTTCTTGAATCCGCTGAAACAGGGTATGATAGAGCATGTTGGTCGGCATGATGTCTCTCCGGTTGAGGATTTCTGTAGCAAGAACTACTTTACCCGGAATTCGTCTGCCGATCAACTCTTCTGTTTTTAAAGTGTCAGGTGGCTAGGTTAAAGTTCATTTCAAATAAAAATTACGATAAAGACTGCAAACTATTTTACCATTCCATTCTTGTCAAATCATTAATTTGACAATGTCAGATTAAGTTTGAACATCCGCCTTACGTCGCTTACGCAAACGGCTAGCGGTTGAACGGGAACGATTGACAAGATGTTTGACGACTTGAGCTTGGGCTTCTTGGGGA
>Ga0172371_10006867_pt1 | contig 16370 bp, 16 predicted proteins | sample Lak12m_FD_114543 | JGI IMG/M metagenome (GOLD analysis project Ga0172371, IMG submission 114543) | Freshwater microbial communities from Kabuno Bay, South-Kivu, Congo - kab_022012_12m | ecosystem: Environmental > Aquatic > Freshwater > Lake | place: Democratic Republic of the Congo: South-Kivu...
AATGCCGGTGCTGTGTATTGCCCCCCAGGACCCCTGGCATGAAAAAATGATCTCGCAGATCCAACAGGCCAGGGCCAGGGGAGGCATCGTGATCGCCATCGCAACCGAGGGGGACGAACTCATCAAAACCATGGCGGATCATATTCTCTGGGTACCGGAAGCGCCCTGGATGTTATCGCCGATCATCACCGTCATACCCCTCCAACTCCTGGCCTACCATATTGCGGCCATCCGCGGACTGGACGTCGACCAGCCGCGCAACCTAGCAAAAAGCGTTACAGTAGAGTAAAAAACTCACCTTACACACTTTTGCACGTTTTAGGGACATGTCACCCCGAGCGAGAGCGAAGGGAATCATACCTGGCGCGCAAGGTGAATAAATAAGAAGGAGAAGCACTCAAAAGATGAACGCTTCTCCTTTTGTTATACCTAACAACTCTGTAATTCCATATAATTTGGGGAAGAGTATAATGTTTATTGACAAAAAAAAATTTTATTCGTTCTCAAGATAGTTCAATATAGGTGCATTAACCAGGAGTTTTTATTATGATCCACAAAAAATCTGAAAAGGGACAGGCCATAATATTGATCGTTTTTGCGATCATCGGCCTGGTCGGGATGACAGGTTTGACGGTGGACGGGGGACGAGTGTACTCAGACCGACGCCAGGCCCAAAGCGCCGCGGACACAGCCGCCTACGCAGCCGGGCTGGCAAAAATCAGGGATACGAATATCGTAACCGCCGGTCAACAGCGCGCTGCCGACAACGGATATACCAACGATGGTACGCGCAGTGTTGTGATAGTTGAAAACCCACCGCTCAGCGGGGATTATACCTGCGCTGCCATTCCGGATACTTGTAACGATTATATCCAGGTAACGATCACATCCAACATCCCATTGACATTCTCGCGCTTGCTCGGCAGAGCACAGTTGACGAATACTGTGCATGCGGTTGCCCGCGCCACACCCGGTGCGATAGATACGTTTTTCGACGGCGCGGCATTAGTTTCTTTGAAAACAACCGGAAATGCGACGTTTAATGTAAACGGTAACTTTACCCTGGACGTCAACGATAGCGGCGTATTCGTCAACTCCTCTAGCAACTGCGCTTTTAATGCAAACGGCAATGGCAGCACGTCGGTTGATACCGCTTACTCCGTTGTTGGCACGGCCTGTAAGAATGGCAACGTCACAATGAATGGCCCTGTCCAATCAGCGTCACAGGTTCCTTATCCGCCGTCAATAGATATCCCCCTTCCGTCAATTACGTGCTCAGGCAATGGGTCCGTGACCGGCAACACTGTGAACCCGGGCAACTTCCCCAGCGGCTTAAGTCTCAATGGTAATGGCAATTATACATTTTCCCCCGGCAACTATTGCATCAATAATGGGAGTGTGTCAATAAACGGCAATATTAATGTCGCGGCCAATGATGTTAATTTCAGAATCGACAACGGCACTTTCAGCATTAATGGCAACAGTAAGGTGGTATGCGACAACATGCTGATTCACGTTGTGTCTGGTTCAGGCATATCGTTCAATGGAAACGGCAGTAACAACTGTTCCAACGTTACTTTCATAGCTGAAGATGGAACCGTAAGCTGGAACGGTAATGTGGCGAATACATTCACAGCCCCAACCAGCGGTTCCTACAAAGGCTTGGTGCTTTACATGCCGCTATCAAACAATGAAACACTTGTTATTAACGGTAATTCCGGCAATCACATTACTGGTTCGATGATTGCGCCAGCAGCAACTGTTACCATCAATGGCAATAGTGGAACGACGGGCCTGCATACCCAGATTATCGGATATACAATAAACATCAATGGTAACAGCAACACAATCATCAATTTTGACGCAGAAGAGCAATATCAAACATCTCAACCGCCAACGGTCGAATTAACACAATAAATTTACGGTCAGGAATAAAAAAGAAGCGGCAAATTCATGCACCGCTTCTTTTTTATTAAAAACATTCTCTATCACAAATCACATAAATTGATGTCGTAACCCCTACGGAAACGATGTGCGAGCAGCCACCCTTGCTCTCCCCTTGCGCTGTCCGCCATTATTATCCCCGATGCGAAGAGGGAGGGCTTGTGTGGCAGTATGGCAATCGCCTATTGAATTTATATATCACATAAAACGGGGACTGCTTCAGGCTAATGCCTTCACAATGGCATTTGTACGGTAGGGACAAAAATAATATATAATCCAAAATATTTTATGACAAAGAGGCTTTGATGCGTCCAGATTGGGATTCTTATTTTCTAAAAATCGCCTATGCGGTTTCCGAAAGAAGCACCTGTGACCGGGCCTTTGTCGGCTGTGTGCTGGTGCTGGAAAAACGCATTCTCACGACGGGCTTTAATGGCTCGCCGGCCGGGCAGGAGCATTGCGATGAAGTCGGTCATCTCATCGTGGACGGGCATTGCATCCGTACCATTCACGCCGAGACGAATGACATCATCCAGGCTGCATTGCATGGCGTCTCCACCAAAGGCGCAACCTGCTATGTCACACATTTACCCTGTATAAATTGCACGAAAGTCCTCATCAATGCGGGTATTACAAAAATTGTATACAGCGTCTTTTACCGTACCGATGAAAACGCAATGAATTTTCTGAGATCTGCCAATATAGAACTCACCCAAAAAGAGTTTGATCCAACTCATTAATAGGCAGTCTGTCATTGCCATGGAACATTTATCGAAGAGGTTGCTTCGCCATCCCTATCCCACTGCAAAAATAAACGGACATAATCCCTGCGGCACTGCTTCGCTTTTCGTCAATTGCCAGACAGGATATCCCAGGGATTCCTGCAGCATGGCTGCATCCATTCTGCATAACTCGGGATGTTTCTCGATCACTCTTGAATACGGACAGCGCCCAAAGCTCACACGCGGGCCTTCCGCCCCTGCCTCCCACCTCGCTTGATAATGCATCGCATTTAATTTTTCCACCAGCAATGCCAGTTGTTTTGCCATTGCCTGGTTTACAGGATTGTGCAGCTTTTGAGACTGTGCAATTCTGCTCCCGAGTTTTTCCAGGTCGATTTTTTCGCTTAATAAGGCATCCGCTAAAACGGATAAGTTATCACCCAAAGCCGCTTGAGATTGCGAGAATACCTTTTCAGGCCTGCCCCGTCCCCCGCGTGGATTGACCGCCGTGGACTCCACCCGCCCATCAGCGCACAGTACAGAGAGATGATGCCTGACATTCGGCGCGGACATTTTCAAGGCGCGCGCGATTTCCCGTGCGGAAACAGTGCGAGTCTTCTTCAGGTAATTCAATACCTTTTGGCGGGATGTTATCATTTTGCAGCCTCGGATTCGAATATCTCAAGATTTTCGACGGACTCAAGTGCCGGGAGGCATTGGGTCTGTCGAAGCAGAATCAGGCACCGCAGAAGAAAGAGGCGGGGCTTGTCATCCAGAGACTATGATTATACTCACTTCTTTAATTTTGCAAATATATATTTACATAATTCAATTGACTTATCTCCCCTCCCTGCTATAATTCACACTTGTGACGGATAACACCTGTGGTTTCGATACGACCTTCGCGAAGTACGCGCTCAGGGTTACTCAACCACCACCTAATTCCTAATTACCCAATCCCTAATGACCTTAACTTGGGAATCCACCTACGCCATCGCCATGGAACTTCGCGGACAACACAAGGACGTGAATATCGAGCGGGTTTCGCTTCAACAAATTTACGCGTGGACCGTTGAACTTTCGGAATTTGAGGATGATCCCGCTCTTGCGAACGACGACATCCTTTACGCAATCTATCAAGACTGGTTCGAGGAGAACATTCATGGAAAATGAAAACCTAAGTTTGCCGAATTACAACATTCCAGAAGATATTGAAAATGTGATCGCCATCACCACGATTGACCGCCTGTACAACTGGGGTCGCCGTTCTTCGGTATGGCCGCTGATGTTTGGCCTGGCATGTTGCGCCATCGAAATGATCGCCGCACAGACCGCGCGTTACGATATGGCGCGCTTCGGCATGGAAGTGATGCGGCCCACCCCGCGTCAGGCCGATATGATGCTGGTCTCCGGCACAGTTACCAAGAAAATGCTGCCTTCCATCATCCGTCTTTACAACCAAATGCCCGAACCCAAATATGTTGTGGCGATGGGCGCATGCGCTTCGAGCGGCGGGCCTTTCAAAGAAGGGTACAACGTGGTGGCGGGGATTGATAAATTCCTGCCCGTCGATGTGTACATCCCCGGCTGCCCTCCCACCCCGCAGGCCTTGATCGCCGGCATGATCAAACTTCAGGAAAAGATTGACAAGCAATCCATCAAGACTGTGCGTTGGTATAACAAGGAAAAGAAGGACGGCAACTATGTGCCGATGCCCATCCTCGGACCTGATTTGATCGACGTGCGCCGCAATGCGGAAATTAAACAAGCCGCCGCAGCCAAGGAAGGTGCATAATGGCAACCCCGCTCCCCACTGCGACCCTTGATTTGGTTGCCAGATTCCCGGCCAGCGTCAGCGCTGACACACGCCCCGGCTACACAGGCTTCATCGTCAAAAAAGAAAACCTGGTGGAAGTGGCCACCGCCATCCGCGACGAATTTGGTTACGACCTGCTGACCGCTGTTACCGGCGTCGATTATCTGGCCGAAAATAAAATGGAAGTGGTTTATCACGCCTATAAGACAACAGGCGGAGCAGGCCTGGTCTTCAAAGTGCAGGTGGACCGCATCGATCCAGTCGAAGTCCCCTCACTGATCGATATTTGGGCGGGCGTGGATTTTCAGGAACGCGAAGCCTGGGATTTACTTGGCATCAAATTCACAGGCCACCCGGACTTGCGCCGCATCTTGATGTGGGAAGGCTATCAAGGTCATCCGCTGCGCAAAGACTGGAAGGAACCATTCTTTGAAGAGGAAACAAAGCCTTTCAAAAGCCGCTGGCCCGATGGCAAGCATGTCTTTTCCGAAGAGAAGAATCCTTTCCGCGATAACTTGAGCTTCCCCACAGGCTTCGACCCTGAGGCCTATCAACCTGAGAATGAAGACGACCTGTACGCCTCCCTTGAACAATTCAGATCAAAGGGTGAAGATGACCGGTTGAAGACCGATCATATCGTCGTCAACATGGGACCGCAGCACCCCTCCACGCACGGGGTGCTGCGCGTGGCCGTCACATTGGACGGCGAGACCATCACCGGCCTCAAACCTGTGATGGGATACCTGCATCGCAATCATGACAAGATCGGCGAACGGAATACCTACCTGCAGGTCATCCCCTACACCGACCGCCTTGATTATTTCAACTCGATGAGTAATAACATCGGATATGTGACCACGGTTGAAAAATTAATGAAGATCTCTGTGGCTGAACGCGCTGAATATATCCGCGTGATCATGGCGGAGCTGAGCCGCATTCAGAACCATCTCATCTTCATCGGCATGTTGATGAATGACCTCGGCGCCATGTACACGCCCTCCTTATACGCATTTGAAGAACGCGAATTGATCCTCGATATCTTTGAGGCAGTCTCAGGCGCGCGCATGATGTGCAACTACTTCCGTTTTGGCGGCGCGGTGCGCGATGTACCAGATTTCGCCCTGCAGAAGATCAAGGAACTGGTGCACGAACGCCTGCCAGCCAAGACCGATGAAATGGAACGCTTCCTAAATGAGAATGAGGTTTTGGTCGCACGTTTGAAAAACCTGCATGTCTTGACCGCCGAAGATGCCATCCGTTATTCGGTCACAGGACCTGTCCTGCGCGCCGCGGGTGTGCCTTACGACCTGCGCCGCGCGGACCCATATTCCGTATATGACCGCTTTGATTTCGATGTAGCCGTCCGGTATAACGGCGATATGCTGGATAATTACCTCATCCGCTTTGACGAGATTCGACAGTCTCTGCGAATTTTGGAGCAGGCGCTCAAGCAGATTCCCGCAGGGCCGATCAACTCACAGAAACCGCAGTATCAGGTTCGGGTGCCGGCCGGCGAGGCGTATGGCCGCATTGAGTCTCCCAAAGGCGAGCTGGCTTTCTATGTCGTCTCGAACGGCAAGCCGAATCCGTATCGCTATCACGTGCGCCCAGCTTCATTTGTCAACCTGCAGGCTGTTGAAAAGATGTGCGTCGGCACAAAGATCGCCGACTTCGTTGCGCTCCTGGCAATGCTCGATATTGTGATGGGCGAGCTGGATAGATAAAACCCACCCGCCATTGCGAGGGCGCGCTTTGCCCGAAGCATTTCCCTTTACACGTGGGAGATTGCTTCGTCGGGAAAGCATCCTGCTCGCAATGACATGAGGAGAATCAACTTATGTATGGAAAAGGTATTCTTAAAGGATTAAGCGTCACCTGGAAGCGATTCTGGGAAACATACACGGAAGATATTTCGTGGATAATTCGAGGCAAGCAGCGTTACAACACAGCGGAAGGAATTGCACATCGCTCCAGCAAGGACGCACGCGGTATTTTCACGGTTCAATACCCGGAAGAACAGCTGCTCCAACCCGAGGAATTTCGTTTTGTTCCGTTCTTAGTTTACGATGAAGGCGCGGACGGCAAGCAGGAAGTGCGCTGTACCTCGTGCGGGATTTGCGCAAAAGTTTGCCCGCCACAATGTATTTGGATTGTGCGAACGAACGACCCCGCTACGGGCCGGCCTGTTCCCGTTCCGAAAGATTTCTACATCGACATGGACATCTGCATGAATTGTGGTTTCTGCGCGGAGTATTGCCCGTTCGATGCGATCAAGATGGATCACGATTTCAACATCGCTTCATACCATCGAAACGTGTACAATCTTGAGAAATTGCTCAAGCCCGCGAAATATTACGCTGAAATCCGTCCACAGAACGCGGCCATGGAAGATGAAGCCCGTCGTGAAAAGGAAGCGGCCAAAGCCGCCAAAGCCGAAGCAAAAGCCGCGGCAGCGTAATCATCACCACATCGTCATTGCCAGGGTGATGCATTTCGCCCGTCATCGTACCCGCTGGGTAAGCAATCTCAAAGTTAATACGGAAGATTGCTCCGTCGCACACCTGCCCTGGCGGGCGGTGCCAGGGAAGTACGCTCCTCGCAATGACGTAAATTTTTTTAATAGGTAGATCAAATGACAAAACTTACCAAAGAAACCGTGCTCGCCGCCTTAGGCACAGTCCAGGAACCTGACCTCGGCCAGGATCTGGTCACATTAAACATGATCCGCGATCTTGAAATTACCGGGGACAAGGTTTCGTTTGCAATCATGCTGACAACTCCCGCTTGTCCATTTCGCGGAAAGATCGAGAAGGATGCAAAGACCGCTGTTTTAGCAATTGACGGCGTGAAAACTGTAGAAGTTAAAATGGATTCGGACGTGCCAAACGACGGCCGTATGCGCGGATTGGTGAACATGCCCATTCGCAATGCAATAGCGGTCGGCTCAGGCAAGGGCGGAGTGGGAAAGTCAACCGTCTCAGTGAATATTGCAGTAGCACTGGCAAAGGCCGGCGCACGGGTCGGCTTGCTGGATGCGGATATTTACGGTCCGAACACACCCACCATGCTGGGCGTGGAAAAACTGCCTCCGCCGAACGGACAGCGTCTCATCCCCGCACAGGCACATGGAATCAAGATGATCTCAATGGGCTTGCTCGTCAAACCCGGCCAGCCGCTCATCTGGCGCGGACCGATGCTCAATTCCGCCATCCGTCAATTTTTGGGCGATGTGGAATGGGGCGAACTGGATTATCTCATCGTGGACCTGCCCCCAGGTACGGGTGATGCGGCTTTATCGCTTGCACAAGCCTTACCTTTAAGCGGCGCAGTCGTAGTAACTCTGCCTCAACTGGTCTCGCTGGAAGATGCCAGCCGTGGACTTAACATGTTCAAGCAATTGGAAGTGCCCATTCTTGGCGTGGTAGAGAACATGTCCTATCTTGATCTGCCTGATGGCACGCGCATGGATCTCTTCGGTTCGGGCGGCGGCGAGAGTCTTGCACAAGCCACAGAGACCACTTTCCTTGGCAAGATTCCGATCGATCAAAATGTGCGCATCGGCGGGGATAGCGGCAAGCCGATTGTGGTTTCCCATCCCGATTCGGTTGTGGCACAAGCCTTTACAGACATTTCCCAGAAGATCGCGGCAAAGATCAGTGTGGCAGCGCTCGGCGCGAACCATACCCTGCCAATCAATATTGTGGAATAAGAAATAAAGAACTCGGAGGTTTGATAAACCTCCGAGTTCTTGCAACATCCCTACGGTATAATTGCGCCCATGAACCCAAACATTATCGGTGTCCGATTTACAAAAATAGGCAAGATTTATCACTTCAACTCGAACGCCGTACAGGATGTGACTGTCGGCGAGCATGTCATTGTGGATACTTCACGCGGCAAACACCTCGGCGAAGTGGTGCAATTGGTACAGGAAACGCCTTCACAACCCGAGGGCGGCTGGAAGTCCGTTGAGAGGCGCGCCAATCCGCGCGACTTGCTGCTCCTGCAATCCTGGCAGGCCAAACAAACCGAAGCCATGATCAACTGCCGCGCCCGCGCCTCCGAACTTGACCTGAAAGGAGTCAAGATCATCGCCGCTGAATACAACTATGATGGCTCGCGTCTCGCCTTTCTGTTCAACACAGAGAGCGAAGACAAAGTTGACTTGAAATCGCTCAAAAAGGATATGCATGAGTTATATCCCACCACCCACATTGAAATGCGGCAGATCGGTCCGCGTGACGTGGCGAAAATCCTGGGCGGCATGGGCGCCTGCGGAATTGAAACACGTTGTTGTTCCAAATTCCTGACAGACTTCTCGCCCATCTCCATCAAGATGGCGAAGGAGCAGGGCATCTCGCTGACTCCCAACGAGATCACCGGCATGTGCGGACGCCTGCGCTGCTGCCTCGTTTATGAATATGAACAATATGTGATTGCGCGCAAAACCCTTCCAAAACGCAATAAAAAAGTGGTTACCCCAAAAGGCGAAGGCAAAGTTATAGACATCATGCCCATGAGCAACCAGGTGGTTGTGCTGATTGAAGATGCGGAAGGCAAACGCTCGAGAGAAACCTTCGGGCGCGAAGATATTCAACCGTGGGACGAACTAGAAGCCCTGCGCCGAAAATCCGAAGCCCCCTGTGACCGTCACGAAAACGGTGGATGTTCCTGCGGCAAGGCGAAGACGAACGGGAATTAGGATGCGTAATGTTAATCGCCTGATTCCCAATGACCTAATCCATGACACCTGATACCTGGACCACTCCTCAAAATATACTGGTCATGCTCGCTCATCCCGATGATCCAGAATTTTTTTGCGGCGCAACACTGGCTCGCTGGGCGCGCGCAGGACACAGCATCACCTACCTTCTGCTCACTTGTGGCGACAAAGGCTTCCATCCCACGACACATCCAGAAATGACCTCTGAAAATTTATGCGGGATAAGACATCAGGAGGAAGTCAATGCCGCGCAGGTGATTGGAGCCAACCCGCCTCTCTTTCTGGACATGCCGGATGGCTGCCTCATCCCAAGCCTTGAACTCCGCCGCGACATTGTCCGCGAAATTCGCAGGCATAAGCCAGACATCCTCGTCACCTGCGACCCGCAAAATCTATTCGCCACATACGGCATCAACCACCCCGATCATCGCGCCTGTGGACAAGTCGTTTTAGATGCGGTCTTCCCAGCCGCCGGCAGTCCTGTATATTTCCCGGAATTACTCGTGCAGGGCTTTCAGCCTCACATGCCAAAGGAAGTCTGGTGCTCACTTACCAGTCAACCCAACACTACGATAGATGTCACTGAAACCTGGGACATCAAAATAAAAGCCATTCTCGAGCACAAATCCCAGGTGCAGGATGTGGATAAACTCATCGAACGTATGAAATCCCGCCGCACTGCAGACAGTACAGAAGAAAACCCGCGTTACGAAGAGAATTTTAAAGTTGTGAAGTATTCATAATAAACGCTTAGGAGTAAACATGACCGACTTTCTCAAACAGGCAAAAGAACTCTTCCCCTACACCCAGGCCATGCGGCGGGATTTTCATATCCACCCCGAGCTTGGTTTCAATGAAATCCGCACAGGCGGAATCGTTGCCAGGGAACTCGAAGCCCTTGGCATCGAAGTAACCAAAGGCGTCGGCAAAACGGGCGTGGTTGGATTGCTTGAAGGCACGAAGCCCGGCCCCACCATCCTGCTGCGCTTTGACATGGACGCACTTCCCATCACCGAAGACACGAACGCGGAATATACTTCCGCCAATCCCGGCGTCATGCACGCCTGCGGACATGATGGTCATACTGCCATTGGGCTGACTGTCGCCAAAATACTGAACCAACACAAAAACGAGCTGGCCGGTAATGTAAAGTTCTGCTTCCAACCTTCCGAGGAAGGCTTCAACGGCGAGGAATGCGGCGGCGCGGAAATGATGATGCGGGATGGCGTGCTCGATTCGCCCAAAGTGGATACCACCCTCTCGCTCCACCTTTGGAATGAAAAACCGCTTGGTTGGATTAACGTTGCCTCGGGTCCGGTCATGGCTGGCGCGGAAGAATTCCGTGTCAAGCTGACAGGGAAAGGCGGACATGGAGCCGCGCCTCACACCACCATCGACCCTGTCACAGCAACCGCGCAGATCATCAACGCGCTTCAAACCATCGTCTCGCGCAATGTCTCTCCTTTGCATACGGCCGTGGTCAGCGTTACCAAAGTGGATATTGGCACAGCCTTCAACGTCATTCCGCAGGAAGCAAGGTTCTCAGGTACCATCCGTACTTTTGACCTGGAGGTTCGCAAATTAGTACTGGACCGTGTTGAACGGGTCGTGCGCGGCATTGCCGAGGCCTTGGGATGCCAGGCCGAAATCAAGATTATCCGTGTCACCCCGGCGCTTGCCAACACCGAGTCAGTTACACAAAAAGTTCAGGCGACAGCGCGGAAAACGCTGCCGGACGCCACGCTTGACATGTCCGGCTACCTCACCATGGGAGCCGAGGATATGGCTTTCATGCAGGAAAAAGTGGACGGCTGTTATTTCTTCATCGGTTCAAACAACAAGGAGAAGAATTTGGACTACGGGCATCATCACCCGAAATTTGACTTCGACGAACAGGCCCTGGTCAACGGTGTGGCGTTGATGGCCTCCGCCGCTGCAGGCTTGTTGACATAATACATATCACTCCCAATTTTGCGCCTGTGAATGCCTCCAATTGGGAGCCCACACTGAATCATGGTCTGCTAATAAAATGAAACACAAAAGGAATTGGATTATCGGCCTCGTTTTGTCTGTAATCGCAGCGTTGATTGCGCTGCAAAATGCCGCCGCGCCGACCCAGGAAGATACCGTTCCCGATTTGGTTATTACCGAAACAATCGAAATATCAACCCCAACCTACGAAGGCTGCGCGTTTGTTTGGGCCTATCACGATGCGCCTGAATTGACTGAAAAAGTGGATACGGCTGTTCGCGCCCTGGATGAACGAGCCAGCGCGCACGCCAGCCTGTTTGGCGAAGACTGCGTTTATGGGGATGGCCACTCCACTTTTGGCGTCATGGAAACGGATTTTTATATCCGCCTGTCTGTGGACGATTTGACAACCGAAGAAGCCTTTGGGGATTGGATAGCCCAGGTTTTGACATTCATCACCCAAATTCCTCGCGAAGAAATCCAGGGCAATTACGGTTTTGTCGAATTCTGGTTTGAGAAGAATGAGGCGGAACATATCGTTTTGCGTGTACCCATCCAAAAATATCTGAATGAAGCGCAGGATAGAACGGGTACGGAATTGCTCCAAATGTTTTACAGCCGGCCATAAAAACAGGTTCAAACCGCAAGCATTGGCAGCACAAAGACCAACATAAACCGCCATTAACAACGTCGGTTTATTATTCCACCCGGGCTTGCACTATTCACCACTTCATTAAGGGTGGGATTGATGTCTACGCTTCTTTTCAGGCTTTAGGCGGGGTACAGAGAAATGAGTAGATCACGCGCTGAGACAAGTATGTGAACCGAGATTATTTCTTGAATTCTTCAAAAAATATCATATCTACTTCAAAAGCTTTTCTTGGCTTTAAGCCCAGTTCCAAGTTCTCAAACATATCAAGCAATTTCTCTCCGTCTACCAATTCAATTGGCGGAACGCCATCACGCACAGATTCTTTGCGGGCATCTGCCGTAAATGTTCCAGTAGTTAATATAATTCCTTTATCAGCCCGGCCCATCATTGCGCCACGGAAATCCCTAACCTGGGACACGTTCACTGCACCAACATATCTCTTACACTGAAACAACACCTTGAAGCTTACAAATGGATTAACTTGCAATATCCCAATACCATCCAGTCCACCGTCACCACTTTTACCAGTCACTTGCACTTTCTCAAAGCCAGATTCTCTCAATAATCTTTGACACAATCTTTCAAATCCGTCTGCCGGCAAGCCCAACAAAATGTTAATAAGCTCGCCTCGGTGATCAATTACTTCAAGATTTTCTCCTTCTTCGTCAGGCATAATTTTTTCAGGTCTAATCTTTTTTCTTTCATTTGAAAACTGTTTATGTATACTATTAAACATATCAAGGGCGTCATTGAAGGCCAAGTGTGTTGACCTTCCTTTTTCAGTCAAACTCCAAACACCCCGCGTAGAAGAATCAATTAGCCCAGCTTTAACCAAATAAATCTAGCCCAATTCACTTTATTACTAAAACGAGATTGACCACTTGGAATTTGATCATTTCTATCTTCTTCACTTAAACCTAATTGCTCGGCTATAGCATCTTCAACTTCTTCTGGGCGCCCTGAGCCACCAAGAGAAATTAATGCATCTATTACTGGTTGAAAATATTGAACAAACTGAGGGCCTTTTAATTTGGTAGGTGCCATTTTTGTGCTCCCATCTACAAAATAGAATCCAAATATTTGTGTTCTTCATCTTTATCTTGGACATCCCCATCCAGCCATGCGGCGCGCAGCAGGGATAATATTTCCCCGTATCTTGGGCCGGGCTGAAGGCCCCTGGCTTTTAAATCATCGCCTGTTGTGTGTGGTTTCACATGGCGCCATACGGATAGATAATCCGAAAGCGCGTTTTCGTGTGAGACGAGGTAAACCGCGTAAATTGAGATCAGGGGAAATTTTTCAAGCGCAATTGTCCATTCGCTTGGTTTTGAATTCACAAGGACGGGCAGGCTCTTCTTCAGCTGCGCTGCAGCCCAAACCGAATAAGTCATATCGGAGCTGAAATCCAAACGTTTGGCAATGGATAAAACTCCATCTTCGGATAGATCCATGAACCAAATTATGTATCCCAATGTGGTTCGGCTCCCGGGTATGTCCGCTGGCAGATTCCTCTCCAGCAAGTCTGCGTAACTCAAATTTAATGGGAGCATTTCAAGATGAATTGCATTCAATATTCCAAGGCTGGCTACGCGCAAAATCATTTGACTGGCGCCTTGTTCTTCAAATATCAGGTCCAATTCATGACGGATTCGTTCGCCACTCAATTGGGAGATAACAGCAAGCGCTTCGGGACTAATTAGATTCAAGGTTTCAAAATCGAGGTTAAAGGAATATCGTCCTTCGTAACGAATGGCGCGGAAGATGCGTGTGGGGTCATCGATAAACGAACGGGGATGGAGAACGCGAATAATTTTTTTTTCGAGATCGGCCTGTCCATGTAATGGGTCAAGCATTTCACCGAAATGATCCCCGTCAATGCGGATTGCCATCGCGTTGATGGTGAAATCACGGCGGCGCAAATCATCTTCGATGGCGGCAGGCATGACGGTTGGCAGTGACCCTGGATCTATGTAGGTTTCCTTGCGGGCAGTAATTAAGTCTAAAGTTGCAGATTGAAGGTTAAAGGTTTCAGGTAAGAACCAGATGGCAGTTTGAAATTTGTCATGCGGAGTGAGTTTTCCGCCAAATTTCTTTACCAGGCTTTTTCCAAGTTTGATGGCGTCGCCTTCGAGGACGATATCGAGATCGTTGACTGGCTTGTTCAGCATAAGGTCACGCACGAAACCGCCAACCAGATAGCAGGGCATATTCAAAGCTGCCGCCTGGGCGGCGATGTTTGAGAGTAATGTCTGCTTTTCGGGCGGAAGCAGCTTTGGGTCATGCATGAGGCGGAGCAGGTCATCCTTTTGCATAAATTCAATTTTACCCTTATAATCGGCGGCATGTTGATGAACCCGAACCCGTCCCCTCGAATATGTAAATCTTCCCGGTCTGGCTAGGTTCGCTGACGTGCGCCCAAACGGCTCCCAGACTTGGCGAGCCGTTTTTATTTTACCGAGGTTAAATGCCAATTACAATTGCCGAGTTGACTGAAAAAATGCATGAGCTGGTGAAGTCGAAAGGCTGGTACGCGCAGGATAGCAAACGCCCGCAGACCCCGCGCAATCTGGCTGTGTCGCTCTCGATTGAGGCGGCGGAGATATTGGAACATTTTCAATTCGGCGATGAGATAAAGGACAGGGATGAGTTGGGAAGTGAATTGGCGGATGTGACTTTATTTCTTCTGCAGCTGGCTCCATTTCAGGGATCGATCTGGAAGAGGCGGTGTTGAAGAAGATAGATGTGAACAAGACGAGAGAATGGGATATTGCAGAATGAACATAACAGTTTTTGGCGGCGCAGGACCCAAGCAAGGAACATCGGCGTATGAAGAAGCGCGTGAGCTAGGCGCACTCCTTGCCCAGCGCGGACACGCGGTATTGACAGGCGGGTACATGGGCACGATGGAGGCTGTCTCACGCGGGGCACATGAAGCGGGCGGGCATGTGATCGGCGTGACATGTATCGATATTGAAGAGTGGCGAAATACCAGCAAAAATCAGTGGGTAAAAGAGGAAAGAAGAAAGAAATCATTGACGGATCGCTTGCAGGCCTTGATCGAAGGATGCGACACGGCCATGGCGCTCCCTGGCGGCGCAGGCACATTGGCCGAAGTTTCATTGATGTGGAATTTGATGATCGTGGAGTCTCTGCCCCGCAGACCGCTGGTACTGATCGGGCGCGGTTGGCGGTCCACGTTTGATCAGTTCTTCAATGAGTTTGAAACTTATATGCCCGTACAGCAACGAGAGTTGTTATACTTTGCGGATGATGTTGGTCAAGCAGTTGAAAAGTTAGAAAGTTGGAAGGTTTAAGGTTCCAATCTGCAACCTTCCAACCTGCAACTTGAAAACCTAAGAGGAAAAATGGCTGAAGATAAACTAACAACTCGTGCGGAAGATTTTTCGGAATGGTACAACCAACTGGTTTTAAAAGCAGACCTGGCAGACTACGCCCCGGTGCGCGGTTGCATGGTTGTCAAGCCTTATGGCTGGGCATTGTGGGAAAATATTACCGCCGCACTCGATAAGGAATTCAAAGCGACCGGTCACGTCAATGCGGCCTTCCCAATTTTGATTCCCATGTCGTTTTTTGAAAAGGAGAAGGCGCATGTGGAGGGTTTCTCGCCTGAACTCGCGGTGGTCACTCACGGCGGCGGCGAAAAATTGGAAGAGCCTCTCGTGGTACGGCCCACTTCTGAAACCATCATTGGGCACATGTACGCCAAATGGATCAAGTCGTGGCGCGACCTGCCAATCCTGATTAATCAATGGGGTTCGGTGCTTCGCTGGGAAATGCGAACAAAATTATTTTTACGAACCGCCGAGTTTTATTGGCAGGAAGGTCACACGGCGCACGCTTCCAAGGACGAAGCCGTTGAAGAGATGTACCGCATCCTCGATATTTATGCGGACTTTGCAATCAATGAAGCGGCGCTGCCCGTCATCAAGGGCACGAAGAGTGAGACCGAAAGATTTGCCGGCGCGCAGATCACCACATCCATTGAAGGCATGATGCAGGATAAACGCGCACTGCAATCCGCCACCTCTCATTATTTTGGCCAGAACTTTGCGAAGGCTTTTGAGATTCAATACCTGGATCAAAACAACACACTGCAATTTTGTGAAACCACATCGTGGGGCCTGTCCACTCGCATGATCGGCGCGATCATCATGACTCACGGCGACGATCAGGGGCTGGTGCTGCCTCCCCGCCTCGCGCCCATTCAGGCCGTCATCGTTCCCATCTTCAAAAAGGAAGATGAAAAGGTGAAAGTAATGGCAGTCGCTGACCGTGTATACCAGGAACTCAAAACCGGGGGCATTCGTGTCAAGATGGATGACCGCGACAACGTCAGTTCCGGCTTCAAATTCAACGATTGGGAAATGCGCGGAGTCCCTGTCCGCGTGGAGATCGGCCCCAAAGATGTGGAAAAAGGATCCGTTGCCCTCGCCCGCCGTGACCGCCCTGGCAGGGAAGGCAAGTCCTTCGTCCCACAAACGGGTCTCGCTGCGACCGTCAGCTTGCTTCTGTCCGAGATAC
>Ga0172371_10006869_pt1 | contig 16367 bp, 11 predicted proteins | sample Lak12m_FD_114543 | JGI IMG/M metagenome (GOLD analysis project Ga0172371, IMG submission 114543) | Freshwater microbial communities from Kabuno Bay, South-Kivu, Congo - kab_022012_12m | ecosystem: Environmental > Aquatic > Freshwater > Lake | place: Democratic Republic of the Congo: South-Kivu...
GTCCTGTCCCATGCCCAGGACGACGCTGTTCTCGTAGAACACGGGCGTGGCGATGATGATGTTCCGCGTGCCGCGGCCGCCCACCTCCCACTTGGCATCCTTGGGGTTCAGGTCGAACTTCCAAATCTGCGCGCCGCTGGCGGCCTCGAACGCGTACAACCAGCCATCGCCGCCCGGCATGTAGATCTGCGCCTGGCCGTTGACGACCCCCGCCCCGGGCGAACCCCACTGACCATCCAGAATCTTGTCGCCCGGCGAATTATCTTGCCAGACGACTTCGCCCGTGGCTTTGTTGACCCCGATGAACGAGGGCGACTGTGGCGAGGGGACGGCCTCGTGGGCCTCGTCGACTCCGTTGGACGTCACGATGTACACCAGGTCGCCGACGACGACCGGGGAACTGGTCGCCAGGTTGTGCGGGAGCACACCCAGTTGCTTGATCATGTCCAGCGACCAGACGATGTCGGCGTCTTGCTGTTCCGTATCGACCTCGGTGGCGTAGGGCCCGTCGTTCTCCTGGTCGTAGAAGCCTTCCGTGTCCAGGCACATCAGTTCGCAGCGGTTGGTGACGACCCACAGGCGCTGGCCTTCGACGAAGGGCGCCGAGCAGATGCCTTGCTCGGGCCAATCGTTGGCGCGTCCCTGGGGCAGCTTTTCCCGGGTCAGCTGCCAGAGGAACTTGCCGCTCTGTTCTTCAAAGCACAGCACGCAGCCGCGGTCGCCTTTGTGTTTCGGCCGGTACTCGCCGCCGTTGTTCGTCCCGACCCAGACTTTGCCGCCCGCCACGACCGGGTTGCCGTAGGTCTGCGACCCCAGCTTGGCGACCCACCGCACGCGCTTGCCATCCTGGGGATCCTCGGCGGGCTGGAAATCGATGGCGATCGGCTTGGTGCCGTTGACCATGTTGCGCTGGATGCTGCCGCCCCAGCATGGCCAGTCACCGGTCACGATGTGGTCGCCGGACGCCGGCGCGGCAGCCGCCGCGGGCGGCTCGGGCTTGGACTCGTCTCCGCTGCCGGGTGCCGCGGGAGGCGTTGCGGTCTCGACCGCTGGCGGGGGGGACGCCGGAGTCTCGCTCGTCGGTGCGGGCTGCTCGGGGGCTTGCTCGGCCGGCATTTCCGCAGCCGACTCGGCGGGCTTCCTGGCGGTTTCGGGGGGAGCCTGTTCGGCTGGCGGCGATTCCGGTTTGCTCGCTTCCTCCGTTTTGGCCGTCTGCGCTTCTGCGCCAGGTCCTTGGTCCGGCGTTTTGGTCTTCATTTCCGCGTCATGGGCGGCGTCCTCCGCCGCGGCCTGCGTCGCTCCGGCCGGCTCATCGGCTGGTTTGTGTTCCACTTTGGTGGCTTCCGGTGCGGCTGCCGGGGCTGGCTGGGAGGCGGGTTCGGCCGTCGGCAAGACCGGCTCGGCCGGGCTGACCGCTTCCGGTTCCGGTTCCGTCGCCGTCACGTTGGAATCGCCGCCTGAGCGGGCGGGTGGAGGCGGCATGCAGCCGCTGACGACAACCGCGGCGGCCAGGGCCAAGGTCCACGGCAACAAGATGTTCATTTTGGTTGGCATGATGGTCTCCTTCGCGCGAACGCTGGGTGTGTCAGCGGAAATTGTAGCGATTGGCCCGGAGTTCGACACCGGGGAGCCACGTTTGTCTGTCGGACGCCGCGTTTGTCCTCCTGCAGCTCTCAGGAATCGGCGGTTGGCAAGCGGCGTGCAGAGGACGAATGCCGCTCAATCGAACCACTCGTCGGCCGGATCGAACTTGGGCAGCACGATGATCAGGACTTTCATGCGGCCGATAGCTCGGTGGCGGACGCCGGGGCGGATCAGGATACACAGGCCGGGATGCACGTTGACGATTTCGTCGTTCAGCTGCAGCCGTGCATCCGGGCCGCATTCGAGAATGTAGTAGGTCTCGGTCAAGCGGCGATGATAGTGCAGGCGGGCGTCGCTGGAGATTTCGGTCACATGCACCGTGCCCGGGAAATCCGGCACGTCCTGGAACGCGCGACGAGCCACCCCGCAGGGACAGTTCACTCCGGGGATCGCCGCGAAATCCACCAATTCGTACGGTCGTGACATGCTTGTTTCCTGTGCGGGCCGAGCGCCGGGATGAACCGGCACGCGAGATATGCTGACAGGTTATTCCGACGAGTGCCGAGGATCACCGCCTCGCCGCTTGCGGAGATACGCTTCGATCTCCTCGGGCGACAAGCCCTTCAGACGCTCGTCGCTGGAGAGTCCCCGGAGACGCTCGTCGCTGGAGAGTCCCCGGAGACGCTCGTCGGCTTTGAGCAGATCCAGATGCTCGAGCGTCACATCCCGCATGAAGTCTTCAACGGTATAAGGCATCGGAATTCCCTCCTGCTGATAGTTCTCAAACAACTGGTTCAGGACCGTGCTCAATTCGGATTTGCGGCGGCGAAACTGATGCGCAGCCGACGCAATCCGTCCCAAATCTCCGCTGAACAAGTTCCAAACGGCGTTGCGCTCGGTGGCCGGAACTTCGCTCAGCACGAGAACGCGTATCCGATCCGTTCCCCAGTACAAATTATAGACGCCCTCTCCGCATCGTTCGAGCTTGACCTGCTCGGCCAGCTTCTGTGGGAATCTGGTAGCTACCGCAAACAGGCCGATGCTCTCTTCGGGAATCAACGCATCCAAAGACGGGCTCACCTGCTTTCGGTAGTTCACCGAGTGGCCGATCAGTTCCTTGATAGCCCAGGCATCCAAGGGTTCACGAAGGGACTTGTACGTGATCAGGTTATGGTCGGCCAGTGGAGCGAAACCGTCGGGCAGTTCTCGAGGCGGCGGGCCATCACCTCGCCGTACGACGACAATATCCAGTTTCTGGACTTTTCGAGACAAGTCCATCTCAATAACCACTTGCCATGCAGACCCGCGGAACAGCTCGTCCAGCAGTAGACCAAACAATCGATGCCAGGGGATCATCGGGGAATTCCAGGTTTCAAATCGGATGCCAAGCCGGGTTGGGTGGACGAGTCCGTCGCCATCATTGTCAGGCGAGTCCTGCGTCGGGGCAAGCAGGGCAGGTCTTCCGTTGTGCGAGCGCACCCAGTTGCGAGCGCACGCAGTTGCCGTTGACGCGCGACCAACCGGCCATCATCATAGGTGGTTTGTCTGCAAGTTCTTGACTCGTCACGGTTTGACGCCTCTCGTAGCGGCGTCCGGTTGGCGGGTCGCCCGTGGGAGAAGAAAGTCGCATGATTCAGGTTCAGTTTCCCGATGCCAGCGTGAGAGAGTATCCCGACCAGGCAACCGCGATGGAAGTCGCCCAATCGATCGGCTCTCGTTTGGCCGGGGCAGTGGTGGCCGCGGAAGTCGACGGTCAGGTTTGTGACGCCCTGCGGCCCTTGGCGGAATTGACCGCCGTGCGGCCGATTCCTTTGAAGTTATTGACGGAAAAGGACCCCGCCTCGCTGGGCGTGATGCGGCACAGCTGTGCTCACATCATGGCTCGGGCCGTGATGCGGTTGTTTCCCGGCGTATCGCTGGCCTTCGGCCCCACGACGGGTAACGGCTTCTACTACGACTTCGACCTCGAACGGAAGCTGAACGAAGAGGATTTTGCGAAGATCGAAGCGGAAATGCAGCGGATCGTCAAGGAAGCGGAGCCCTTCGAGCGGTTCATGCTGCCGCGGGACAAGGCGGTCGAACTGTGCCGCGACCTGAAACAGACGCTGAAAGTCGAACATATCTCGACGGGACTCAGCGACCACGGCGACTTGAGTTTCTACCGGCAAGGCGAATTCGTCGACTTGTGCCGCGGGCCGCACATCCCCAACGCGGGCAAGATCAAGGCGTTCAAGCTGCTGTCGGTCGCCGGCACTTACTGGAAAGGCGACGCCCGCAACCGGCAACTGCAGCGGCTGTACGGCACCGCCTGGTTCAGCAAACAGGAACTCGACCAGTACCTCGAGCAGTTGGAAGAAGCCAAACGCCGTGACCATCGCGTGCTGGGCAAGAAGCTGAAGCTGTTCAGCATCGAGCCCGACGTCGGGTCCGGGCTGTGCCTGTGGTTGCCCAAAGGCGCCGCCGTGCGTTCGATCCTGGAGGAGTTCATCAAGCGCGAACTGCTGGCCCGCGGTTACCAGCCGGTCTACTCGCCGCACATCGGCCGCGTGGACTTGTACGAAACCAGCGGCCACTTCCCCTACTATCGCGATTCCCAGTTCGCGCCCCTGTTCCAGCACGACGCCGGGCAGATCGTCGACTTTGTCCTCCGCCGGTTGGAGATCACGCCCGAGGCGGCGCCAACTGGAGCGGACGAGGAGGAAGCGGCCTTGCTCCAGGCCGCCAAAGTCATGGGCTTCGACGCGGCCCAAGCCGGCTATCGGCCGGACGCTCCCAGCGCGGAACGCGCCCAGGCCCTCCGCGATTGGCAGCGGACCCAGGAGCGGTACCTGCTCAAGCCGATGAACTGCCCGCACCACGTGCAGATGTACAAGTCCGAGCCGCGCAGCTACCGCGACTTGCCGGTGCGGCTGGCCGAATTCGGTACGGTCTATCGCCACGAGCAGACGGGCGAGTTGAACGGCCTGTTGCGCGTCCGCGGCTTGACTCAGGACGACGCCCACTTGTTCTGCACGCCGGAGCAAGTCGAAGACGAGTTCCGCGCCACGTTGAATCTGACGAGGTTCGTGCTGGAAAGCGTGGGCTTGAAGGACTATCGCGTCCAGCTGTCTTTGCGCGACCCGACCAGCGACAAGTACGTGGGCAGCGAGGAGAACTGGCAGCGGGCCGAGGCGGCCCTGCGCAAGGTGCTGGGCGAGTCCGGGTTGCAGTACGAGGAGCGGCAGGGCGAAGCCGCCTTTTACGGTCCCAAGGCCGACTTCATGGTCCGCGACTGCATCGGGCGGCAGTGGCAGTTGGGCACGGTGCAGCTGGACTACAACTTGCCCGAACGCTTCCAGCTGGAGTACATCGGCGCGGACAACCGGCCCCATCGGCCCGTGATGATCCACCGAGCGCCCTTCGGCTCGCTGGAACGCTTCGTGGGCGTGCTGATCGAGCATTTCGCCGGCGCGTTCCCGCTGTGGCTGGCCCCGGAGCAGGTTCGCGTGCTGCCGCTGAGCGAGAAGACCAACGACTACGCCGAGCAGGTGCACAAGCGTTTGGCGGAAGCCGGCTTCCGCGTCACGGCCGACTATCGCAGCGCCAAGGTGCAAGCCAAGATCCGGGACGCCCAGGTCGAGCTGATTCCGTACATGGTGGTGATCGGGCCGCGGGAGGCCGAAACCGGCGCGGTGGCCCTGCGGGACCGCCTCGACGGCGATCTGGGCGCCATGCCGCTGGAGGCCGCCGTGGCGCGGCTCCGCGACGAGGTGAACAACCGGACGATCCGCCAGGTTGCGAGCAACAAATTCGCCGCCGTCGACGAGGGCAGCGGCGAGGCGCACGAGTATTGAACGCGGCTGACCGTAACCCGAAGCGTCAGCCAGGATGACTCGTCTCTCCGTCCTCGCTTACGCTTCGGGTTACGACCAGGCCGTCCGGCGCTATTTCGCCGGAACGAGCTTCACCCCGCGCAGATTGATCGCCCGCCAGCTCTGCGCGTCGCGAGCCCGGACGGCAACCCGCTGAACACCGGGCTGGGCCACTTCGATCTGGCCCAAATCCAGCGTGCGAAAGTCGGCCCAACCATCGGTGCGAGGCGGCTTGCCGGCCAGCGTCTGTCCGGCGGCCTCGACGACGAATTCCGCATCGGCGTGCACCGTGGCACAGGCGGCGCTCACCTGGAACTTGCCCGGCTGGTCGAACTTCACCTGCCAGGAAACCCATTCCTCAGGCCGGTCCCAGAAGCCGATGTTGGGCTGGCCGCCCTGGGCTTCGACCTTGACCTGGTCGCCGTGCAGGTCGGCGTCATCCGGCTTCAAGGTCACGGTCCCTTGGGCGTCCGGGGAAACGAGGATCGCGATTTCCGGAATCGGCGCCGGCTGCAGGTTTTCGCCACTGACCTTGAGAGCGCAGGTGTACTCGGACACTTTCTCGGCGGGCACCGTCACGACCAGGCCTTCGCCGGTTTGCTGCCATTCAACCGGACCATCGTGTCCCAGCAAACTGACCGCCGTCACCTTGCCTGCCGGCGTCGCCAGCGAGCGGACCAGCAGGCGGCCGTCGGTGGGCCAGCCCAGGGCGATGGCGTACAGCGTCGAGCCTTTGGTGGTGAAGCGGATGTCCTGGGCGGTGTAGTTGAAGTCCTCCTTGAAGTGCCCGCCCTTGTAACGGATGCCGCCTTCGCCGTACACCTGCCAGGGCCGCGTCCCGTAGATCGCTTCGCCGTGGACCGGGATCCACGCGGCCAATTCCTGCAACGCCTGTTCGACTTCCGGATCCAGCGAGCCGTCCGGCCTTTGGACGACGTTCAACAGCAGGTTGCCGTTCTTGCTGACGATGTCCACCAGCATGTGGATCGTCCAGCTGACGGGGCGGAACTTCCAGTTCTTGTTGTAGTACCAGTCGCCGATCGACGTGTCGGTCTGCCACGGATCCGGATTGATCTTGGGCATGACGCCGCGTTCCAGGTCTTCGACCCAGCGGCCTTCGGATCGCTGCTTGCAGGTGTAGACCACTTCGGCCTTGCCGCCGCGCCGCGCGGCGTCGCTGTTGTACAGGTGCGCGATCAGGCTTGCTCCGACTTCGTTGCCAAACGGCACGCCGCCGTCGGTGTACAGCAAGTCGGGCTGGTACCCGTCCACCAGTTCCTTGATCCGCTCGAACCACTGCTGCTGCCAGCGGGGGTTGGTGCTGTACCAGCCCTTGTCGTCCGGCTCGGCCGGGAAGTGATACAGGTCCTGGTACTGCGGATCCGCCCCGTCATACGGCACGCCGGCCTGAGGACCGTCCTTGTCCGCCCCGTGACTGGGCTGGAACCAGGTGAAACTGGCGCCCAGGTGCTCCGAGACGCCGAATCGCAGGCCGTACTTCTTGGCCGCCTTCTGCCAGTCGCCCACGACATCCCGCTGGGGCCCCATGTTGACCGAGTTCCACTTGTGCAGCTTCGAGTTCCACAAGTAGAAGTTGTCGTGGTGCGAGCCCATGCTGACGAAGTACTTGGCGCCGGCCTTCTGGTACAGCGACATCAGCCGGTCCGGATCCCACTTCTCGGCCTTCCACAGGGCGATGATCTCCTTGTAGCCGTGAACCGAGGGATGGCCGTAGGTGGCCAGATGGTGTTCGTATTGGCGATTTCCCTGGACATACATGTGCTTGGCATACCAGTCGCCTTCCATCGGCACGGCCTGGGGACCCCAGTGCGCCCAGATGCCGAACTTGGCGTCGCGGAACCAGTCGGGGCATTGATACTGCTTGAGCGAGTCCAAGTTGCCCTGGAACGGTCCGTCCGCGATCTGCGGCGGTTCCGCCCCAGCAGTCTGGGCCAGCAGCAGGACGGCAAGGAAAGTGCATCTCATCGGTGGTCTCCTGAGCAAAGACGGGAACATGGTTCGTTGCAGACCATGAAGCATAGCCGATCCGCGTCCTGACGGCAGCGGGGTGTGCTGGCTTCGTGCTGGCTTCGTAGAACGGACTTCAGTCCGTTTGGACGGAATGAATTTCGTCCTACTCAGTGCGGTCGGCTGCCGGAACGAGCATCCCACATAGAATCCAATCCCAGAACGAACGGGGCTGGTACATGGCAAGTCCGTTTCCTGAAAGACCCGGCTACTGGGGCGGCGGGAACTTGCGTTGCGGCAGGTATTCGATCATTCGATTGAAATACCGCGCCGGCGGCCCGCTCAACTGGCCCTGCTCGGCTAGTTGCCGCCACGCCTTCATCGTCGGCATCTCCTCGGTGTAGCTCGTGAACTGGGACCAGGTCAGGTGCGGCAGGAAGTTGCGGTGGTATCCTCGGCCGTTAGCCACAGGATGTTGGGGCGCTCGGCCGCGGCACAGACCGGCGGCAAGGCCAGCAACAGCGCGACCAGCCGCGTGGTGGATCGTCGAAGGTTCATGCTCCGTTCCTTTCCTGGATGAGTCCGCGGAGGGCTCACGGCTTGTCAACACGCTCTTCCGTTTCGCGTGCGAACAACGCGCAGGTTTTCGCCGACGGCAGGGTGAAGTGCTCCGAGCCGCAGGTCTCGATGAGATGGGGGAAATCGCCGGGGGAAAAAGCCTTCAACTGCGAGACGACGATCGGATTCGAGTTGACCACTTCCAGCATCGGTCGGTCGCCCAATTGGCGGACGTTGCCGTACATGCAGTAGACGCGGACATCGCGCGAATCCGAGATGCGGCCGGGCGTATTGCCGTCGCCCGCATTCGGGCGCTGGATCGTGCCCGCCTCGACCTTGAAGTAGTACACGCGGAGGTGTTCGCAGTCCTTGATCTCCGACTGAGGATTGGCGGTCACGCGTTCCACGTTCAAGGCGTACAAGGCGGTCGGCTGGCGGATGCCGCTGAAGATCAAGGGCCGGCCCATGGCCATCACGCCGTAGAACCGGCCCCCGCCGTTGCCGGAGATTTGGAACGCGGCTCGCGTCAGCATCCACGTGCCGCGTCCGGAACGCCACTGGACGCGTCCCTGGACCGCGAGAAACGACAGACCGGGCGCCGCCTGCGCGTCGTCCACGGTTTCGAGCGCAAAGGAATCGGCTGCGGGCGAGGGCCCCGGTTCGCCGCCGGCAAGTCGTCGGCGGCCGGCGCCCAGGGACGTGAACGACTGGCTGAGCCCGAACAGGTGCGTGTTGGGCCTCAAGCGGAGCGTCCCGGACAGCCGGTAGTCGCCACGGGGCACGAAGATCTTGTCATGCCCGGCGACGGCCTTCGCAAACGCGTCCGTGTCGTCCGTAGCTCCGTCGCCCTTGGCACCCAAGTCGCGGACGTTCACGACGTCGGCGTCCTCGAAGGACGGGCCCGGCGAATAGTGCCGGCTGCGGATTGCCTGGTAATCCGGTTCGGCCTCCGCGGCCGTCCACTTGACCACCTCGCCGGCGGACATGACGCCGTTGAGCAGGTTCGTGCCCTGGGGCGTGTGCGTCGAGTACCGCGCGATGCGCGTCCAGCGGTCGGGGGCCGGGATCTTCGCGCCGCCGCTGTGGACGGAATCGGCCCCGCGCACAGCCGTGTCTTCCAGAAACATGTTCTCGGGCTTGTTCGTCTTGACCACGGTTCCGCCGGGCGGCAGCGCGATGACGCAGTCCACCAGGCTGAGGCCCGCGTAGCCGCGTTCCGTCGTCAGGTCGATGGCCGTAGCGCAGGCCGGTTCCAGGCGGCAGCCCACCAGCAGCGTCGGCACCTGCGATCCGCCTTTGGCATACCGGATCGCGGCCTTGGTCTGCCCGCGGAACGCGCAGGCATTCAGCAGGGGAAACCGGCTGTCCGGTTCGAGCACGATCCCGTACTGCCCGCCGATGACCTCGACATTGTGCGTCCCGCCGCCCTGGCCGGGGCAGCAGTTCAGCCCGGCGTAGGCCCCGTCGGCGTACACCGTGACGTCTTGCATCGTCGAGCCTTGTGATCCCGAGTGGCGGATTCCGATCGCCCCGGCGTGGCCGCGGATGTCGATGTCGATGCCGCGGAAGAAGTGGTTGAACGAGATGTTGGCCTGCTCCTTGCCCCACACGGGCTCGTCCTTGCCCGGCGCGTCGAACCAGGTCTGGGCCCAGATCCAAACCGCCTTCTTCGGCCGGGCCGGGTCATCGAAGCCTTCGGCATTGTCGGCCAGCTTGAGAACCGGGCGTTTACCCTTGGTCGAGCCCAGGAGCACCATCGGCCGATACACGGGCCAATAGTGCTGCGTTCCGCCGTCCACGTGCCGCGGCTGGTCGAGCTTGCTGACCTGCTGTTCGCAGGAGATGGTGTCGGAGATGACATAGGTTCCTGACGGGAAGAAGCAGACCAGTCCACGATCCCGCGCGTCGTTCACCGCGCGCTGGATGGCCCGGGTCGAGTCCGCCTGGCCGGTCGGATCGGCCGCGTAGGGCGCCTGCGTCACATCCAGACAACCAAGCTGCAGCAGCCGGTCAGGGGAATCCGCGCCGCTGGGGGATTCGCCCGCCATCGCGTCAGCGGCGAAGGCCGCCAGAACCAGGAGAGACACCGCGAGTTTCATGACGTTTGTCCTTGCTTGGAGATGCCGCCGAAGCGAGCATTGTATACCGGGAACGTCGCAGCGTCAGCCGCCACATGAACGCCCGCGGTGTCGCCGTGTCGAGCGAACCGGGAGCCAGCAGGTCGGTGGAGATCATATCCCTGCCACCTTGTTCCGGAACGCCGACAAACCCCATGTTGCGTACGGATCCATCAATTCCCAAGGGGAGTCGCATCGAACAATGCCAGGTAAGGTTCGTAACGGTAGCGCCGGTTCCGCTGCTGACCGGTCATCTCTTTCAGCAGTCCCAGCGACGCGAACTGGTCGACCAGTTTGCCCGCCGTCACGTACGCGCAATCCAGCTTTCTCTCCACCATCCGCACGGAGACGATCGGCTGCTCGAACAGATAGTCAAGCAATCGGGAGGCGATCCCACCGCTTCCGCCCCGCTCGGCGATGGCCTGCCGGTGCTGTTCACGAAGCTGCAGAATCGCCCGCGCGGTGCGAGTGGCCAGCTGACTCACTTCATGCACACCTCGCAGGAAGAACTTGAGCCAGCCTTCCCAGGCTCCGTCGTGCCGGACGGCGTTCAGCCGATCGTAATATTCGGCACGGTGAGCCTTCAGGTAGTAGCTCAGGTACAACAAGGGGCGTCCGAGGATCCCCTGTTGACACAAGAGGAAGGTGATCAGCAGGCGACCGACACGCCCGTTGCCGTCCAGGAAGGGGTGGATCGTCTCGAACTGGGCGTGGACCAGACCGCAGTGGATCAAACGCGGCAGCAACTGGTCACCGTGCAGAAACTTCTCCAGGTTGTCCAGGGCCGTGTGCATCTCGTGCACCGGCGGCGGGACGAAAGTGGCCGTCTGAAGCGTGCAGCCCGCCGGGCCAATCCAGTTCTGGCTTCGGCGGAATTCGCCCGGAGTACGTTCCGAGCCGCGGACACCCGAAAGCAACTCGGCATGGATTTCGCGAAACAGCCGCAGGGAAACCGGCAACTCATCCAGACGTCGCAGGCCATGGTTCATCGCCCGCACGTAATTGACCACCTCCTCAATGTCCTTGGGACGCTCGCCGCCGGGCGCGTCGGCCTCGAATTCCAGGACATCCTCTAAGGTGCTCTGAGTCCCTTCGATTTGCGAGCTGAGCACCGCCTCGTGACGGACGTACATCGCCACAAACAAGTCGGGGTTGGGCAGGACGGAGGCCACACCGTCCAGTCGTCCCAGGCTGCGATCGGCGTCGGACAACAGCCGCTGCAACTCGTCGTCCATCTGAATGGGTGGATCCGGCGGCAGCGGTGCCGGGATGAATGCCTGGTAGCCTTCCGGCTGTTTCACATATCGCCCAGATCGCATGATTGGCTCCGGTTTTCGCCGCCGCTATTACATCCTACTGAAACAAGCCCTCGACCAGATCGTCGTTATTTTAGTATCTGGCCACACTGCAAAACAGTGGACCACGTCCAGTTTCCCAGTTTCAGCCCGGCGAAACAAGCCGCCACGCTGGAGGGGACCGCTGATGAACGCACAGGAACGCTATCCCGGCATTCCGCTTCGCAGACGAAGAACCATATCCCAGAGCCGGTCGATTTCGCCCCGTTCGATGACTTCGATCGGTTTCAGACCATCGAAAACGCCGTTGGGGGCCACGAACCACCCGACCAATGACTCGGGATCGACGACTTCGCTCAAGGCCTCGCACAACCCAAAGATCTGGTTACGCACCCGCTGCGGTCTTTCGATTGGCAAAAGTTTCACGATCTGGCGGGACAGTTCGAAGCATTCCGGCGCATACTTTTTCGGCATCCGAGGGGGACCTTTATTCGACAACGGGGCAACAAGCCGTTCACTCCGCCAGTCCGTGGGTGATGGCGTAACCGCTCGCGCGTCTGGCCGGCTTCGGACATGTCTTTCAGCACCGGGTAGTTGCCACGCGGCTTGAGCGTGCCGTCCGGCACAAATCCGTAGATGCCTTCAAGCTGCTCGCTGGTCTCTTCCATCAGCAGCTTGCGGGCGGCGAGCGTCATCGTGCGAATGGCGTCGGTGACCGCGGAAGAACGGACCGCTGATGACCGGTGATGAACGCTGATATCGGAGGGGAGTGGTTCGTTGGTCATGGGTGCTCTTTGCTTTCGTCCCATTAGCGCGCATTAGCGTTGATCAGCGGTTCAAGAACTCCGATAGGATAAACCGTTTGTATTGCCGCTTGCCCATCGGCCCAAAGTTGATCAGGTAGCCGATGGGACTGTGGGTGATGCGCATGTAGTTGATCAACTGGCCTTCGTGTTCCTGGGTCAGGCCGGAAAGGGCTTTCAGTTCGACGACGCCTTCGAAGACGATCAGGTCCGGAATGTACCGGTGCCGCCCTTTTCTTTTTCATTAGCGTGTATCAGCGTTCATCAGCGGTCACTCACGCGGACTAACCAGTCCAGCGTACCACCCCGAGAGCACGTAGATCGTAGCGTTTGAACTAGCTGCGGAAAAGCAGCAGTCGGAATCCAACTGTCGGAATCCAACTGGGGTCGAGCGTTCCCAATCGCGCGGACCGGGCAAACGGTCCGCCACGGCCGGTCATTGCGGAACGGCCCACGCGGACACCGTGGCCGGGCCGTCGCGGGGAGTGAATTTCAGACGCAGTTTGGCGTGCGCGGGCAGCGGGGCGAGGCTGCAGGGCACACCTGCGCGAACCGGCGCGGGGGCCAGTTCCAACCACTCCTCCGCAGCCGGATTCCACGCCAGCAAACGTAACTCGCCGTCTCGATCGCTGGTCAGGTGGAGCGTGAACGGCAGCCGATCCGGCTCGAGAATCATGCTCTGCAACCCGGCCGGTTCGATGGGCTGCCGCTGCCACAGGACGAGTGGCTGATGGACGCTGCGTTTCGGCGCGCGGATCAAGCCGAGGCTCTGCTGGCCCGTGCTGTAGTACACGTAGAACCACTCGTCGTCCGCTTCGATGCTCCAGGGATGCAGACTGCCGCGTTCGTAGTCCTGGTTGCGGTACAGCGTGCGGCGTCCCAGCGTGATCCAGCGGTCCAGCGACACACCGACGATGGGCGCCGAATCGCGGCTGTCCAGTTCGTAGCTCAAGCCGGCCCAGACGCTGCCGACACGCACCGGACAGCGGATCGTCTGGCCGCTGTCGTGGTGATTGCCGTTGGCCCGCGTGTAGAAGCCGCTATGGTCGGCGACGGGCGCCGTGGTGCGCTGCCAGACGATACCGTCATCGCTCTCCGCCAGTCCGTTCCACTGGCCGTGCAGGCCGAAGGCCGTGTAGATCATCCGCCACGGCCGCGACGTTGCCTCCGGCAGATAGAACACCTTGGCGGCGTCCACGCCACTGCCGCCCACGGCGGCGTACTCGTTGATCCCGGGCGGCTCGGGTCCAAGCACCGCGCCGGGGCGACCGTCCACCGCACCTTGCCGCGTCCAGTGAATCCCGTCGGCGGACGTGGCGAGTGCGATGTACTTCATCTTCGGCGGCGGCAGCCGGCCCGTGACGCGATCCGGAAAGACGTGGCCCGGCCCCCAATAGTAAAGGTAGAATCTCCCGTTCACCTGCAACACGCTCGTCGGCGACAGGTAGCCCTCTTCCCACGGCTCGGTCGGCTCGAGGACGGGATTGCCGGGGTATTTCGTCCATTGCACGCCGTCGGTCGATGTCGCCAGCCCGATGCAACGGCGCGGGCCGGTACAGGCGTACCACATCCGCCAGTCCTCGCGACCCAGGCGGATCACCGCCACACGCTCGATGCCGGCGGCATCCCATTGGCCTTGTTCCCCCGCGGTCAGGACCGGGTTGGCCGGATGCTTGTAGTTGTTCAAATTCAGTGTCAGCAGGGGAATGCTCTCGGCGAGCGCGACGGCGGCCTGGACGCCCAGGTCATCACGAGCGGCTCCGTCAGCGCCGCACAGCGGCCACGTGGACGAGCCCACAAGCAAAACCCACAAACCGAATTGTCGTGCGGGGCGTCTCATAAGTTCACCTCGGCCCGTCGCGGTTCAGCTGACGGCGATTCCTATTGCGGTCGCCCCGCAGGCAGCGCGACCCGCGTGATGCCCAACCGATAGCCCTGCGTAAAGGCCAGCACGACGGGGCCGAAGGCATGCGGATCGTTCGGCAGCCAGCCGTAGTTCTTGTAGTCCTCCTTGGTTCCCTTGCCGGGACACAGGCACGCCTTGCAGGTGTGGCTGATCGAGCCGTCCGCGTCGATGTAGGCCAAATAGCCGCGCAGGCCTCGTTCAATATCCTGTTTGTGTTGCCCATCCAGCAGACCCTGCTCGATCATGATCCCCAGCCCGTACAGCAGCAGGCCGCTTCCCGAGGTCTCGACATACGACGTCGGGTCCGTCATTTCCTGGCGCCACATGCCATCCTCGTCCTGGTGCTTGAGCACGGCGGCGTAGAACGATTTCGCCAGACGCACGACCTCGGCGCGTCGGGGGTGCTGTGCGGGCAGGTCGCGCACGAGAATGGACAGCGCAAACGCGCCCCAGCCGTTGCCTTCCGACCAGTTGTCCTCGGAGATGACGTCCATACCTTGGAAGCCCCGGCCCTGATGCACCAGCCCCGTCTGCTTGTCCTCCAGGATCCGGTACAGCTCCAGGGTCTCGAACACCGCCAGGTCGACGTACTCCGGACGGTCAAGAGCCCGCCCCGCATACAGCAGATAGGGTGTCACGGCGAACGCCATGTCGATGAACACCTGGTTCTTGGTCGCCCAGGTGGGAATCAGCAGCCCGTCGGTCGACCGCTGCTGTTGCTGAACCATGCGCCGGGCGCCGTCCTCGACCTGTTCGGCGAGCGAGTCGGCCAGCTTCATGTAATAGAGCATCGCCGGCCCGCTGCCGCCCGCTTGGTAACAAAGGAAGCTCCCGCGGCCCTGGATCTCCTTGGTACGGTATTTCCCGAACAGCTCGATCGTCCGCCGGAGCAGTTCCTCCTTCCGTTCCGGATGCACCACGGCCAGCTCGCTCATGCCATGCAGCATCAGGATCCCCGGGTACTTGCCCAAGTCGACGATCTGGAAGCCCTTGTCGAGGACCCGCTCGGCGACTTGCAGCGTGCCGATCTCTGCTTCGGCGGCGCATGCCGCGCTGCATCCCAAGAGCCAGCCCACGGCAGTCAACAGAAGTCCTTGCCTGGTCATGATCCCTCCGCAGTCCCTGAACGTGTCGTCGCCCGCTTCGCAGGCGATTACTCTCCGGTTCGCACGGAATCGGTCCGGTTCACGGCGTCTTCGGCGGCGGGTAGTTCCCTTCGCCCATCTTGTTCTTCGGGTTCACATTCGGGTACGTGTCCGCGATGTCCGGGTCCGGGCCGTACAGCCGGGGATCGCGGGTTCGTTTCAATTCTTCGTCCAGCTGCGCGGCGAGTCTCGCTCGCGCGGCCGCGTGCTCGGGGGCGGCGGCCAGATTGTGCAGACAGTCAGGGTCCGTGACAATGTCGTACAGTTCCTCGGCCGGATGGCGGCCGACGATGATGTCCAGCAGGGCCGCGTATTTCTCAGAGGCGCGGGCCTCTTTGATCAGCCATTGCAGCAGCTCCTGGTCGTCGATGTCGCGATAGCAGCCGGCGTGGAGCGGCAGGAGGCGGCCGTTGGTGCGGTTGATGCGTTGCGGGTCGCCCACGGGCCAGCGGTCGGGCCGCAGGTTGCGGAGGTACAGATACTGCGGGGTGCGCAGAACGCGGATCGGATAGCCGATGTCGTGGTAACGCGTCAGCGTGTGCCGCTCGTGCCCCGCGAATACAAAGGCCTGCGCGGGATCGACCAGTCCCTGGCTGGTGCTGGTGAGCAGCGGCAGGAGATTGCGTCCCACGGGAGCAAGCGTGGGATCGTCCTGGGCTGGATGCTCGACTTGCGCGGCCGCGAGGATGGTCGCATGCAGATCGACGAAGCCGACCGGATCATCCACGACGCGATTGCCCGGCACGCGTTTGGGCCACGCGATCTGCAGCGGCACGTGCAGGCCGTATTCGTAGCAGGTCGCTTTCGCGCGGAGCATCGGCATCCCGTTGTCGGCGGTGACGATCACGAGCGTGTTCTCGAGTTCGTCCGCCTTGTCCAGCAGGTCGAGCATCTGGCCCAGCTGACGGTCGAACCACTCGATCTCGGTGAAGTAGTCGAGGAAATCGCTGCGCACCTCGGGCGTGTCAGGCAGGAACCCGGGCACCTGCACGTCCTCGAGTCTCTTGCCCGACTTCAAGCCGCTGCCGCACTCGTAGCTGCGATGCGGCTCGACGCTGCCATACCAGAAGCAGAACGGCGCACCCGGTGGCCGCTTGCGGAGGAAGTCGGCGAAATTTGCCGTGTAGTCGTTGTCCTTGA
>Ga0172371_10006872_pt1 | contig 16367 bp, 14 predicted proteins | sample Lak12m_FD_114543 | JGI IMG/M metagenome (GOLD analysis project Ga0172371, IMG submission 114543) | Freshwater microbial communities from Kabuno Bay, South-Kivu, Congo - kab_022012_12m | ecosystem: Environmental > Aquatic > Freshwater > Lake | place: Democratic Republic of the Congo: South-Kivu...
CGAGAGAGTCCTGCGTGGCGGAGCCTGGGTGAATGATGCCGTGGACCTGCGGTCCGCGTTCCGGAATTGTGCCACGCCTTCAGATCGGTATGATTGCCTCGGATTCCGTTGTGTGTGGATGCCCGACAACGCGACGGCAGAGGACGGCTTGGACGTGTTTGCTGATCTGAACTACATTGTCGGCAGGCCGGTTATCACCAGCAATCACCCGGCTGGAACCAGCCTTGATTTTGCCGCGGACGTTGAACTGCCCGCAGAGATTCTGGATATCGCCGCCACCGGCGATCTGATCCTGGCGGCCTGTGGATCAGCGGGCCTGCACATCGTTGAGGTCTTGAGCGAGGGTGGCCTGAAGGCGATCGGTCGTGTCCAAATCGAGGGAGGCGTCAGCGCTGTTGCGCCAGTTGGCCAACATGCCCTGGTAGGACAGCAGAGCGGTGGACTGGGCGTAGTTGACCTGACACGTCACCGCCGGGCACGTGCTCTCCTGACCCTACCGCTCGCCGGAACTGTCAATCGAATCACGGTCGACAACGACCGCGCCTACGTGGCAGCTTCTGAGTATGGGCTCTACGTTGTAGACATTCACGACATGAGTAAGCCTGAGGTCATAGGCGCCTGTCCGATTGGCGGGTATGCGGGCGACGTGCTCGTCGCGAATGGCATGGTCTATGTTGCCAGTTACGATGCGGGGTTGGTCATTCTGTCCCAGTCCGCCCTGCCGCGGCGGGAGGAAGTAGCCACCCTCCAAGCGGCACGCGGCGCGTGCGCGGTTCACGTGACATCTCGGCACGCCTTTGTGGCAGGGACCAGGGGAATCTACATAGTGGACGTCTCGACGCCGAGTGCCCCGGTCCACGACACGACTATTCAGGGAACATTTGACGCCGTTGGCGTGGCAGGAGAAAACGACAGGCTACTCGTCGCCGTTCCCTCGGTCGGCGCCGTGCTGTACGACATCGCGAAGCCGAGTCGCCCGCTTCACCTCACGGATATGAGAACCAAGGGTGACATCACGGCAGTTCGTCTGGAAAATGGGGTGGCTTACGTCTGTGACCGGGCCGGGATGCTAAGCTGCGCGTTTCTGAAGTAGTCATGATCGGCTCGACAGTCGGTGACTATCGGATAACCGAGAAGCTCGGTCAAGGCGGGTTCGGAGTAGTCTGGAAGGCCACAGAGGAGTCACTTGAACGCGCCGTGGCACTCAAGACGATGGACGTGACGCTGGCTCAGGATGCGAGGTTCAGGGAGCGCTTCTTCGCCGAGGCCAAGGTGCAGGCGAAGCTAGTTCACCCCAATATCGTCACCATACACCGCTTCTTCGAACACGAGGGCCGGTACTTCATAGCGATGGAGTACCTTGAGGGAGTGACGCTTCCGGACGGAGGCCGGGCGCGGACCCTGGCCGACTTGGTCCGCCGTGGCCCGATGCTGGAAGGCCGGATGGTCGCGGTCTTCCGAGACGTGCTGGCAGCCGTAGCTTGCGCGCACGACCATGATGTCTTGCACCGGGACATCAAGCCGTTGAATATCCTCTTCGCCGAGTCCGGTCTCGTGAAGGTAGCTGACTTCGGCATTGCCAAGATAGTGGGCGGCGAGACCAGCGTGTCGGTGTCGGGCACAAGAGTGGGAACATCCGGGTACATGTCTCCCGAGCAGGTGCTGAACAAGCCGTTGGACCGGCGTTCCGATATCTACGCGCTGGGCATTACACTCTACGAGATGGCAACCGGCCAGTTGCCGTTCAAGGCGACTTCAACGACCTCGCTGGAAGAACAGCACCTGTTCCAGCCGCCTCCGCCGGTACGTGAGGTGAACCCGTCGGTCTCGGCTGATCTGGCCGGCATGATCGCCAGGGCGCTGGCGAAGAAACCGGAGGACCGGTACCAGAACTGCGAGGAGTTCGCTTCCGCGCTACGCGTGCTGGGGCGTGCCCCGGCGCGGGTCGAGGTGCCGTCTGTTCTTGGCAGGTACCAGCCCGACGCTGAGCAGTCGACGGAGTTGGCCGGGCTCAGGCTGGTGGTAGAAGGCGACGATTTCTCGGACGTGGTCCCGGCAGGCAAGGCCCTGCGCCAGACCCCGGCGCCCGGGTCCTTGTGTGAGGCCGGTGCGACGGTCAGGGTGGTACTGAGCCGAGGCCGGCAGCCGGCGTCCATGCACCCAACCGTGTCCGAGCCCGAGCGGCGCGAGTCCGAGTCCTTCGGCAGCAGGCCCGAACCGCCAGCCCATACTGTATTGGATAAGGAAGAACTGACCGCTCAAGAGCCTCACTCGGCCCTTGCCTCTCCGGCGAAGAAAAGGACGCTCGCCGGCAGTATTGCTGTCGCGGTTGTCGCGGTCGTTGCTGTCGTCGTCGTCGTGCTTCTCTTGCTGAGAGGTTCGCCCGGCGGCAGCAGTATGCACAGGGCTTGGCGCGAAGTCAAGCCCCTGGCACAGGCGTACTACGAGGTGGGAACCAGCTTTGATGTGGACCGAGAGTTGAGCTACTGGCGTTTCCCGGCTGAGGAGTACTATGGTCGTGTGAATCGGTCTGAGGAACAGGTTCGCTCTGAAGCCGTGGCCGTCGCCCGGCGAACCATCAAAGTCGAGGCGGCGCTATTGGAGCTGCGACCGCTCAACTGGGAGTCGTCGTCCGGCCGGCTGCAGGTGAAGCTGGTTTACCGCTATCACTGGCGACGTACCGACACCGGCGCGGAGCCTGAAGGAGTATCCGACGTGACACTGACCTGGCAGCGTGCGGGGAACGAATGGAGAATCGTAGCCGCGCGCGAACAGGTTACACCTGATACACTGAAAGGTGAAGCAAAGACGTCTTCGACCCCGGAGCCGAACGCGGCATACGCTCCGGTTGAGGAGGACTCCAGTGCCCAGCGGCGTGAGGCGCGTCGGGTGGCGAGGGCACGGCGACGAGACAGCCTCTCACGGACGTCGAGCGGCCGCGTCACTCGGGTCAGTTCAGGTAATGCCGTGGGCAACCCGATGCAGCTCCGCGCCATCCTTACCGACGCAAGCGGCAACCGGTGCGCCCTGATCGGAGAGCGGCGCGTCTACGCTGGCGACACCTTTGCAGGACGCAGGATCGACTACGTGTCCGGTGACGGAGTGAGAGTTTCCTACAGGGGCAACACCTACACAGTGCGCGTCGGTGAGCAGGTGGCCACGGATAGTCAAGCATCGCTTCCTGGACTTCACAAGCTCTGGGAATTCGGGGCGATGTGGTGCCCGCCCTGCAAACAGCTCAAGCCGACCATCGAAGCTCTCAAGAAGGAGTACGAAGGCAAGATCGAGGTCAGGTCGATTGACACTGATCAGAACAAAGAACTGGCGCAGAAGTTCAACATCACCGCCATCCCGACTCTCGTCTTCCTGGACACCAAGGGCAACGAACTCTCTCGCATTGTCGGCCTGGTGCCGAGGGAGTCCATCGTGGGCCGGTTTAGAGTCCACGGCTTCGCTCAGTAACGACGTATGCTGGCCACGACGTGCGATCCATGATCGGTGATACCGTAGGCGACTTCAGGATAGACGAGAAGCTCGGAGAGGGCGGCTTCGGGGTCGTGTACCTGGCTACAGATACCGTGCTTGGTCGCAAGGTGGCGGTGAAGACGCTGGACCCGGTGCTCACTCGAGACCCGAAGTTCCGCGAGCGGTTCTTCGACGAGGCTCGAACCCAGGCCCAACTCCAACATCCCAACATCGTCACGGTGTTCCGGTTCTTGGAACACGAAGGCCAGTACTACATCGTAATGGAGTACCTGGCCGGAATCACGCAGCCTGACGGCACGCGCCAGAAGACGCTTGCCGACCTCATCAGGCAAGGCCCGGTACCGCAGGAGCGGCTGATTCCGTTGTTCCATCAGTTGCTCGACGCAGTTGGCTACGCGCACGGTCACGGAGTGCTGCACCGCGACCTGAAACCGCTCAACGTCCTGTTCACCGACCTTGGCCATCACAAGGTCGCGGACTTCGGCATCGCGAAAATACTCTCGGGCGAGTCGAGCATCTCAGTTTCCGGCCACCGAGTCGGGACTCCTGCCTACATGTCGCCGGAGCAGGTGCTGGACAAGAAGCTGACAAGAGCATCCGATATCTACTCCTTGGGATGTGTTCTCTACGAGCTGGCAGTTGGCCGGCTGCCGTTCAAGGAGTCGGATACGTCCTCGTTGTTCGAGGCGCACCTGCAGGAACCGCCCGTCCCGCCCCGGCAGGTCAACGCGCAGGTTTCCGAGCGGCTGGAGCAGGTTATCCTGAAGGCGATGGAGAAGAAGCCTCAGGACCGGTTCCGGAGTTGCGAGGAATTCGCGGCGGCGCTCAACGAGGCGGATGTACTCCTTCGTCCACAGCCGGCCGTCATCAAGGTTCCGTCCCTTGTGGGCAAGAGCCGCGATGTGGCTGAGGAGCTTGTCACTTGTCTGGGCCTGCGGTTCGACCTTGCCGAGGGCGACTATTCGGACAAGGTCCCGGCCGGCGGCGTGCTCACTCAGCAGCCCGCGCCTGGGTCGGAAACCACTCCGGGCCAGGTAGTTCTTGTGCGCCTGAGCCGGGGAAGCAAGCCGGTATTCCCGGACTCAAGTCGTACCCGACCTGAGTTGACCATACCGGAACTAGGTCCACCAGCTCCGTTCTCGCAGCCCGAGTCCAGGCCGACAAGACCGAGACGCAAGACCGGTTGGGTCGTGGCCGGTATTGTGGCCGGCATCGCTGCGGTTGTTCTGATAGCGGTCTTTGCTGGCCGCAAGCGCCCGGCGGTCAATGGCGAAGGGCAGCCGACAGCTATCAGCCCACAGCCGACAGCCCCCAGCCACACAGTGCCGAGCGGGGTGACGTTCCTGAGGACGAATGCACAGGGCTACGAGGAGATTCTGTGGCTCAAGGATTCATCGGTGATGGTGAGAGTCCCGGCCGGGGTGTTCACGATGGGGTCGAACGACGGTGGGGATGACGAGAAGCCGGTGCATCAGGTGTCCCTCGACGAGTACTACATAGACAAGTACGAAGTGACCAACCGGCAGTACAAGCGGTTTTGCGATGCGACAGGCAGGAGCCGGCCGCCCGGCCCCGGTTTCTCCGGAATGTCGAACTACTTCACCAGCTATCTTGATTACCCGGTCGTGAATGTTTCGTGGGATGATGCGGTGGCGTATTGCACGTGGGCGGGCAAGCGCCTACCGACTGAGGCGGAGTGGGAGAAGGCGGCGCGAGGTACGGACTCGCGTAAGTACCCGTGGGGCAACAGCGAGCCCACCGGCAGGACCTGCAACTTCGCCGACAAGAACACCGACTTTTCCTGGAGTGACAAGAGCTGGAATGACGGCCACGCCTATACGGCGCCGGTAGGCAACTACCAAGACGGCGCGTCACCCTATGGCTGCATGGACATGGCAGGCAACGTATGGGAGTGGTGCTCGGACTGGTACGACCAGGCTTACTATGGCACAAGTCCGAACAGCAATCCCGCAGGGCCGTCTTCTGGCTCGTCCCGCGTGGATCGTGGCGGGTCCTGGCTCAACTATGCCGGGCGCATGCGTTGCGCTAATCGGGACTGGCGCGGGCCATCGTGCCGGTACAACGGTCTGGGTTTCCGTTGTGCCGGGGGTCGGTAGTTGATGCCATACGCTATACGCTGTACGCAGTACGCCAGACGGATGGAATCTGAGAATCTGTTCCTCTGGAAATCTGAATATCTGACCTTCGGGAATGTCTGAAGATTTCATGGTAATCCAGCGGAGCTACGATTTCGCGAAGTGGTTGCTCGCGCACACGCAGAAGTTCCCGAAGTCGGTGCGGTTCTTCTGAAAGGTTGTCTAGGATGACTGAACCAATCGTCGGCTATCTATCCGACCGCGGTCTGCATCCCGACCGGCCCGTGAACGAGGATGCCTTCTTCGTACCGGCGGGACTGGAACCAGGGCGGGTCGCTCAGCGCGGCTGGCTCTACGTCGTCTCAGACGGCATGGGAGGAGAGGCCGCAGGCGAGGTCGCGAGTCGCTTGGGTGTGGATACCTTCAAGGAGTACTATTACCGCGAGCAAGGTGCGGGCAGCCCGGGCCAGATGCTGGCCCAGGCAGCGCAGGTTGCGAGCAGCGCCGTACTTGCCGCTTCAGGTCAACCCGGCAGGAAGAGCATGGGTGCAACGTTCACGGCACTGGTGCTGCACGAAGACCGCGCGTATGTCCTCAACCTTGGAGACAGCCGGTGCTACTTGGTGCGCGACGGCGCAATTACGCAGTTGACCGAGGACCACACGTTCGTTGCCCGGATGGTGCGCAAGGGGCTGATGACTCCCGAGGAAGCTCGCTCGAGCCCGAAACGAAACATCATTAGTCGGTACATGGGGATGGAGAACCCCAGACCAGACCTCTTTGAAAACGAGCTCCGAGGCGGCGACATCTTTCTGCTCGCGACCGACGGCGTGCACGGCGTCTTGTCCGACGAAGAACTGCGCGAAATGGTGCTTCAGCACCCGCCCGACCGTGCCGCCATTGGGATCATCGAGAAGGTGAAGTCGCGCGGCGCGCCAGACAACGCAACGGTGGTTGTAGTGAAGGTGGCCGAGGTCGAGGGTAAGGCAAGCGGAGCCCAACAGCAACTGCGTGGTCAGTCTTTGGGCCGGCGGGGAGGCACGAAGCCGGCAAGGGCGCGCAGGGTCGGCCTGGGACGGGCGTTGGCGCTGATGGGGTTGATGGTGCTTGTGCTCTTGATGGCGTTCGCGCTGCGCAAGTACCTGCGAAGTGCGTCTCATAAGAGCCCCGCATCGGCCGCTGTTGATGCCGATACCACCAAGGCAACACAACCTGAATCTGAGTCAGGCGAAACGGCTGCGCCGGAGAGCATGGACTCGTCTCTGCCTCGTGATACGGGCAGGCTCAGGCAGCCCGGCAAGCCGCATGATTCCTTTCCCGCCGCAAACGACCATGGGTCAATATAGATGAGGGTAGATGTGAACAAGGGCGAATTACCTGACAGACTGCTCACCGACTTCGATGATTTCCTTGCTTTTTACCGTCTGCCGCCCAGGGTCCGGCCTATGTGCGACGACGTCGGTATGGCGTACGATATGGGCGCTGCCCTGCCCGAGGACGGGACACTGACGGCAGACGAGGGTGAAAGCCGGTTCCGACTGCAGGATTGCGCCATCATAGCTGAGCTTTGGTGGCGCAGGCCGTCAGGGTCGCTTGCTCAATTGGACAAGGACGTCGCGGCGTTCTTCGGCCGGTTCCGAGAATCCGATGGGATTGTCGAGCGACGGCGCTGGAAAGACCGGCGTATGGTTGTGTTCAACATCTTCACCGGCGTGCCCGATTCGCACTATCACTGCATCCAACTCAGGGTGACTGGTCCGGACGTCGAGCGAGCATTGGCTGCCGAGCCCGAGCAGGAACAGCTACCCGAGAGCAGAGAGCAGTCCAAGAACGCGCCGCTGCTTCATCTGCTGGGCCAACACTGGAAGAGCCGTTTGGACTGAGGTCTGAAGCCGTCTGCCCGCGTAGTGTCGAAACAGGTTCGGCGTTCTAGGACCTTCACCAGCTCACATACTGTCCGCGGTCCCAGTTCGGCGGCCAGGCATGCATCCGCGAAGTCCTTTGGGCCGAGCGTCGTCATGCTCATGCGCAGTACGGGCAGGGTCTGCCGCGACGTCGGCCAGGTTAAGGTCGAGGTCGAGGCTGAGGCCAGGAGGGGAAGCGGGTTTCGGCCGGAGGGCGTTGCTCCGGATAATGGGGAGGCGGCCGGCGCGAGCCGGCCGCCGCTTCGGTCAGTGGTGTCGGTTAGCGATACTGGTCGATAAGGTCGTCGGCATAGGCGGCGACCGACGCGGCGAGGTCGTCGACTTCGTTGATGCCGGCATCGACCATCTGAGCGGTGATGAACCGGTGGCCGGGATACCAGACGTAGGAAACCGATATCGCCGAGTTGTAGCCCGGGTCGTCAGGGTCGCGTTCCATCGAGATGATGTAGAGCTCGAGCCGGGCATTGTCCTGCGAGTAAACAACGCGCAGCCCCTGGTCGCGAAGCCGTTCGCGGAGCGAGTTGGCGAACGCCGAACCGACGGCGTCGCCACCGGTGTAGCGTACATAGACCCCGACCCGTGCACGCGGAACCCGGATGACATGGGGATAGTAGATTGGGGGGTAGTAGATGACCGGGCCAAGGTAGAAGAGGAACCGCCACGAGTCATGGTAGCGCCGGTAGCGCCACTCGTCGTGTCGGCCATGCCAACCGCGGCCACCGTAGAAGTGGGTTGGACGCCGGTCAAACGGGCCCGGGTTGGGTCCGCCCCGGTATCCGCCATGGCCGCCACCGCCGCGGGGACCACTTGGTCCGCCGATCGTCTGCGGGACGTTTACTTCGCCCGCGTCACTGGGCTCGCGGTTGTATCGCTCAGCTTCTGCCTGGGTGGGCTGCGAGTAGGTTGGCTCCGGCCGCTGTGACGAGGGCGTGGTCTGGACGGCTTCGTGCCCGGACTGGTAGGATGGGGAAGTATTCGGGCTGGAGCCGGGAGACTGAGCCTGGTCAGATCGGCGTTGCTGAGGCCGGACTTCCTGGTCGTTGGACCTGGGGGCCTGGTTCTCCGTCGGTTGGGATTGGGTTGCCTGGTCGGGCTTCTTCTCTTCGTCGGGCGATTGGGCCTGGACAGTGGGAGCCTGGGTCTCTCTGTCCGACTGGGAGTTGTTCACGGCAGCGTTCCCGCCGGCCCACGCCGTCAGGACAACTGCCGCCAGCGCCAGTATTACCAGCGCTTGTTTGGAGCTCTTCATGGTCACCTCTTTCGGGTGGATCGTACCTGCCACCCGCTCAGGTATTCCGCTATGCGTTTCTGCTTCCTAAATGTCGGACGAGGCCGGAGTGCCACTGCATACAGACGGCCAGGATTCGCGGCCGCGCCATTCATATTACTGTTTCCTTAGACACATACAACTGCACCACATCTGCTATTCCCGGCCAGGAGTTGGCGGGGATCCTTCGCGCGACCGCGGCAAGCACAGACGTTCGCGGACAAACACGGACGGACAGGGGCTTCAACAATCCGGCCTCTGCCTGCTGACTTCGGCTCGTCCGTGGCGATATTCTCCCCTCTAACCGCCTGTAAGTAATGCTTGACAGAGGGAAAACCAGGCCGAGAATGAGGCATAAGAGGCCGACCAAAGGCGGCCGCCAGGGGTTCGCAGGAATCGAGAATTGCCCCGAAAGGGCAGAAAGGACTCGTATATGCCGAGAGGACAGGCCCTCATGAAGAGGACTGTTAAAATGACCGATGAGATGCAGCCGGTTTTCGGACCGGGCAAGGTCATCAAGGTCAGCGACCTGAACAAGAAGCTCTGGGCCTACATCAAGAAAAACAAGCTGATGACCGGCGAGGGCCCGCTGATGAAGCGCTCCATCAAGGTCACCGAAGACATGAAGCCGGTGTTCGGCTCCAAGGCGACGATCAAGATCGGCGAGATGATGAAGCTGCTCTGGGTCTACATCAAGAAGAACAAGTTGTTCTAGTCCTTTCGCAACCGGGCTTCCGGGCTCGTGCGGGCATTGACCCCGCGCGGGCCCGGAGCCGTTTTCGGCGGGAAGGGAGAGAGCAGAATCAAGAAACCAGAATCCAGAATGCAGAGTGCGGACTCGGGATGAGTAACCACAGATGAACACCGATGAACACAGATGCGGGATAATCCAGAGTGGCGGAGGGATTCAGCCACCAAGACGCAAAGAGAAACGCCGGACGAGGTCAGAAGGCAGAAACCAGAAGTCAGAATGCAGGAGGAGGAGTGGAACTGCGGCTTGGGCTTGAGCTTGCGCTTGAGCAGTCAGCGGCTCAGCGAGTCGGAAAAGAAAAGCGCGGTGACCGGGACTCGGTCCGGGCCGGGGCCGCGATAGGATTCGTACTCGGTGCCGAGGTCGGGGAGTTCTTTGCTCGCGACCGACTCCCGGTAGCTGCGGTAGGCGTCTTCGGCGGACTCCGGCTCAAGGTGCAGCCCCTGGACGAAGAACCGCTCGATGGTGACGGTCTTGCCCGGGTACAGCGTCGCGACCAGCCGCCGGCAGTAGGTTGCGGGGTCTTCCAGTTGGAGTTCGCCGCGATAGGCCACGATGGAGATTCTCAGCCGGTCGCCGCTCTGTCCGTATTCGTCGGGGCGGTCGGCGTCGTAGAAGTGCCACGGCCTGACGATGGTCGAAAAGACGCTCTTGTCGGCGAGCACGGGGTAGTCAGCGTTAAAGAGCCGGTCGAAGAGAATGCGGAAGCTGTTCACCGGCGAGATTGAGTCGTACGCCAGGCTGTCTCCGCCCGGAACGTGGTAGGCATTGAGAATCGCGAACCGCTCAGCGAGGTCGGACGGCTCCGGGTCGTTCCAGTTGAGAACCGAACCCGGGCCGTGGTCGCCCTGCAGGATGATGACCGGCGGCTGCGGCGAGGCCGCGAGGATGCGTTCGACCGCCGTCTTCGTCTTTGCGTTGACGAACTGCAGTTGCGCGCGGTACTTCTCGACATACTCGCGCCGGACCTTTTCCCGGTCCACGGTCTGGAAGGCGCCGCCCTCGGTCATCGTGAAGTAGCCCTGCGGCTCCGTCTTTTCGCCGTGCGCGCCGAAGACAAACGGCGGGTGCGGACTCAGGATATGGCAGAAGACGAACACCGGATGCTTCAGCCGCGCGGCATCGGGAAGATGCTGGAAGGCGTAGAGGATTCGCTCGCGGTGCAGGTCGGCCTGAGACTTTTCCAGAACCCGGTCAAGAACCAGCGGCAGCGCGGTCGTGCTCAAGAGGACGTTCTGGAACTCGCTGAGCGCCAGGCGCGGGGCGAAGTGGACGTCGGCGTTCGCCAGGTCGGTGCCGGTGTAGCCGGAGGCGAACGAAGCGATCGTGTAGCCGCGCTGCCGGAGTTCCTTCACAACCCGGCTGTCGCCGATCATCCGGATGAGGGCGGTTCGGTCGTCCGATTCGGGCCCGACTTTGTCCGCCACCGCGTCGAGATAGGTCAGGTTGAGCGAAGATGCAAGCGACAGGTAGGTCTGCGAGTAGTTCGACCGGCTCTGGCTCGCCACCCGGAAGCCGTGTTCTTCGAGCCAGCCGGTGAATTCGGAATTGTCGTAGCCGTAGACCGAGTCGAGGACGTCCGCGCGGGCGTAGCCGTCGAGGATGATGTAGTAGATATCGGGCTGGCCCGCGGTCGGCGGCGTCGCGGCCCGCGACGCGTTCAGCGCCGCCGTGCGGCTGCGCTGCAGTGCCGGGGCTGCGCTGACCAGGTTGACCAGAATGAGGGCCAGCGAGGCGAGGTTCAGGAAGATTGTCAGCCCGGCGAATTCCCGATGCGCCAGGCCCAGGAAGATGATGCCGAGCAGAAGAACGGCGCCGGCAAAGGCGGGCAGGAATTGCGGCGGGATATCGGTACCGACCGCGCCGGCCGCGCGGCCGTAGCTGAAGAACAGGGCAAGGAAGAGGGTGACGACGAGGGCGGCGCGGCGGCTGCTGCCCAGCACCAGCCAGAGCAGCAACCAGAGGGCGAGCGCGGCGATGAGCGAGAGGGCGAGGGGAAGTATTAGTTCGGCGGGAGCTATCGGTATCTTCGTGACGTTGTGGGAATAAAGGAAGAGGATCGGGGCGAAGGCGAGCAGAAACTGGTGAAACGGGAGCGGTCGGCGGCCGGGTTCTTTCTTACTGGTCATTGCTTCTGTTCTCCGGTGGCAAAAAAGAGCGCAACCACTGGTCTATGGTCCGGCCCGGGGCCGGCGTAGCTGTCGGGTTCCGGCCCGAGGTCAGGCAGGTTTCCGGACGCGACCGCCCGGCGGTACGTCTGCTCGGCGACAGTTATGGCCAGTGAGTCGGACGGCAGCGGCCGGAAGTAGACGCCGGCCGGGAGACGGTCCGCGCCGGGATAGCGCAGGCGAATGAGGCCGCGCGCGTAGCGGTCCGGGTCTGCGGGCTCCGAATTGCCGGCGGCGAACACGAGTACACTCAGGGGTGCGTTCTGCCGGCTGCGGGCCTGCTCGTATGTTTCCGGATGATCGATATCGTAGAACCGGTAGGGCTGCCGGAAGGTCGAGAACCAACTCCGGTCCGGCAGGAGTGACAGGGTATCATCGAACACACGGTCGAAGATGAGCCGGAAGGTGTTGACCGGCGATATGGAATCGTACCAGGCCGGGCCGGTAGAGCCCGGCGGGATAAGGCAGGCATTGAGGATGGCCATGCGCTCTACGAGCTGGTCCGGGGAAAGGTCGTCCCAGTTGCGGAACGAAGCCGGGCCGTGGTCGCCCTGCAGGATGACTATCGGCTGCTGCGTTGACCGGGCAAGAATGCGGTCAATGGTCTGCGTCACTTTGGCAGTAACAAACTGAAGCTGGTCCCGGTAGCTTTTGATGAAGTCCTCCCGCATGGTCTCGTGGTTGATGACCGGCACCGCATCGGCGTCGTTCAGCGTGAAGACCGCGGACGGATTCAGCTTCTCGCCGTGCGGTCCGAACACAAACGGCGGATGCGGCGCGATGATGTGACAGAAGGCGAAGACCGGGGGCCGTATGCGGGCAACGTCAGGCAGGCGCTCCAGCGCGTAGAGGACTATCTGCCGCTGGGCATCCCACTGCGAGTGCCGAGCGACCAGTTGGAGTATGGCCGGCAAAGCAGTCGTGCTGATGAGGACGTTCGCAAATTCGCTCAGGGCCCAGCGCGGGGCGAAATGGACGTCGGCGTCCTCGAACTCGGTACCGGTGTAGCCGGACGCGAACGACACAAAGGTGTAGCCGTGCTGCTTCAGGACACGCTCGACCCGGCTATCGGCGATCATCGCGAGCAATAACGCGCGGTCGTCGGATGCAGCGCCGGTTCGCCCGGCAACGGAATCGAGGTAGGTCATGTTGAGCGAGGAGGCGAGCGAAAGGTAGGTCTGGGCGTAGTTGGAGCGGCTGCGCGAGCCAACGAGAAAACCTTTGCTGCGGAGATGACCGATGAAGGACGAGTTGTCGTAGCCGTAGTCGTGACTCAGGATGTCCTCTCGCGCATAGCTGTCGAGGATTATGTAGTAGATGTCGGGCAGGTCGGAACCCACGGAGACGCCGGGATGGGGCGAAGAAGCCTGCAGAAAGGCGGAGACACAGGGATGCGGAGACAGGGAGATGAGTATGGACGGCACGACGTTTATGAGTACAAGCGCGAGTGAGACGAGATTTGCGAAAATGGTGAGTCCCCGGAACTCCCGCCGCGGCCGGGCAAAAACGATTATTGTCACGAGCAGAATGACGCCCGCCGCGGCCGGCAGCAACAAGCGAGGCGCCTTTGACCCAATGGTCGCCTGCACGCGGCCGTAGAGGTAGAACAGGACGAGGAGCACAGACGTGACGAGCGCAGCGCGTCGGCTGCTCCTCATTACGAGCCAGAAGAGCAGCCAGAGCCCGAGCGCGGCGGCGAGCGAAGCCACGAGGGGCAGTATGAGTTCGGACGGCGCGATCGGCAGCTTCGAGGCGTTGTGTGAATACAGGAACAGAACCGGCGCGAGTGCGAGGAGGAAGTGATGGACCGGAAAGGGGTTCCTCTTCTTGGCGCGGCTCGCCGGCCGACGCGGTTTCACGTCAGGTCCGACGGAGTTCCATCAGGTAGATGGTTCGCTCGGATTCCCTGACCGGAGACGAGGCAAGGGTCACGAATCGGGCGGCGAATGCCTGCTCGAATTCCGCCTGCGTGTACCCGGGGAAGATGTCCTCACGGGTCGCGAGCAGCCGCTTCACCTGCGAGTCCGACTTGGGCACGAACTCGACGATAAGGGTGCGGCAGATGCCGGCGAGGAAATCCACGATGTGGGCAAACGGCAGGTTGTTGCCGATGGCGAGGTGATGGATAAGGGCAAGAGCCATCGCGGTGTCACAGGGGCCACGCTCGATGAGCGACTGGCGCTCGCGATTCTCGAAGCCGATTGCCGGGCTGGGATTCGTGAGGTCGGAGAGCAGCGGCAGGAGGTTACGTTCTTCCTTCTTGCGGCATTCGCGGTAGTTGAGTTCGACCGCGGCCGGGTCGATGTCAAACGCGATGGTCGGGATTCCGCGCTCCGCGGCGATACGGCTGAACCGGCCGGTATTCGCGCCGAGGTCCCACACCGTCTTCGGCCGCGCCTTCTCAAGATACTCTCCGACGAGTTGGGTCTTGTGCTCAAGCGAGGCATCGGTGTAGTTCGTCGCCGCGTAGTAGTCGCCCCACTCGGTGCCTTCTGGCTTCCAGGAGAGCTTCTTCACGGTTGATTCGAGGTTGTCGATCAGCCCGAGGTACGCCATGCGGCTCATCTTGCGGCCCGTGGGCTTCGCCTGCTTGTCCGCGTACTTCTGCTGGGCCTGGGCATGGAGGTGAATGTGGGTTGCGAGGCCGAGGTTGAGGTGCGTCTTTGAGGGCAGCAGGTGGCTGGCGAGGTCGAGCGGGATGCCGTCGATGTTCACCCGCAGCAACTGGCTGAGACGAACGTCGGAATAGCTCATCAACGCCAGCGGCGCGAGGAAGTGCTGGCAGAACTGGCGGTAGGCGACCCACGGCTCGCCCTCGCGGTAGCGCTCAAACGACAGCGTATCGATCATGACCGGCCGGCATCCGCGGAACTGGATATTATAGGCGCTCGCGTCCTTGAGCGACATGCCGTGTTCCACCGCCTTCTTCTGGATGGCGAGTGTCGCCAACGCCGCGTCCTGCAGTTGGCTGAAACACCATTCGTAGGCGTAGGAGATGAAGGGGATTAACTCGGGCTCGATGACCAGGCTGCCTCCGCCGGACATGTGGGGTTCGGATGTCTCAACGTGCGGTACGAGTAGACCTTGATTGGTCAGGTCCTGGTAGAGACCTGATTCCATGAGCAGTTTGTAGTCGGCGCGATAGCTGTCGTTGACCTGGCGGAAGAGCCGTCCGCCGCGGTGGAAAAGAAATCCACTGGGGTCGCGGAACGAACCGGGGACCGACTCGTCAGTTCCCATTATCAGCCGGGTCGGATTTCAACCGCCGATTCACGCCGACAGACACCGAAGGATGTCCCCGATCCGGAACCACGTCTGCGTCCATCTGCGTTCATCTGCGGTTTCAACCGGTTCGTTTCGTGTCTTTCGTGTTTTCGTGGCTCATTGTCCGGTTCGGGGTTTGAAGAGCCGTTTGACAAAGGCTACGACTCGCTTCCAGAAGAGCCCGATGGCGAAGAGCCCGCCGAGCAGACCGCCAATAAGAAGCTGGATTATGTAGCTGCCGGTGCCCGGGTCGAGGTAGCCATAGGCCGGCCGCAGCAGAATCGGCGAGACCAGCGCCGCGAGAATGACAATCAGTCCGGCGCGGGGAAAAGACCGCTTCATGAGCAGTTGGGAATTGTAGCCCAGCACCTCAGAGGTGTCAATCAGCCGACGGGGCCGTGATGCGTACCGTGCGACGCCCATTGACGCGCCCACCTGTGCGGCTAGACTTGAACCGAAAGGAAAACGCATGGATAACCGGAAATACACGGCCGTGGTTACGAAGGAAGAGAACTGGTACGTCGGCCACTGCCTGGAGCTGGGCGTAGTCAGCCAAGGAAAGACCATTGAAGCGGCGCAGGCTAACCTCAAAGAGGCGGTCGAGTTGTACCTCGAGAGCTTTGGCTCCGACGACCAGCCGCAGAGCCTGGGTGAAGTGGTCTTCTATCCGCTGGAAGTAGCAGTCGGTGCCTAAGCTCCCGGTTGTCTCCGGCGCACAGATGGTGGTCTTGCTGAAACGCGCCGGATTCGTGCAGGTTCGGCAGCGCGGCAGCCACGTCAGTCTGCAGAAGGGTAGCTACCGGACTGTCGTTCCGCTCCATCCTGACCTCAGCCCGGGAACCCTACTGGCAATCCTGAAGCAGTCCGGCCTATCCCGGGACGAGTTCATCAGGCTGCTGTGATGTCGTCCGTGAACAAGAGCTTTGACGCTGTCGGCTTCATGCGAGCGGCCAGGGACCGCATGAGTAGGGAAATGAGCGGCATGACGTCCCAGGAACAGATAGACTACATCCGCAGAAAGTCGGCAGCCTTGGCGGGCAAGCATGAGCATGCTACGCCACCCGAGCCGGTCGTCGTCTCCGACAAACCACGCAGACCCTGAGGGTTCTGGCGCCGGTGATTCGTCGGCGGCGCAAGATGAGGAAGAAGAAACCGCGAGTCGCGGCGCGCAACTAGCACCGGAGCAGGACACGCAGTCTGTGTTCCCACCTTGACGCGTCCGGGGATGAGAAAAGGGAAGTGTCCCCTCTTCTCTGAGGGCTCTGGCGCCGGTGATTCGGCGGCGACGCAAGATGAGGAAGAAGACAGCGCGAGTCGCGGCGCGCAACTAGTGCGGGAGTAGGACACGCAGTCTGTGTTCACACCTTGACGCGTCTGGGAATGGGAAAAGTAATGTGTCCCCGTTTCTCC
>Ga0172371_10006873_pt1 | contig 16367 bp, 19 predicted proteins | sample Lak12m_FD_114543 | JGI IMG/M metagenome (GOLD analysis project Ga0172371, IMG submission 114543) | Freshwater microbial communities from Kabuno Bay, South-Kivu, Congo - kab_022012_12m | ecosystem: Environmental > Aquatic > Freshwater > Lake | place: Democratic Republic of the Congo: South-Kivu...
CCCCTCTCCCTCTGGGAGAGGGGCGGGGGTGAGGGTGTGAAACAAGCGAGGACTGTCTCATCGTGCTACGATTCCGACATAATCAGCAGTTTTGCAACAGTTTCCGGAGGCCGGTCGCTACCGTGGTCCCAGAGGGCGACCGGCGGGTCGCCCTTATCCCGTCTTCCGCGGGACCTTCGGCAGCGCCGACCTTACCGCTAGCCATTTCGCGGTTTTTTGCGGAGGGGGCGGGGAACCGCCTTTTTACACAAGAAAGGGGTTCCCCGCATCTTCATTCTTCCCCCTGCGCCCTCTGCGGTGAAATCTTTTAAGGAATTTTTCCATGTATTTCCCCAAAATTGACCGGGACAAATGCAAGAATCACGGTGACTGTTTCAGAATATGCCCGGAGGACGTCTTCGACATGGATGATGAAAACCGGGTCACCGTAGCCAGATCGGGTGATTGCACAAAATGTGACTCATGTGTAGTCGTCTGCCCTGAGCAGGCAATTACGGTCGATGAATTATGATCCAAATTTCTCTTCTTAGTTGGTGATTGTTGCGCGATAATCTACTGCGCTCCTTCCCCTAATTGCGTTCACGTCCTAGAACTATTGAATCTGCCTGAAATGTTCAGCCATAGAAGGGGACTCGCTATGGATGACCGGTTCAAAATCCAAGAATCGCCTATCGACGATCTGGAGGGTATGCGTCGGGGGGGCGCCTCGACCGACCTGCCGATCATCGAAGAGACTTTTCGTGTCCAAACGGAAAGATTTCAGAAGCTTTTTGATAATGTTCCTTTCGCGATGGTGATGATAGGCTGTGATGGGAAGTTCGAATACGTGAATCCCGGGTTTACGAAGCTCTTCGGTTACGGTCCGGATGACGTGCCCAACGGCAGGCAATGGTTCAGGCTTGCCTTTCCCGATCCTGATTACAGAAAAGAAGCCATCTCCGCATGGATAGAAGATATGGAGGAATTGGGAACAGGGAAGGCTCGGCCTCGCGTTTTCACGGTCCAATGCAAGGACGGCAGCAAGAAGATCATTTATTTCAAACCGGTAAAGCTCGGCACGGGCGAAGATTTAATGACCTGCGAGGATGTTACTGAACACAAGATTGCAGAAACGCAGTTGATTGAGAGTGAGCAGAAGTATCGTACGCTGTTCGAGGAATCCAACGACGCGGTTTACATAACCACGCGTGAGGGCAGGTTGATTGACGCGAACCGAGCGTTCCTGGATCTGTTCGGCTATGCCCGGGACGAGGCCATCAATATGGATATCCGCAACATATATTCGGATCCATCCGATAGGGGCCGATTCCAACAACATATAGAACAACTCGGATTTGTCAAAGATTACGAAATGAAATTCATGACGAGAGACCGCTCGCAACTCGAATGCCTGCTAAGTTCGACAGTGCGGACGGGTCCTGATGGAGAAATCATAGGTTACCAGGGAATCATCAGGGATGTAACTAATCAAAAGCAAGCGGAGCGAGCGCTGAGAAAGCATGAGGAGACCTTGCGGGCCCTTTTGAATGCGACTACGGACATAGCGCTACTCGTGAACAAAGAGGGAGAGATTTTAGCCTTGAACCGGGAGTTCGCTTTGTCCTCAGGAAGACCGGCTGAAGAACTTATCGGAAAGTCTATTTTCGAGCTGTCCCGTCCGGAAGCCGCCGGGGAAAGGCGACAACGATTTAATAATATTGTCCGGACCGGCAAGCCCGCCAGACATGAAGATATTGCAGAGGATGGTAGGATTTACGACACCAGCGCATGGCCAGTGTTCGGAGCGAACAGCCGCGTCGAGGGAGTTGCTGTCTTTGCCCGAGATATTACGGAACGCAAACACGCGGAGCAAGAGCTTCGCACATCGGAAGAGAAATATCGCGGTATCTTGGAAAACATAGCTGACGGTTATAATGAAGTGGACCTGAAAGGGAATCTTGTGCTGGTCAATGATTCCTTGTGCGATATAACGGGCTACAGCAGAGAAAGATTAATAGGCCTCAATTATCGCGAGTTCGTAGATGAAGCAAACGCCAAAAAGTTGTTCGAAGCTTACAATGAAGTCTATAAGAGCAGCAAGGCCAATCGTGGCTTCTATTTCGAGATCAATCGAACGGACGGGTCGAAACGAAACTGTGTGGTGTCCATAAGTCTGATTAAAGATTCTAACTGTGTGCCCTGCGGGTTCCGGGGGATTTTTCGTGACGTCACGGATCAGCGCCGCCTTGAGGAACAACTTCGGCAAGCCGCGAAAATGGAAGCCATCGGCCAATTGGCAGGAGGAATCGCCCATGATTTTAATAATATCCTCACTGCGATCATGGGCTATTCGGAGGCTTTGAGCCAACACATAGCAGAGGACGATCCGTATCGAGACAAAGCGCTTAGGATAAACCGTGCCGCCGTCAGAGCGGCTAATTTGACCCGCCACCTGCTCGCCTTCAGTCGCAAACAAGTGCTGGATTTAAAACTCTTGGATCTGAACGCATTGATTGTCAATTTCGAAAAAATGCTGAAACCCTTGATCGGAGAACATATTGAGATCGTTACTAACCTGAGCCCTTCCGCGGGAAAGGTCATGTGCGATCCCGTGCAGGTCGAGCAGATCCTGTTAAATCTAGCGGTCAATGCTCGCGACGCAATGCCGGCTGGCGGAAAACTGGTGATCGAGACTGCAAATGTCTTTTTGGACGATGACTATGCTCGAACGCGGTCTGAAGTCAAACCGGGCGCCTACGTCATGTTCGCAGTTTCGGATACCGGCTACGGAATGCATGCTCAGACCCTGTCGCGGATATTCGATCCTTTTTTCACAACAAAATCGAGAGAAAAGGGTACGGGTCTGGGGCTCTCGACCACCTATGGTATTGTGAAACAGCACCGAGGCCATATTTCGGTGTACAGTGAGCCCGACCGAGGAACGACATTCAAGATCTACCTGCCTTTAGCCGAGGATCCGCTGTCCATCGAGGTCAGTATCCCGCGATCGGACGCCCGATTGGAAGGCAACGAGACAATCCTCATTGTGGAGGACGAAGAACTGGTCAGGCAGTTAACTTCAGAAGCTTTGGGAACTCTCGGTTACAAAATTTTGGAAGCCGGCCACCCGGCCGAAGCTATGAAGATCGGTGAGGAGTATCAAGGGGCCGTGCATCTCTTGCTCACTGATGTGGTGCTCCCTCAGATGGATGGCAAAAGACTGTTCGACTCGTTGGCGCCTTTATTTCCTGAGATGCGAGTCCTTTACGTATCAGGGTACACCGAGAACGCTATTGTGCATCATGGGGTTTTGAAGGCGGGAGTACAGTTCCTGCAAAAACCCTTCACGGTGGATTCGCTTGCAAGAAAGGTCCGCGACATATTGGATTAGACGCCGGAGCATTCTCTCGATTCCTGGAAACATCATATTAATATGATTTTTTAAGCCATGGTATGGACATCCAGTCTTTCGTGGGCAGGGTGATCTTGGTGGGGCGGGCTTTCCAGCCCGCCATGGTCGGCATTTCACGACAGGCAGGCTGGAAAGCCTGCTCCACAGGTTGCGATCGCATAGGCGCCAGGTTCTCATTCCGCGCATGACTGGCCGGCCAAAGATTGTCATTGCGAGCGAAGCGAAGCAATCTCCCGTCATTCCCGTGAAGACGGGAATCCAGGAAGGGCGCATGGCCATGCGCCCCTACACCAGGATTGCCGGTCATCTCTAGTAGACGGGCGAGACGCCTGTCCCTCTATTCACTTCTCGCAATGACAACCCCACGCCCTGTGCAATTGAGGGTTACAACTGTTGCGAAAAGCAGTTGACAAATTTTCTTCGTTTCGTGCAAACTAGGTTGACTAGTCAACCTAGGAGAATAAAGAAGATGGGCGCCAGAGGAGAAGCGACAAAAGGCAAAGTCATCACGGCGGCGCGGCGTCTGTTTAAGTACCAGGGGTACAAGAACACCACCATTGATGACATTGCCGAGGTGTCCGGCGTACGACGAGGAAATCTCTACTTCTATTTCAAGAGCAAGGAAGATCTGGCCTTTGCAGTGATTGATGACGCCTTGAAAAAGGAGTTCCCTTTCCTTGACCGGATCATGGGAGAGGAGTCCGACCCCTTAATTAGGATCGGACTGATGATCGATGGGATGATAGACCACATTCTCGCCCGGGATTGCAAGGGAGGCTGATTCTTTGGGAATTTCGCCCTGGAGCTGGGCGATACTCACAGGGGCCTGGCAGCAGCCGCTCACCGCTTCTTCATTCAGTGGCATGAGTTGCTTGTCCGACTCTTTGAGGAGGCAAAGAGGCTGGGAAAACTCAGAGCGGAAGTGGATCCGGATGCGCTCAGCAAGCTCGTAATGAGCACGGTTGAAGGCGCTATCCTCATTTGCAAGGCATCCAAAGATAGAGCCTCGCTCAAAACGACAACCGAGACGCTCAAATGGGTAATAGAAGGCCTCGGGCGCTAAAAAGGGGCTCCCGCAAATCCTAACGCCAGGAGGTAGGGCCTTGGTTGAAGAAGTAATCACACGATACAGGCGCCGCAATTTCGGACCATGAAATGGGCCGGAAATTCATTTTGAACATTGACGGCGACTTCATTACGAAACTTTGTCCTAAGAAAGTGTGTGTCTATCTGATTTCTCAATTGACCGTACCGGCGGCGCTCATGAATGAGCCCTTGAGCGAAGCGCATGACGCCAATAGCTTTCACTTTGTTAGGTATGCGCGATGTTTGGCGTGGTGAAGCGATGCCCAAGGCGAACGCTGTCCCGCGGGTGAAGTAAATAACTCTTGCATTCAATGTGACCGGCAGAAGCGGTTCTTGTATTTTGTTCGGAAATGGACTGACTAGTCAACTTAGTGAAGCGGAACAGCATCGACCTGTGGCAGTTTCCAAAAGTTTTCTGCCGTAGCGGATAGGATCGGAGGCTGATGCAGAATGGTAGGACAGGCTGTAGGGGTGACTGGCGAGTCGCCCTGGTTCGGGTGGGCGGCAGATGTGTGTCATTGCGACCCCTTTGGAAAACGGGGGAAGCAATCTCCTACGCGGAGGGGATTGCTGGTGGGACCGGCATCTGAAAGTGTCTCAGAATCGAGGATTAGGCCGGAATCGTAGCACGATCAGAGCATCCTCAGTTGTCTTCCGCCCTCACCCCGACCCCCTCCCAGAGGGAGAGGGCGGCATGGGGAGCCGCTGTACGAATTCCCTCTCCCTTTGGGAGAGGGATAGGGTGAGGGAAAATCGTGGCACGATGTACCATTAATGGAGAATTCTGAGACAGTTTCATCTTGCCGGTCATCCCCAAATAGACAGGCGGGACGCCTGTGGCGCCACTCACTCCTCGCAATGACAATCGAGCGGCATCCCGCGTTCTGCGCGGGACTACCGGAATTGCGTCGGCGCCGCTCCCATCCCGGAAGCCCGTCGCCATCAAAAGGAGGGAACTATGAACGACACGGACAACGGTACGGTTCCAGGCAGGGTAGGATGGCTCTGCGGTTACGTGCCGGAGGAGCTCATTCTGGCTGCCGGGCTCGAGCCGGTGCGGATGCTAGGGCAGGTCGAACAGGTGAAGCAAGCGGATGCGTACATGTTTCCGAACTTCTGCCCGTACCTGAAAAGCATCTTGGATTCCGGTCTCGGAGGCGCCTGCCGTGACTTGCAGGGCGTAATATTCACTAACTCTTGCGACTGCATGCGGCGGCTCTATGACCTGTGGCGCGATTACATCAAGACCCCTTTCTCGTACATGCTCGAAGTTCCCAAGAACCGTAATGAAAATGCGGTGCGATTCTTTTCAGAGCAGCTCTCAGACTTCAGAGAAAAGCTGCAGGAATTCTCCGGCGCCGGGATATCGGACGAGAAACTGGGAGAAGCAGCCAACTTAGTGAACGAACGCCGGCGGTTGATGATGAGACTTTTCGCGAGGCAGAAGTCAAACCCGCCCCCTTATAAGGGAAGCGAACTCTTGAACCTATGCCTCGATGCAGTGACAGGTTCAAAAAAGCTGACAACAGAAAGACTGCGGGAAGTCCTGGAGCGCTCGAGCTCGGGCAATATCAATTCTGTCGGTTCACCCCGGGTGCTCGTTGTCGGGAACGTGGTTGACAGGCCGGACCTGTTCGAAATGGTGGAAGCCGCCGGCGCTTCCGTGGTGGTTTTTGACACCTGCGCCGGGTTGAGGCATTGGTCGGGCCTGGTTGAAGACGGACAGAATGTTATCGAAAGCTTGGCCCGAAGATACCTGCTCAAGCCGCCGTGCCCCAGGATGCCGGGTTATGATGAAAGGGTCGCCAATGTAGCGGAATTAATACAGGAATATTCCATTGACAGCGTTATCTATAGCGTCGTGAAGTTTTGTGATTATGGCCTCTTTGAAGCGCCGGTGATTGAAACAGGTTTGCGGAATCCGCGGGTTCCTTTCTTGGTCATTGAGAACGATTATGCATGGACTGATGCAGGCCGGATCAAGACTAGAGTAGAGGCCTTTGTGGAAATGACAAGAGGAGGGTTTGATTGACCCAACAATCCTAAGTCGATACCTCTTTGAAAGGAGAGGGTCAATGAAAGAGCGTTTTCAGAGTATCAGGACCTTTATGCAGGCAAAGTTACAGCAAAGGACCAGCGGGTGGGACATTCTTATCAAGGAAATAGCCTCGATCTTCGTCCATGCGTATGATGAGAATGCGAAAGTCGTTTGGGTATCATGCTACGCCTTCCCGATGGAGCTTTTGTGGGCCTTCGACGTGGCGCCTTTTGATTTTGAGGTTGCCTGTAACATTCTTCCCGAAGCTTTGAGTGGCAACGGGTCGTCAATCATGACAAGCGCGGAGAATCAAGGATATTCCAGGGATATCTGTTCATTTTACAGACTGGCTTTGGGCTCGCACCTTCAAGGGACCATGCCGAAGGGGGACCTCTTCTTGACTTCGAGCTATTACTGCAATGGGAAGGCCAAGACAAACGAGATTGTTGCCCGCGCGCAGGGAAAAGAAAGCATCCTTTTTGACGTGCCGAACCAGATCACCAGGCCCGCCATAGAGTACGTGACCTCTCAGCTAAAAGAAATCTCGGCCAGGCTAGCGAGCCTTACAGGGAAGAAACTTGACCTCGACAAACTGAGAGAGGTGATACGGTGGTCCAATATTGCACGGGCATCCTACGGACAGGTCATCGAGTTGATGAAACGCAGGCCGTGTCCCTGGGATGGGTACAGGGCTTGCCAGCTTGGCATTGCCGGTTCACTTTTCTTTGGCTCGCCATTGCGTGATGAAATCAATCAGATGCTCCTGCAGGAAATGGAAGAGCGGCTCAATAGTGAAAAAGCATTCCCTGAGAGGCGCAGAATCCTCTGGTTCCCCTGGGTGCCTGTTCAGCAGACCAATATCTTCACCACTCTCAGAGCAAACCAGGTCAATGTGGTGATGGCTGAAAGCGCAAGGGCTTACTGGTCGGAGATCGATGACCGCAATCCTATCGAAGGGCTGGCGCTCAAGGCGCTTGAAGATCCCCATGTGGGAAAGGCGGACAGAAGGGTTGAGGCTCTCGTTCGGCTTGCACAGGAATTTGAGGTGGACGGCGCAATCCATTTCTCCACTCCCGCATGCCGCCACGAGAACGGGGCATTCCGATTGATTGACAGCGCCCTGAAGGATACAGGCATTCCAGTGCTGAATCTGGAGGCCGACATGACGGACGAGCGGAACTACTCTCCCGACCAAACAGCCACTAGGCTTGAAGCATTCCTTGAAATGCTTAAAACATCCGACGGAAGAGTTATGTGAGGAGACCTGGAGGGGAGTCGGGTTGTCGAGGAAGTGAACCGTCTGGGGATGACAATTCTTTTGGTGGAGCAGAACACTGAACACGCTTTGTCCATAGCGCATCAGGGCTTTGTCATGGAATCGGGCCGAATCGCGTTATCCGGGTCGGGCAGCGAGCTTTTGGCCAATCCTGATGTCAGGAAGGCTTATCTGGGGCTTTGAGCGGGGCAGGGACTGCGGCTCCGCCTAATAGCAGCGAACTTATCAGACGGCTTCCCGTGATTTGAATATCCTGCACCCTCCCCCTTCCCCCTCCCGTCAAGGGAGGGGGATTTGAAAACCCTCTCCCCTAGCGGGAGAGGGGAGGGAGAGGGGGAGTGTGAAATCAAGATCCTGTATGAGAAGCTAGCGTATATGGGCTCAGCCCCGGATCGGAAGTGGCCGGCCTCCGTGCCGGTCAATTTGTCCTCGCCTGCCTGAAACGGCGCCGAATTATCTACATCAGCGCATTTGACCCTTGCTCATTGTGTGGTAAACTCCGTTTAGGAATGTAGGAGGCGTAGACAATGATTGAATCCACTCAAACCTGCGCAAGAGACGATATTCAGTCGGCTCTTGATCGAGCAGCCGCCAACAAAGAACGGGTCAGGGTTGTATGCGACGGCCGCGAGATCGCCGCGGTTATCCCGCTCGAGGACTTGGAATTACTCGAAGAACTGGAAGACCGCTTGGATGTCTTGGAAGCCCTTGACGCAATTGCGGAAGCTGAGCGGGATGGGGGTATCATTCCGTGGCAAGAGTTCAAGAAACAATTAGGTCTCTGATAGACAACTATGGAATACCGAACTCTGATCCTGCCAAGAGCTCAACGCCAGATTTCATCCCTTCCTCTCGAAGCCAGAAAACGAATCAGCGATGCCATTGATTCCCTTGAAAAGACCCCGCGGCCTCCGGGCGTGAAGAAATTGAAGGGAGCCGAAGACCTTTATCGAATTCCGGTAGGCAAAGATGCCGGCAGACCATTGCAGGTGACACGATCAACAAGCTGGTAAGGCCCTCCCTCAAGGGACGCCCCCCACACGTCCGGTTGATCGCAGCGGCAGCGCTGCTGTCACTTAGCTCAGGCGGCTTCCGAAAGCCGTTTATTTATGACATCCGGAACTTGGAAAGGGCTTGGTCCTTGCCATCAAAGTAATCCTCAAAGAATCCGGCTTCATTCAGCGCCGGTGGATACGAGTAGCGCTTGCCGCCATCGCCGTACCCGGTGATCCAGATGCTCGGCTCTTGCGAATCGACGACCTCAAACAGATATGAGGGATAGAGGTAGGGCTTGCCGGAATCGTTCAATATTCGGTAGTCGTCCGCTTCAATCCCGATAACGAAGTATCGCTGATTCAGCGTGAGATACGGATATTCCGGGTTTTTCTGTTTCAATTCCACAACCATAGGTTTCTAATCTTGTTAGTGGGATTTGCTTGTCGCCGGGACAGTTGAGAAGATGTTACGCGTAGAGAGCCTCGGGTTTCTGTCGTGCTATTTCGGCTTCGATCCGATCTATGCAGACATCAGCGCCGTTGGGCCATCGGATCCCACCGAACTTGTGGTCTATCTCGACTTGGCGAAAGAACGATTTATCCGTGAGAGGGCGGAAGACTTTCCTATTCATCAGAGGCTTTACATCAACGATGGCTCTTTCGCGGTCATCAAACCCGATCTCCAGTCGGTAATCGTCTCTGGGTATTACCTCGACTATCTCTCTCATGGTACTACCTTTGGACTCATACCCCCTCTGTGTTAAGACAGGCTTCGATGTCACCCTGTTCGAGCCCTTGAGTATCAGGCAAAAAGAATACCCCATTTCTGTCGTAATGCGAAGTAATTATTCTGACTCTTGCTGGAAGGGCGGGTTTTTGGCTTGTTCCCTGGCTGGAGTCTGCGAACAAGAAGACACCAAACGGCCAGTCCTTTGCAAATTCTCATGTCTGAATTATTTTTTGGTCATGAAGAACGGAGCACAGACACCTCACGCGGAAAAACCGCCTCATCGATTCATTAGGCTATTTTCGAGCCTTTTGATCGTTGCTCTAGTTTTCACATTGTTGCCCTTTTCCCTGTCGGGACAGGGAAAAGGAGAGGGGACACCTCATCTATCGCGCGGCGAAGCCGAAGCCATCGCCGATAGCATTATCCAACCCGCGATGAGAGAAAAGCAGTTACCGAGCTTGGTCCTCGGTGTGGTAAAGAATGGGCAGGTGATGGTGAAGAAGGGTTACGGCGTGAAGACTCTCGGAGCCGGGGCTCGGCCGGACGAGAACACCGTCTACTATATCGGGTCGCTTTCCAAAGCGGTCACCGCCGTTGGACTAATGCTTCTTGTCCAGCAAGGGAAAGTGGATTTGAATGCGCCTGCGAGCAACTACCTTAAAGGATTGCCCAGGAGTTGGCGCCATATAACTGTCGCCCAGCTTATGGCTCACCAGAGCGGCATTCCTCAATTAAACAAAAAACTTCCGACGTTCAGGGCCATGCTGCGGTCCGCGGACGCGATTCCGTTGAGCTTCACGCCTGGCTCCAAGCAGGAATACAACAACTTCAACTTTGCGGTCACCGGAAAGATCATCGAGGCTGTCAGCGGCATGAGCTATTTGGACTATATGAAGCGGAACGTCTTCGGCCCCTTGGGCATGAAAGGCGCCGGTTTCAATATTCACAGCCGTAATGCCGCCACAGGTTATAGGCCGACTCCCGGCGGTTCCGCGGCCATAAGGCATGAAATGAAGGGAGGCATGTACGCTATTCCGTCGGGACACCTTCAAAGCACGCTAGCGGACCTTCTGAAGTTCTATGATGCCCTTGAGGCCGGGAAACTGCTGAAACCTTCGGCCTACCGGCAAATGATCACACGCATAAATCCGGACCTGTCCGGAACTCCGGGCTGGTTTGAACGAAAGGCCGCGGGAGATTCCATCGTAACCAAAAACGGCTCAGTGCCCGGTTTTCACAGTATTATGTCTTTTGCGCCAGGGAGAGGAGACGCTGTCATCATGCTTTGGACATCCCGAAAGCCCAAAGGGAACGGTTTGTTCAAAGCAGACAATGAATTGCTGCGCCGGATCTGTGGAGTTGGGGCGCCGCATGAGCCTTTTCAGGGTGACGAGCCACAGGACTAACGGGCGCGGTAGTGAAACTAATTAACTCGTTCCCAGCCTGGAGCCCGGGAACGAAATCGAATTATAGGAGTTGAATGAATTCGTTGGCAAGGTCTTCCGATAATCTTCGAACAAATTGCCGATCATCTGTCAAAAAGCGACATTTCAGATCTTGAGCCAACCACAAATAGCACGAATCCTGAAAAGTGCAGCTCTGACGGTTTGCAATACTCAAGGTTTCAAGAAGAGCCCGCTTATCAAGGGCATGATATTTTATGGGATATTCCTGAAACGTTTCAAGAGCCTTCAGGGACTCAGTATGATCTAGAGATCGACCATCATCTCGTTGAGCCTTTGTCAGGATGTTGCCGAACTCATATTGAAGAAGGAGAGGTGCGTGAAACCTGACATCATCGGCCAACATCCACACAAGATATTCGGTTGCCTCTTCTACTCGCTCCTCATCGTCCGGAAACCACTTGGCTGCGACTGATGCGTCTAGGACGTATTCACTCATGTCTTTCCCTCATCTCACGAACCAAGTCAGTCAAATTCCTGGACACTTTGCCTAGGGCTTGACGGATATCGAGAGTGCGTTGCAGAAGCTCCATGCGATCTGGTGACAACTTCACCGCCGGCCCGGCTGCTCCTGAAGTCTTTTCTGTCGTGATTTTTTCCAAATCCATGACCATTGTCTCCAATTAGGCTCAAGTCTGGTATTTGGGCATTAGATACGCCTTAAATGAGATTTTGTCAAACAAAGTCAAGTGGATCACCACATTCAGTGATTATAATTGGACGATCCCAAGCTCCGAGAACACCGTCAACGCAATGCAGGCTATGGCTCCGATGAGGCCCCAATATTCAACTTTGATGAAGATGAAGTCGTGCCGTGGCGGTTCCAGGAATACTTCTTGCCCTGTTTCCGGGTCCACCAGCCTCCTGGCTGCGCCTGAATTCAACGATCTTCCGACGGCCCAACACAGAAGTCCTCCCAATCCGATGGCGAGATATTTCGGCCATGCTGTGGCCGTGTAGAACCCATCGCCCAAAACGTGATCCACGAGCAGTTGAGTCAGGATAAGCGCTGCAACATAGAAGACCGGAACAAGGTATCCGTGTCCGTGCCATACAAACAACATGATCTAATCGCCTCCTTTCGGGTTGCCACGGGCCGGCTTCCCTGCTCAAGGGCGCCTCGTTTACTGCCTCTCCTCCCAAATTGGGGAAGAGGGTACGAGAGATGAACGGGCGCACGGCCGTGCGCCCCTACTCTCTCAGCAGCTCGTAGCACTACCGCAACGAATAGGAGTTTTCGGAAAGGAGGTTTCAGGAGGAAAACCCTTTTGCAAAAGGGTTTTCCTCCTGATGATCATCTCTTACAGCCCCTCCTTCTTAACAAATCTTCCGCGGCTCCCGTCCTGATTGCATTCATACTCCGTTCTTGCGACATGAATACCGTTCTTATCCGCGCTCAATTGCAGTTCCGTTTCCCTATCGCTCCCGTGGTCTCCGCACTTCCAATCGACCACTTTGACTGGAGACTTTGCTCCAAGCAGGGCCTCCCAATGCGATGCTTGCAGGATCAACGGTTTGTCCGGGTTCTCGGCGGAGCCGAACACACGCAAACGCGGGTTTCCGCCTGAGACCCCAATTACCACGCTCATCTTCTTCCCGCAGGGCAATGTTCCCACCTGAAAGACAAATTCGGTGGCCTTGCCGTCGTGATCGTAATCTCCGAATCGCATTATCGTAGCTGCGGGTCGAGCCCGCACCCGAGCGGCAAAATCCGGGGAACTGCTCTCGTCCAGGTCTTTTTCATCAACATCCCATCGTCGCAAAACGGCTTCTCCGGGGTCCGCGGGTCCGTCCAGGTTGCCGCTGAAGAGCTTGTTCAGATCAAGAGGCTCATCCGGTTGTCCCGGCCTCTTTCTTACGAGCGTCAAGTTTCCTTTCTCTCCGAAGGCAAAGCCTGCGCAAGGACAAGTGGCCCAAATGTCCGGTTCCTCAGGAGAGCAGACCGGTTTTGGAGCGCCTGTCCATTCTAGACGCCAGGTCTCTTCAACTCCATTGATGAGGATCTTGTGTCCCTCACGGATTAGAGAGGCAGGATCTTGCGCCGCAGCAAAGACTCCGACGAAGATGAAAATTGCAAGTGTTATGTATTTGATGTGCATGGGCGCTGCCTCCGCTCAACCAATTACATGGTCCATCAGGAACCAGATACTTCTGTTGTGTAATATAAAGCGCCCAACCTGACGTGCAAAATGCTCCAGTTATCTGCCGTCATGACTTCGGGTAATATGTTACAATAACAGAGTTTTCTAAACGAAGCATTTGCATCTGTCTCTTCGGAAACGCGGGATTGCCCGCACATGCGGGAAACGGAAGCGCGAGCCGGTAGGGCGGGCCGTGCCCGCCAAAATCCCCCCTTGATCCTCCCTTTACTAAAGGGAGGTATGGAGGGATTTGTCATGGGCCGCCCTACAATTGGCCTCGCTTTTCTCTGCGTTCTCCGCGACCTCTGCGGTGAATTTCTTCTCTGGATGGGAGGCTCACGATGTGGCCAGCTGTGCTCGGAACGGGCTACTCATACGGTAATATCCCGGCAGTGTCTCCCTCACTCGATGTCACGAATCGGACGTCAATTCTCTTCCTCAGAGCGGTGGCTATCCGAATTAACATAGAGAGGGCATCACCTCCGAAATCAGCCTCTTCGAGATCATCTATGACGGTCTCCGTGGTCCCCACGAGGTCGGCAAGGCTCTTCTGTGAGAGGCCTGCTTGCTCTCGGAGATCAAAGACCTGCCGGGCGATTTCTGCCTTGACCCGCTCTTCCTGATAGGACGCTATTCGTTCGGGGTCATTTCCTATGAACTCATCGTACAACAGATCCAAGGCATCCCGTCGAGGAGGGTTGTCTTTCATCATTCATTCTCCCATGGAAAAGCATGCAATTGCGGATTCGCTTCAAATCTCCTCTTCCTGGCAACAGCTTTGTCAATATCAACAGGAGGAATTTTGTCTTCTTTGATGACTCCGTGCGAGACCACCACAGCCGCCGTTCCGTAGAAGAAATAAAGCATCCGATAGTTCACAGTTCCGAACCTAACTCGCAATTCATAAATCCCGTCTCTCAGATAGTCTGCCTCGGGGCGGCGCAGCTCATGACCATGATCGCGAAGCCGCTCTATTTTGATGATGCACTTGTCCCTAGGTTTGGGAGTTAGATTCCTGAGCCAGTTTATGAAAGGAACAGTATTGTCCTCCCCTTTATAGAGAATAAGCTCAATCTTCGGCATCGGCCACTGGGGCCTCCTTTTGTCTCTGGCTATCTTACCACACGTAATCGAAGCGAACCATCCTTGCACGGGCTACATTCAGAATTTCTTGACAGATTGGGAAACACGGACGAATACTGGCGTGGTCATCCACGAACCTGAACATTTGGCAGAGCACGCGGAGAGATTTTGCAGTTAGGTAGAGCGGGCCGTGCCCGCCAATTCTTTGATTCGGCGGCCATGGGTCGCCTTACAATTGGCCTCGTTTTTCTCTGCGTTCTCCGCGATCTCTGCGGTGGATTTCTTCTCTGGGGGAGAGTCACAATGAACCAGACTCTAATCGCAGGCGCCATGGTTTCGCTGCCAACCTTGGCCGCGATGTTGTGCGCCGTAGTGTTCCCAATTCGAAACGAAGCATTAATAGACGCAGCCCGGATGAACGATCTGAGACGGGTGAAGAGGCTCTTGGATCGGGGAGCGGATGCCAATGAGAGGGCTGAAGACGGCGCGACGGCCCTGATGATGGCAGCGTGGTGGGCCAATTTTGACATGGCGCAACTGCTTCTGGAGAGAGGCGCTGATGTTAATGCAAGCGACGAAAGAGGCTGGAGGGCGCTCATGGGGGCTAACAAGCGGGAGAATCTCCAAGTGGCAAGACTCCTTTTGGACCGGGGCGCCGAAGTTGACGCAAGGGATAGGTATGATCGAACGCCCCTGAATTTGGCTTCCTCTTTTGGAACGGTTGAAATTGTAAGATTGCTTGTGGAGAAGGGAGCTGATGTTAATGTAAAGGATGATCGGGGTAGTACACCATTAATGGGAGCTGTGAATTGTGGCTCTACTGAAGTTGTGGCGTTGCTTCTGAAGAACGGAGCGGACGTCAATGCCCAAGACTATTTGGGCGTTACGGCATTGATGCGCTCCTCATCTGAACGGAAAAGACAACAGATTCTGAAGCTGCTTCTGGAAGCCGGGGCCGATGTCAATGTTAGGTCCGCCAATGGTAATACCGCACTGACATTGGCTTCAAGGCATGGAGAGCCGGGCTATGTGATCCCGCTGTTGGACAGAGGCGCCGATCCGAATGCCAAAAATTACGAAGGTAAGACTGCCTTGGAAATTGCGGCGGAAGCAGGTAACGCCAAGATGGTAGAACTCCTCAAAGCCCACGGAGCGAAGGAACAAATTCTCTAGACTCAGTCCACAAAACCTGGGCATATATCAGTTGCCTGAATTCTTATCCGATGGCGCAAGCGACGCCTGTCGTTTCTGCGGAAGCGGGAATTTGGGCTATCATTTTCGCATGAGCGCCAATAAAGAGATATTTTCCGGAAAGGAGCGTAATTCATGAGCATCATAGACCTCAAAAAGGAGGGCGATGTTTTCATTCTTACGATGCGGAGCGGAGAAAATCGGTTCAATCGAACCTTTGTGGACGCCATGAACGAGGCGCTGGATACGGTCGAAAAGTCCAGCGGGCCCGCCGCGCTCGTAACCACCGGCGGAGAAGAGAAGTTCTACTCAAACGGACTGGACTTGGCCTGGATGGGCGGCGATGGGGCGAAGGAGGCCCCTGAATTCGTCAAGACCGTTCATAAACTCTTCGGCCGGATGTTGACATTTCCCGTGCCGACAGCGGCAGCGATCAACGGCCACGCATTTGCCGCCGGAGGCATGCTTGCTCTGGCGCACGATTTCCGAGTCATGCGGGCGGACCGGGGTTTCTTCTGCCTGCCCGAAGTGGACATCAACATACCATTTACCCCGGTCATGAACGCTCTGATCACCAGCCGATTGACGCCCAATGCGTCTCGCTACTTAATGCTCACGGGAGCGCGGATAGGAGGCGTGCAGGCCAAAGAATTGGGTATCGTCGACGACGCGGTCCCCGGACAGGAGGCTCTGCCCTGGGCCGTGGCTTATGTCGCGTCACTGGCAGGCAAGGATCGACATACCTTGGCAGCGATCAAGAAGGGCATGAACTTAGAGACCCTAGCTGCGCTGGAACAGGATGCTAGTCGGGAATACGGTCTGTGACAGCCCCGTCCGGATTTCTGAAAATCACAATATTCGGAGCAACGGTTCACCGCAGAGAACGCCGGGAAGGAAAGTGGGAAAGAATACGGGACCCCTTTCTTGTCCCGCGTGCCGCGGGATTCCCGCACCCTTTGTAAGAGCGCATAAC
>Ga0172371_10006874_pt1 | contig 16366 bp, 14 predicted proteins | sample Lak12m_FD_114543 | JGI IMG/M metagenome (GOLD analysis project Ga0172371, IMG submission 114543) | Freshwater microbial communities from Kabuno Bay, South-Kivu, Congo - kab_022012_12m | ecosystem: Environmental > Aquatic > Freshwater > Lake | place: Democratic Republic of the Congo: South-Kivu...
TCGCAAATCCAGCAGTTGGTGAAAATGAATATCGGATCAGCGGAGTTGTGTCGGCTATGGTGATTTTTCTTAAACCGGGCTTTTGGGCAACACGCCGTTTAGGCCTGACCCTGCCAGACCCTGCGACCTTCTCATTGATAACTGCCCCTAAGAACACTCGGGTGATTTGCACATCTGCCAATTATCTTCATATAATGAGAGTGGTGGTTTATTTAACTTTGCCCAAGAAACATCACGGAACCATGCATCCCCGCGACCAGGGCCGGGGTTGTTTGCATGGCTTAGAACAAGATCGCGCGGAATTACCCAGGAGCGGACAGAACCGTTATTTGATTTAAAGATAAACACAAACCAGTCGCATTCTTTCCTGTCGTCAAAATTAAACCATTTACTCGTTTTCCAGCCTTCACTCTCGCTTCGTGTCTTTACACTTACCCTCACTAATCCTGTTCCGGTTTCGACCACAAGATCATAGGCTTCCCAGTTATCCGGCATCTTTGCAGCGTATTTTCCCGAGAAACTGAACTGGCTAAGAGCATAATGCTCCCCTGCGTCACCAAGCAACTTTGAGCCTTTTCGTTTATTGATCATTTTCTGGACCTCTCAATACGCCCACTGCCCCCTCGCGAACTACTAGTCAAGCTTGCCCGCCTGTGGAGGTGCCTGACCCCGCTGGACTTCGCCATTTCCATCGCAGCGACTGCGTGATATCAATGGTTTCCCGGAATGGACCAATGTGTTCCATTCAGGAATTGCTGGGCAGTCTCACGGCACAGCCGCGCGTTTTCATGATTGCCCAACCGTTCCTGTTCCTGTGCTGATCGCATGTTTGATTCATAATACATACGGTTCATGTTCGTATCAGTTTGCCTTACTCCTCCGATATCCGGACCACCCCATCGCCTCGTGTCATCTGAGTCGGACATATGCTTTCCTCCTGTTTGCTGATACCTGAACTCTGCCACCCCGGGCACCGCGAAGCAGCATCCCGCAGAGAGCATCAAGCTCCCGTCGACATGAATTATCGCTTACCCGCATTGCCTCTTGGCTTCCACTCTCTCGTCAATCTCTGCCCCTCCGCGATCACCTCGGGAGACGTTGATACATCTTATACCACCTAATCCTTTTCCTTACAACCTTTGTCAGGGTTTTGCTGACAGCCAACACGCTAGCCTTTTGTAAGGTTTTTACCTGGCCTGTTGTCAGGGTTTCTCTATAATGTTTCCAATGTACTCGAACGAGCTCGATTTGCAGGTTCGACTGGCTGCGTTTGATTTTTTGGAAAAAGCCACCCAACTTCACAGGGAGGCTTTACCGCGTAAGTTATTAGAGCAAGGATTCCAATTCCGAGGTCAACGGGTTCCACTTATCAGCCCACAGGGCATCTTTACCCCAAAAATACTAAACATTCCTCTAACCTTTTGCACCGTACCACCTTCTCTTAAGAAAGTACGTCCTTATGATGATAACATCGACGCCGATGGTATGATCAAATACCGTTATCGCGGCACCGATCCAAAACATCGTGACAACGCCGGACTTCGCCATGCAATGGAGCAACAAATTCCGCTAATCTATCTTTTAGGTACTGTTCCAGGCAAATATCGACCTGTCTGGCCAGTGTATATCGTCGGCGATAATCCGCAGAGGTTGACATTCGACGTTATGGTAGATGATAAATCAACGATTTCGGCAGTGAACAAGAAATTGCAGATACAGGACAGTGACGAAAAGCGCCGGTATATTACAGTCGAAACGCAACGGCGTTTGCATCAAGCCGGTTTCCGGGATCGCGTCTTGTCTGCCTATCACGGGAGATGCGCTATTTGTCAGCTGCATCATTCAGAGCTGCTAGAAGCCGCACATATCTTGCCCGACAAACATCCACTCAGCGAACCTATCATATCGAATGGTCTTGCGTTGTGCAAAATACACCATGCAACGTTTGACCTCAACATCACCGGCATTACGCCTGATTATGTCGTAGAAGTTCGCAAAGACATTCTTGAGGAGCATGATGGACCGATGCTGAAACACGGAATCCAAGAACTGCAAGGCCAGAACTTATACGTTCCCCGTATCTCCGACTTCAAACCTAATCGCGAATTCCTAGCCATCCGCTACGAAGTGTTCGAGAAAGCTGGATAACCACTACTACAGCTCTGCCTTATAATAGTTAGGCCATTCCCCGACAATTGTTGCGGGTATTTCCCCTGGTCTTCGTCAGGGATTCCCACTATAGTCCTGTAATCCGAACGGCTGTCATGATTCAGGGAGGAATAATGATCCATTCGTTCAAGATACCACTCGCGCTGGTTCTGATGCTTACCCTCCCGCTCACCGCCCCCGCACGGCTCGAGGAAACGGAAAAAGAAAGCGAAGCCCGATATGGCAAACCTGTTGAAGACAAATATCCGACGCTCGAGGGCGCAACAAACCGGACTTATAACTATAAAGGCTGGCGCATCAGGGCAGGATTCCTGAACGGTAAAACCGTCCGAATCGTCTATTCAAAACTAACCTCACCTGAAGCCTCGTCAATCATCAGCAACGATGAAGGGCTTGCCATCCTTGAGGGCGAAAAAGGCGGCGGACAGTGGAAAGCGAGATCAACGGCCTCTTCCAATCCAACTGCTACTTTGGAGAATACTTTAAAATATACGTCAGCTTGGACAAATACAGCAGGCAGCGTCGCGTATTTTGACATGGTTCGCCAGCACATGACTCTTGAAACCCCGGACGCGGAAGCATTCAGGAAGAAGCTGGCAGAGGAAAAACTGAAACAGCAAAAAGCTAAAATCCCGAAATTCTAAAAGAACACCCCTAATGCAAGTTTGTTACGGAGTAAGAAGAAGCTCCGTCCCGCGCTTCGCAAATCTGCGCAATCAGCGTAATCTGTGGATGATACTTCTTCTTATCCGGCTCGCCAGGCGTCTTCGCTCTGGAGCTACGCCGCCCATGGGAGTCTCGCCCTCCCATCAGGAAAAGATTCCTCACCACCCGTCAGTCAACCGACTGACTCAAGGACACCAAGCAAATCCCAAGGAAGACTGAATGACCACCGACTTGAAGTCGGTGGATTAGTTTTTATCCAACGCAATCCGACTTTCCCAGAATCTTTATCCCTCTCAGGTAGGGCGGTCGCTCCGCCGACCGCCGTTCACAGCACAACGCACACGATGAATCACGGACGGCGACGCCTGCCCGCCAACGGGGCTTGGGGCAGGCGGGGAGCGCCGTCCCTACCAACATCTCGGCCTCCGGACTTCATGTCCCTATTCGTCGCCTGCAAGGCGAGGAGTTTCCACCATCACGGATAGTCTAGCCCTACCGCTGGTCTGTGGACTGTAGCCTGTGGACTGTCCCCTGGCCACTGTCTTCTCTTTACTTCGAAATTGGGAATTCATAATTCATTATTCATTATTGGGTTTATCTTCCGGCTACTGGCCTCTTGCCTCTCCGATTTCCTTCTCAAACCTCTGCTTATCCCAGCCGCATTCATGCGCCATAATCTCGGCACATCCCTTGAGAACCTGATCGTCAGGAAGACCCGTGGCGCCAAGATCGGTCCTCCTGAAAACAACATCGGAAAGCGTCTGCGCCATTTCCTCCCGAACCGCATACGCTACTTCAGCAGCAATGGTATTGGACTGGCCGCCTACGGACTTCAACAGGGCACTGTCTGACTTGCCCAGCTCAAGGATGTTCAAGTGCTCCGTTCCGTAAGTATAAAGCATATTCATCACGGTGGCTTCGCTCAGAACCTTCGGCGCCGCCGCTTTGGATTCCTTTAAGAAACCGTTGAAGTCACTGATGTCGCCTCCAGGCAGGGGAAGCACTGCTGATTCCGAGACAGGGCCGCGGGGTTTACCCAGCTTGCGCAGGACCCTGTCTATGGTCTTCTCTGCGACATCACGGGCAGTCGTATATTTTACGCCAACAACAGTAAGCAGACCGTCAATTCCGTCATCCTTGGAATGATCAACGATGCGGTAATGCTTCATCGGTTCCGGTTCCGGCCACAGGTTGCTTCCTTCCTCTATTGGAAGAACGCCTGAATGAACGCGCAGTATGTCCTCACGCGTCAGCTTTGCCGATGGAAAGGCGCTGTTAAGGTCTTCAAGGAAAGTCCTGATGTCCTGGTCCATCACCTGCACGCGATCCATCCGCCCGGCGTGAAGGCGGCAGTATGTTCCAGCCATTGTCACACCATGCCAGGGCACAAAGAACAGCAGGCGCTCCTTCGCGTCATTCTGCCTGTAACCGGACAAACCCACAGCGTGCCGTCCAAGCAAACTGCGTTTCAAAACAAAATTCAGTTCCAGCGCAAGCCCCGGAACAGGCATCGTTACATCTTCCTCCAGCAGGGAAAGCACTTCGTTCGTCCACGGCCCGGTGTTGTTGATAACCAGCTCCGCGCTTATCGTTACTTCCTCGCCGGTAAATCCATCTTTAACCACTACGCCTGTTACCTTCCGGCCGTCCCTGGCAAACCTTACTGCCTCCGCATAGTTGGCAGCCACCGCGCCGGATTTCACCGCGTCCTTTACAGCAATCACCACAAGCCGTTCTGTATTATAAGCGCACGCGTCGTGCCAGACAGCAGCGCCGTTGAACCGCTCATCTTCAAGGCCCGGAACGATCCTCCGGAATTCATCCCTTGAGACAATCCGGCCGGCCGGAATGATCTTTTCGGGATCAGCATACTGGTTGCGGTCTCCAGTCAGGAAATCGTTAAGAAGCATGCCCAGGAACATCACCGGCTTGCTTCTCATCATTAATCCGCGTGTCGGCATGGCGCTTGGCAGGGGATGAACAAGATGAGGGGCGATGCGCATGAGATTACGCCGCTCCTGTGCCGACTCCAGGAGACGAACGACATCAAACTGCTGTAAATACCTGAGGCCGCCGTGGATGATTTTAAGGCTGTTTGCCGATGTTGCACCGCAGAAATCGTTCCGGTCAATCACCGCCACGGACAGCCCGCGAAGGGCTGCTTCCCTGGCCGCAAAGGCGCCATACACGCCGCATCCCACGACCAGAACATCGTACTTCTTCCCGGCCAGCTTTTTGAGGTCCCGTTTCACAGCCATGAACATAACAATCCGCCCCGGTTTCTACAAGATTCTTGCAGGCAAAACCCCAAAAATAAGCCAAATTCAACCTATTGCCATCAGCCGCAGCTTCTGCTATCCTGCCGCGCATTATGGAAAACATACTGAAGAAGATTTCGGGACTTTTGAAGCACCAGGACCCCATGCACCGCTGCGGCGCCGCACTTGTGCTGGCCGAACTTGCCCCGAAAAGCAAGGACGTCGTCAAGGCGCTGGGCGAGGCCCTTCCCGAGGCAGGCCAGCAATTCTCCGGCTATATTCTCGAAGCTCTCCAGGCAATAGCCTCACCGGCGGCGGTTCCATACGTCATGCCTCTTCTCAATTCCCAGGACATGGCCCTCCGGATGCGCGCCTCTGCGATTGTCGCCTGCGGTGGCAGTGCCGTAGTGCCAGAAATCAGGCGCATGTTCAACGAAGCGTCACGCCAGGAGAAACTCGTCTACATCGACCTGCTGGCCAGGATCCACAACAGCGAAACACTGCAGATGCTCCTGGACCTTCTTTTCGAACCCGACTTCGGACTCGTGAAGGAAACCTGCGAGGCAGTCAAGCGTCACGTCGCCAGCGCACCCCTGAAAGAGCGGCTGAAACTCCACAAGAAAGTCGTCAAGTTCATGAACAGCCCCAGCGTGAAAAAACAGGAGCGGGTACTCACATCATCGCTTCTGCTTCTCGGACACATTGGCAGGTCCGAAGCCTCGGCCATTCTGATCAAGAACACCTCCCCGAAAATATCACCGTACGTCAGGCGCCATGCCCTCATCGCCCTGAAGAACATCGAATACGACAAGAAGACGTCTTCGGCTGTCTTCAAGAAAATACTCCCTTACCTCGACGAGCCCGACGAGGATATCGTCCGGTTTGTCCTCGAGATCATCGGCCGCATGCCTTTACTGGGAATCAAGCCTGTCCAGTTGCGCAAGTTCCTGCAGAGCAAGCACGGTTCCGTCCGGGCGTTTGCCGCGCGAATGCTGAGCAGCACTGACACAACGGACAACAACCGCCTGCTCATGGAACTCCTGAACCATGAGGACAACGAAGTGCGCGAAATCGCTGCCAACGCACTGGCAGGGCACAAGAAATCAACGCCAATGCTCCTGAAGGCGCTGGCGTCGGAGAAGGATGACAAGATAGCATGGCGTATCGCCCGCATATTGAGGCCCCATACGGCCGATCTGAATAAGACAGTGATCAAAAAGTTCACAGCCATTACAACCAGGGAGATGCTTGCCGGAACTCCGCGGCACGAACCCCTGCTCTATTTCCTGCGAAACGCGGATCCCAAATCAGCCGAGAAGATCCTGCTGGACATCGGGATGAAACACAAACGGGCCAAACGCTGGGCTAACGCCGTAGATTGCCTGCGCCGCCTGCTGCATACCGAAATATTCGACAGCGACGTCTCCTATGCGCTCAGCATATGCGATTTGAAAGTCTCAAAGAAAGAAATCTCATCTCAATACCGCATGGAGGACCACGCCCTCAGGGGATTCTCTTCGCTCTTCCACCAGAACAGCGCCGGATTGATGCACATGCTGAAAGATGACAAGACTCTCGAGGCTCCGGACATCTATTACCTGGGTTTCCATTTCAGCGAGGTTGGCGGAAATGAAAGGGACTTTGGCAGGGAGCTTTTCAAACACCTGGTTAAAACGTGGCCGAAATCAAAAGAAGCCAAGGATGCCAAGGCAAGGCTTGGAAGATAACCAGTACAGTGCGGCATTCCCAAAGCAAACAAATAGCGACCGGATAATATCCCAGTTCAGGACAAGACTGCTGGACTGTACCCTAAACCGCATATTGTCCAGAGTAGCCCAGATGGCCGCAACCAAAAGATAGGGACAGCGCTCCGTCGCCGTCCACGGCGGTCGCGGAGCTACACGCCCTACCATAGAATTTTGTACAGAAAATAATGCACAAGGAACTATACCGGAAAATCAGGGGCAGCCTCGTAACAACGATCGGCTACCTGTTGTCCCCCCTGTCATGGTGGAACGACCTTTATGTAAACGTTCCCATCGCCTACGTCCTTGCATGGCTGGTAAGCCTTGCCGACAAACGTTTCTTCGGCCCGTCCATGGTCTTCTTCTACTGGATGACCAACCTCGCCGGCCTCCTGCTCCTTCACAAGGGAATAACCGTCGTCGTCAAGGAACAGGAACATATTGGGCGGCTGCGGAAAAGGGTCATCCTCGATATCGTCCTGTCATTCGTATACTCGGGCATCCTGGCCGCACTTGTCTTCAGCGGGATCATCAGGCATCCGGAAGACTATTTCACTCCAGCCAGGTAATTATCCCGCAGACTCCCGGGGACATCCCGCCCTGGAATCAGAACTCCATATTGACAATTGGAAGGACCGAAGTGGACAGCTTGCTGCGGATGATGTTCACAAGCCCTATCTGGACGCCATGCATCTCGCTGGTCCTGTTGACCAGGCCAAGCTGGAGACCTTTTATCCTGTAAGCCCGGTTGTACAGCCCGGCAATCTGCAAACCCTCAACATCCCAGCCAAGGTTGACCATTCCCGCAAACTGAAAGCCGCTCACTGTATCAACGAAATTACCCATCCCTGCGAGCTCTATACCCTTCATGTTGTCAGCCATGTTCCCCAGTCCGCAAACTTGAACGCCCCTCATCACCACGCTGGCATTGACAAGAGAACTCAGCTGGACTCCGCGCCACGTGCTGGTCTTCTTTACAGATGCGTCCGAAAACAGGTTCATGAACCCTGCTATCTCAATCCCGCTCATGCCATCCGCGGTGATATTTCCGGCTCCGGCCAGATACAACCCTTTTGCCTGCTCCGAAGCATTCATCAGGCCGCCTATACCTATTCCCGAAAAACTCTTCTCAACATCGTTGAACAAACCGACATCCAGCCCGGAGAAGTTCCGGTTATTCCCATAGAGCAGGTTCAGCCGGAGCCCCAGGACATCTGATTCACTCGAGAATAACTGGACCGGATCCATCAGCCCCAGCTGGACCGGAACCATCCTGGAATCCCCTCCGAAGCACATTACCGCCGACATCAGGCAAACTGCCGCCGAACTGACAAGTCTTTTCATATTTTATACCTCCCATAAGAATTATTGATAATGGAAACAATCTACAGGATATTACGAAAACATCAATCGCTTACTTGGATGATTGAACAGTTACAACCAACAGCATGCTACTGTTCGAGGAAAGACGGTGAAGACTCCCCGCCGCATTGATCCAGGACTATTGCACAACCAGCAGTTTCTCCTGACGGCGACCCTCGACAAGGTTCAGCAACAGGTTCTTTTGCTGCTGATCCACCTTCGACTTCCCGATAACCTGCGTAACCATTGCCATGTTAATCTGGGGCTGGGACATCTGCTCTCTCAATATCGCCTCCAAATCCCTGTCCCCGGTTCGCCTTATCATGCCAAGAGTATAACCGGCAACCGACCGGTCCTTCGAATACCCGGCAGGAAGGTCGTAGATCCAGTCAACAGGCCTGTTGATCTGATGCTGCGCCTGTTCAACCGCAACATTGCTCAATGCCCCGGCCTTGACGTAATCATCCTGTATCATGCTCGCCCATTTGAACACGGCATCGTAATCGCTCCGGGTCTGCCTCGATGCAATCTGCCTTGCGCAGTCAAACGCCACGTTCTTGTCCGGTATCCTGGTCATCCAGTCCGCAGCCTCGGACACGGATCCCTCGTTTATCAAGCGCGTTACGTTCCTTGAAGATAACCATGGATTACCGGCAAGCCACTTCTCACGGTCAAACAGCTTCCCGGCCGCAACCGGATCCGTATCAAGCAGGCGCATGGTCATGAATGAAACCATATTCTGGTAAGCAGAATTATTATCACCCGCTGCCGCGATTGATGTGCTGTCTGAAATCCCGCTTACCGCGCTAACAGCCGCCATGGCGGCATCAAGGTCTTTCCCGGCCCATTTAGCAGCTATCATTGAAAAAAGATAGTTGTTACCGGCAATCATACCCTTTAGGGCATCATCTGGCTTAAGCATATAGTCCCATGCCGCCTTTGGATCAACCTCGGACCAGCCGTCCATGGCCGACGAAACTGCCGTCCTTACCATCATCCATGTTTCAGGCTTCGACGGGTCACCGAACTTCAGCGATCCACTGAGCGCGGCGCCGGGATCCTTCCCGCCCCATACAGCGAAAACAGACTCAACTCCATGCCGCGCATAATCGGCAGGCAGTTTGTCGATGTAGGCAATGGCTGCGCTGAGGTCCGAATTCGCCCACGTTTTCATTACTGTCCCCAGCCCGTCCCTGTGCAGCTGCCGTGGAAGTTCCAGCGCCATCGCTATGGCCGTGTTTATGTTTGACTGCGCGGAGACTTCAAAGAAACCCTGGCATACCAGGCCGATATCACTGCCGCCGAACATGAAATGACCATGGCCAAACCCGTGAAACTCGGATGCCATTGCCTTTATAAGCGCAAGACCGCCGGCTGGATCTGTCCTTGCAAGCTCCCTTCCGTATTCAAGGAGCGCCTTGTTCCGGTCCTGCCGCTTGCGTATCGCACGCATGTCTTCAAATTTGCCGCGAAGCCTGGCGACGGCAGGATTGTTTGTCGAGTCACCGGCATTGGAAGACATTCCGATCATGCGGCCGGCAGACCTGTCACTGGGTTCTTCAGGATCAGAACCAGGGAAGCCGGGCCCGCCAAATGATTCCGTCTGGTACTCATCATGAATCTCCCCCTGGCGGACTGCCTTGCTTTGCGGGGGCGCAGAATTCTTACTCTTCGCATCGGAAAAAGGATCTACCAGCAGAATTGTCATTCCAACTGCAATAGCCGCCACCACCGCAGCCAGAGCTTTATAAGGAATCTCATGCATGGGTTAACCCGTCTTTTACGATATAATGTATTCAAAACCCCTGATTGTTACAAATAACAGTACAAACCAGCCCGGGGTTTTACATATTCAGACAGTGGTCAGCCCGGGTTCTACCGTATGAGCTGGGCGGAACTCGTTACGCCGAGAGATTCGTAGACACCCCGCGTAGCCCTTGCCTTGTTGAATGTATAGAAATGAACACCCTTGACTCCGCTGTCTATAAGATTTCTTACCTGCTCAGCTGCCCACTGGATCCCCACCTTCTCCACGTACTCGTCGGAGCTGGCCCTTGCTATGGCCTTCATGAGCCTGGCAGGATATCTCACACAAAGGGTCTTCTCGGCAAGACGCATCATTCCTTTCCTGGATGTGATCGGCATGATACCGGCAAGGATCGGAACATGGATACCGGCTATTTCACAGCGCTCGCAGAAATCAAAGAAATCCCTGTTGTCAAAGAAAAGCTGGGTACAGATATAGTCCGCCCCCTCATCCACTTTCCTCTTAAGGTAATCCAGTTCTTTCAGCCTGTTCGGGGTCTCGGGGTGCCCTTCAGGATATCCGGCAACACCTATTCCCATTTTGTTAAAATGCTTCTTTACAAATGCAATAAGCTGGGACGCATGGGCGAAACCATTCTCCGGCTTAACAAAGCTGCCCTGCCCTTCCGGCGGATCGCCGCGAAGCGCCATGATGTTCTCTATTCCACTCGCCTGGTATTTCTCAAGAATCTTACGGATCTCATCTCTTCCGGAACCAACACACGTAAGGTGAGAAACAACCGTCAGGTTGGTTTCCTTGTTTATCCTGACAACAAGGTCATGAGTCAGCTCCCTGGTGGTCCCGAGGGCTCCATACGTTACGCTGACGTAGGCCGGAGTCAGAGGAATAAGATCATTTATCGACTGGAAAAGCTGGGTTGAAGCCTCGGCGTCACGCGGCGGAAAGAATTCAAAACTGAAACAGCGGTTCGTCCGTGCCAATATGTTTTTGATATGCATTTGCGGGGCTTTGTATGATTTTTCGACAGCCTAGTCGAGAACGAATTATCTCCAAACAACAGCATAATAAAGGTCATATTTTCAAACCTTCAGGCATGGAAAAATGGACATCCTCTTCCATGACAGTAAGCTCTTCGAGCCTTGGAAATCCGCGTTTTCCGAGACGGTCCACGGCTTCCTTCACAAAATCCTGGGGCGTTGACGCACCTGCCGTCAGGCCTATGGTCCTGACGCCGTGAAGACTGATACCGGCAGTCTGTTCAACATCACTTACGAGAAAAGCCCTGCAGCCGGATGACTCGGCCACCTCGACCAGCCGGTTGGAATTAGAGCTGTTCCTGGCGCCAAGGACAATAAAAATGTCCGCCTCCTCCGCAAATGAACGAACCGCCACCTGGCGGTTCTGCGTGGCATAGCAGATATCGCTTCCCCTCGGCATTTTCAGCATCGGAAACCGGCCCTTCAAAACCTCAAGCGTACGGGCAGTCTCGTCCACACTCAATGTCGTCTGGGTCATCACAGCAACTTTGGCCGGATCAGGCACACCAACATGCCCGGCCTCGATATCATTCTCCACAACCACTACCTGTTCCGGGGCTTCGCCGGCAACACCTATGATCTCATCATGGTTCTTGTGCCCGATCAGGAGGACTGTACAGCCTTTGGCGCCGTAACGCCGCACCTCGCCATGCACTTTGTTGACAAAGGGACAGGTGACATCAACGATATTCAATTCAAGCTGTCTCGCCGATTTTCTTACTTCCGGCGACACCCCATGTGCGCCAAAAAGCACTGTCGCGCCGCGTGGAACTTCTTTGATGTCCTTTACAAAAACCATGCCCCGTTTTGACAGGCTATCGACAATCTGCCTGTTATGGACAATCTCTTTAAGGCAGTAAACTGTCGCCGGGCTGGTCTTCAATATGTGTTCGGCCGTTTTCACGGCCCGCTCCACGCCTGCGCAAAAACCATGCGGGGAAACGAGCACAATCCTGCCCGAAGTGCTGTCTGTATTCTTCATGCCTGCAAGTTTACTGGAATTTAAACGGCCAAATTACGCGAAAAACCCTGGCCGGCTTAACATATCGACGAAACAGCACCCGGACACTATTTCTTCCTGGGGACTATCCTGACACCGCCCTCAATCTGGTCCATTATTGTCCTGTCTATTTCAGCCGGTTTCCCTTCGAGCGACTGCATCATGATTTCGATATCATCGCATATCGGATCAAACTTAAGGCGCTTCTGTACGTCCTTGCAGAACTTCTTCTGGGACTCGAGCGATTCCTTCATTCCTTCCATGCACGTTAGAAGCTCCCTCAACGAAAGCGAAAGATAGTTGGAAGCCTCGGTCTGCTCACAGTAGGAGGCCAGCGTGAGTCGCGGCCTCACATAATCGCCAAGTGCCATATAAAACTTGGCTTCTCGCACTATGAAGTCGCCATTGATCTTGCTCATGGGAAAGTTCCTTTCCCAGCGCTTTAATTCGCCCCAAGCCTCATCGTAAAATCGTTCATCTATCAGTTTCATCACCGTCTCCGACCTTGCCGCTTCCTGGATGACGGCCACCTTCCATTCGTCAACCTTCACATCCACCAGGGCGCCCGCAGCCTTGCGAGGCACCTGTCCGTCTGTTTTATGTTTCTTATCCTTGGGGTCTTTTTCTGCAATCTCTTTCTCTGCCTGTGCCTTATTCATCTCGAATTTAACTTTATCCTGGACTTCGCTGTAATACTTCGTGGCATCATTCAGGTTTGTTGAAAGGAGCGCAATGTCACCCATCCTGATCTTGGCCCACTCGGCAGTTTCCTTACCGGACTTCATCAGCGGCACAACCATCTTCCTAGCCGACTCAAGGTCCTTGAGGTAGTACATGGATATCTCGGCACGAATAAGCTCAAGTTCGCCAAACCGCTCACTGGTTGGCGGGCCTTTTCCGCCCTTTGGACCGGCAATGTCTTTCTGGAACCTGGAAATCCAGTCAAGCATCCCCTTGGGATCAAGCCTGGTAACAGCACTTATAAACACATCCTCCATACGCTCTTTTTCCTCGGCGCTCAGTTTGGCTTTAAGATTATCCCAGCGGCTGAAAATACTTTTCAGCATTTCAGCCTCCTGCCCGAACTCCATGTTCCTGACAAAATTGTGCCACATGGATTCACCCCAGGATGCCGTCGGATCAACATCCTTTGGATACGCTTCAAACATGTTTACAGCGCCTTCCCTGAACGCAGCCCTGGAATAAGGGTTTTCCAGAGTCGTGTCCTTAGTCGTATATGGATAAAGCCGGACAGAACATGTCATTGTCTTGCTTGCCGTCGCAGCAGTCAGCTTGATATTATGCCACTTTCGCCCCTCAAACAGCCATTTCCTGTTCTTCCCGTTAAGCTTTGCCGCAGGATCATCGATGTTCCAGAAATAAGCAGTATCCGAAGGATTTCCATTGGTCACGGCATTCAGCTTATAAAGAATAACGGGAACCTCGTCGCCGAACCAGTAGATCTCCTGGTCCTCCAGCCCGGGGAAAGGGACAGGCCCTCCGTCCTTGGAGACAATCGACTCGATGCGGCAGCTGCCGGAAGTCACTACCTCTTTCTTGTTAAGGTGGCGGCTTTCCCATCTTGACGTGCCGGGATATTTCAAATCCTTTGGCCGCTCGCCGCCCAGCTCTTCCATCTTTGATCCCGGCGGCTGCCAGGTAAGGGCCACTAATCCTTTAGCGGGCCACTCCCCGTTCCCATGGCCATATACAAGAATATCAACACGGTGAAGCCCCTGGGAAAGGTTCATTGCCTGGCCAACTCCGCCAGGCTTGTCATTTTTCTTCTGAGGGTTGACAGCTTGAGAGTCGATGGAAATTTTCACCGCAGCATTCCCGTAAGTATAGGGAGCAATCCATGTGGATCCACCTTTCTCCAGGTCAACATAAGAAAGCATATAGAAGCACGAGGGACCTGTCTCCCTGCGCAAATCTCCAGATATGCATAGATTTGCAGCTCTCGCTCCCGGCCTGTTTACGCAGCTGAAGAACTCGCCGTTGACAACCCCCATCTTCTGCATGGCCTCGGCATACCCGGCGGAATCGTGGCCGGAATCCGTACAGAACATCGCGCTCGGCGTAAGGCCCGAATTCGGTCTCCAGATGTTCAGGTTCTGACCGCCCTTCACGTAAACATCAACTTCGCTTCCGAATCCGGGACTTTCGAATATCATGTAAAGACCGCTCTCCACGGAATACCAGAGCGCATAGCTCTTCAACTCCTTGCCGCCCTCGTCAAAGACCGAAGTCACCGGGCAGGGCCCCGGCAGGATACCGCCATCCTGCAGCCTGACAAAATAGCCGGCGCTCTTGTGAGAAGGACTGTCTTTCAATGAAAGCCGGAACCTTATCGTGGCATCCGCGCTTCTCCAGCCCTCGGCCCCGAACGACAATGAACATGCAAGGAATGCGCAGACGAACACTGCTATTCCGGAAACCCTGCGAATATCAACACGAGAAGTTCTTTTCATAATTATGCATCCTCGAGAAAACATTACTCACTGCGTAATCGCATACATCAGAATATTCTGCCCCAACTGCAAAGACGATTGCTCGTTGTAACCGAACGCATACGGGCTCTGCGACATCTCCCAGCCTCCAGCCATGCCGATCGGACTGTAAACAACGACATAACGGCCGTTAACTTCTATGCCTTCCAGTCTCGGAGGCATGGCGTTCTTTCCGCCAATCTGCCCGGTCAACGCCGGAGTAATTCCGCACAGCTTTATCTCGTTAGGCATCTTGAATATCGGGTTGTCAAGCGGTATGGGCTTCAGGGGATTCCCGGGCATGGCGACCCGTATCTGCTCCCTGAAGGCCCGGTCAAATCCTTTTCGACCGCAGCAGGCTTCCGCAAACAGGAACCCGCCGTTCTCAAGGTATTTCTTCAGGTTTTCCGAATCCGCCTTTGTAAAACGAAAATCTTCGTGGCCGGTTATGTACAACAGCGGTGAATCAAAAATCGTGGCATTCGCCAGCCTCTCCGATTTGAGGGCAAATTTTACAGGCACATCTGTTTTATTGTTGAAGGTCTGAAGCATCACCGACATTCCCGCCTGCCTGGTCTTCCACACCCCGTCATACATAATCTGCAGCAGCGCAACTTTACCGGACACAGCATCTTTGGGAGGATCAACAAACTTCTTTGAATATGCAGCACTCTTTGACCAGGCACGCATTGCGGTTCCATAAGAGAATATGTTTATCCCCATCTTCAAGGCTGATTCCGGCATATACGCGCCATACTCGTCCTTCACCTCTCCCTGCCAGCCTACCGCCATACACCACCTCGAAACCAGCGCCACCACGCGGCAGTTTATCTCAACTCCGTCGAACCACGGCTCGTTGCCCTTGAAACCGCTTTTATACACCCCGGGCGAATACTTGACAGTGTCGACATCGTAATAGGAATGGAAGATCGGATGGTCGGAAGACAACCGCTGCATGGGCTGCTCGGGAAACACCTGCTCCAGCTCCTTCTTGGTAGACCGGTAGAACGGCGCGGAACCCAGACCCGTGTTATAGACGATCATCCCGCCGGCAAGCAGGTACTTCCGGAGTTTTGCCCTCTCCTCCGGTGAATACTCAAAGTTGTAATGACCCGTGCGGAAAAGAATGGGGTTCTTCTCGGGATTGGTGTTAACCTCCCCCAGGGTCTGAACTCCCATGGTATAGCTGACATCAATCATGCCCTTCATGCATTTCAGCAGATTGTTGACGTCATTGGGTGTGACATTCCAGAGCTTGTCTTCTCGTGCAAAACCCACCGGCGCTCCCCCGCCTTTCCCCCCTCCGCCACCCCCCTGTGAAAACACGGGAGAAACAGCCAAAAGGCAGGTCGTCAAACATACCAGGAACTTTAATGTTCTTTTCATCTCATCCCCCTTTTCTCACGCTGCACTACTGTCAACTTATAGTAATTCTTATCCCTGCCTGAATCAATTTCAATTTGTGCAGCAACTTGTCTTAAACAGTTGTTCGAACACTATCCATCGTCTTAACTGATCACAAGACTTATAAAACGTCCATCCTCCTCGAAAAGCAATCCATGTTCCTTCGTCCAGGCAATCTGTAAATCTGTATCAAACCCGGCGCCCGCGAACTTCCCGGCAATATCCGCCCGGCTCGCAGGCTTCGCAAGGTAATTCAAAACCTCACGCGCTTCGTTACTGATTTTATATTCGACGGCTTCACCTGTCCGTGAATCATAAATGGTCCACATTCCTCCGTGCTGCCTCATGCACAACTGCGACTCAATCTTTCCATCACTGTTGGCCCATCTTGTCCGCCACAAGGCTATCTTCCCGTTAAGGGCATCCAGCCAGTAGTCGATACGTTCAGTGTCGGCATTCCTGTCCACA
>Ga0172371_10006876_pt1 | contig 16362 bp, 10 predicted proteins | sample Lak12m_FD_114543 | JGI IMG/M metagenome (GOLD analysis project Ga0172371, IMG submission 114543) | Freshwater microbial communities from Kabuno Bay, South-Kivu, Congo - kab_022012_12m | ecosystem: Environmental > Aquatic > Freshwater > Lake | place: Democratic Republic of the Congo: South-Kivu...
ATTGATATCGTTGCGTGTCATCCCTTTTATTGTCTGCTGTTTTACCTCTTATTAAAAGTGTCCTTTAACACCTTTCATTAATGACTTTTAACTTGGCTGAGCAGTTACTTTTTTTTTATATATGTAGGTTTTTATTGAGGGATTTATCCGATTACTGTTTGAATAAAAAAAACTAGATATCGTTCACCCGCGGACGGTACTGCAGCGCTTCGGCGAGGTGGGGCTGTTGAATATCCGGGCTGCCGGCCAGGTCGGCGATGGTGCGCGCCAGTTTCAGGATGCGGTGGTAGGCGCGCGCCGAGAGCTGGAGTTGGTTCATGGCGGCGCGCTTTGGTTACGGTAGGGCGTGATAGGGAAACAGGTGCGCTGAATCTCGACTGTTTCTCTCGAGGATCAAAAATCGCAAGTCTTCATTTACACTTGAATTGGATTAATCCAGTTCAAAACCGATATTCCAATAAAAATCTCTGATTATTAATAAATTGTTGACAAAGTAAACGTTTACTGCTATTATATTTATTAACAGTAAACGTTTACTGTACCCTAATTCAAAAGAGATTAAATAAATATGCCAATCAACATTCACCAATTAGCAGAAGCTGCTGGAGTTTCAATCGCGACAGTTTCCAGGGTGTTAAACAATGCAGATTATCCCGTAAGTGAAAAAACCAGACAGCACGTTTTAAAGATAGCCAAAGAAATGTACTATCAACCGAACCAGATTGCAAGAAGTCTGCGTACAGACAGGTCAGGAATTATCGGGATCATCGCGGATGACATTTCAAAAACACCTTTTTCCCCACTCATTATTCGAGGCATACAAGATTACATGCGATCAGCGGGTTATTTCTGCATGATCATAAATGCTGACTGGAATCCTGAAAAAGAAAAAGAAGCGGTGCATGATCTTTTAAATCGGTCCATCGATGGTGTAATTTTTTCTGAAACCTGGCATGATTCCATCAACCTCGATCTGGATGTGCGAAACAAGCCATACGTATTTGTCCACCGACTCTTTAAGAATCCCCCTTCACGTTCTGTGATCCCGGATGAAATTTATGGTTCCAGGATTGCTGTGAACCATTTGCTTAAGTTGGGACATCGACGGATAGGGTATATCAACGGACCTGAGGACTATTATGCCTCTGGCGAACGTCTGAAGGGCTATCAGATGGAACTGAAAGAGTTTAGTATTCCATTAAACTCGACTCTTGCGGTATCCGGGGACTGGAGTACGAACAGCGGATACGAAGGAACAAAGAAACTCCTGTCAATTAAAGAACCTCCAACGGCAATATTTGCCGCCAATGATTTGATGGCTTTAGGCGCGATTTACGCCATTCAAGAAGCAAATCTACGTGTTCCGGAAGATATAGCGATAGTTGGCTATGATGATCGCGAGATTGCCAGCATCAGTCGACCCTCTTTAACCACTGTTACTCTCCCTTGTTATGAAATGGGAAAAGCTTCAGCAGCAATGTTGCTGGATCTATTGGAAAAGAAGGTGGAAAAAGCGGACGAGATTAAAGTGCGCGGTCAATTAATTGTGCGGCAGTCCAGCGGAACACAAGAAAGGAGGGACTAATTTTTTTAACTTAAGAACTTGGTTTTAACAAATGCATAGTAATTGTAACTCAAAATTGGCTGATTGATTCAAAAAGGAGAAGGAAATGTTTCGCAGAATTTTTATTGCATCAAGCATTTTGTTAATTGCTGCCTTTATGCTTTCTGCCTGTGGGCCAAAAGCCACGCCGACCGAGGTTCCAGCTGCGGCTGGCCAAGCGGCCAATGCTCCTGAAGCATCGGGGGATTCGACACCGGCAGTGACATTGACCATGTGGTCGCGGGATAGCGATCAAGTTTTGGTGGAGAGTTTGGTCGCAGCCTGGAATGCCAGCCACAAAAACCAAATCGAAGTTACGATCATTCCAGCGAGTGACTTTGTTGCAAAATTCGGAACCGCCGTTGCCGGTGGAGCTGCACCGGATATTATTGCGATCGATCTGGTCTATATGCCAGCTTTCAATGCCGCGGACCAAATGACAGATATTACTGACATGGCCAAGGCTCTGCCATATTTTGACAAACTCAGTCCTTCGCATATTCGTTTGGCGACATATGAAGACAAGATTTATGCCTTGCCTTTCAGCGCCGAAGCCTCAGTGCTGATCTACAATAAAAGCCTTTTCAAGCAAGCTGGTTTGGATCCCGAAAAAGCACCTTCAAATTGGGATGAAATTTACCAGGATGCAAAGAAGATCACGGCACTTGGGGATGGCAATTATGGTTTTTATTTCTCAGGCGGTTGCGCGGGCTGCAATGCCTTTACCATGCTTCCTCTTATCTGGGCTAGTGGCGGAGACGTTCTGAGCGCTGATTATTCAACTGCGACTTTGACCGACCCTGCTGTGAAAGCCACGCTTGAATTCTACAAGAAGATGTGGGATGAGCAATTAATACCGGAAGGCGCTAAGGTAGATAACGGTTCAGATTTCTTCAATGCATTTCAAACCAATAAAATTGGGATGCTTGGAACCGGCGCTTTTGCGATCAGTTCCTTAATTGCCAATCATCCGGAAATAGAATATGGCATTGCTCCGCTGCCAGGCCAAAATGGAGGGACATCCTCCTTCGCCGGTGGAGATGAAATTGGCATTCCAAAAGGTTCAAAGTATGTGAATGAAGCCTTTGAATTCATTACCTGGCTTTATTCAGAGGACGTACAACTTGAACTGTATGCCAAGAATAGTCAACTGCCTGTACGTACTGATCTGGTTGAAAATAAATACTTCGAAGCAAACCCGGCTATGCTCACTGTTGCAAATGAAATGGCCGTGGGTCGAACACCTTACAGCGTGAAGGCAAATGAGTTATTCAATGATTACAACGGCCCCTGGGAGACAATGCTTCAAGAAGCAATCTTCGGCGGTGAGGTAGACAAAGCGATCAATACCGCCCAGGAAAACTATACAAAGATCCTGAGCCAACCCTAATCCAAGATAAATTCATTCAATGAAAACTGTGTCCGGGTGTCTTAAACACACCCGGACACAAACACAGAGTCTTCTTTCGTTTCAGGATAATAATCTATGGGCAATGTAGGCACAGCTTTAACAAATCTGAAGACAAATTTTAAAAGTCCATCGCAGCGTCGACAGCGACTTGGCTTGTTTTTTGTACTCCCAGCAGTGATTTTCACACTCGTATTTTTTATCATTCCTTTGCTTATCACTGCCTGGATGTCATTATTTAACTGGCCATTGTTGGGAAAACATACCTTCATTGGCATAGAAAACTATGTAAACATGTTCAGCGACAAACAATTTTGGAGCAGCCTCTGGTTTACTACCAAATACACGATTATCGTTACGCCTTGCATCTTCATTCTGGCGTTCATCCTGGCAATGTTGGTCAATTTGCCGATGCGTGGAGTCAGTTTATTCAGAACCGCATATTTCTTGCCTGTTGTAATCGGTTTAGGCGCCTCAAGTTTATTATGGGTGTGGTTATTAAATGATCGGGTTGGCATCTTCAATAGAATGTTAATGGACCTGCAGTTAATAAAACAACCGGTGGTGTGGCTGGGGGACATTAACCTTGCAATGATCACAATTGTGATTTCCATAGTTTGGAAAACTGCCGGTTTCGCAATGATCTTGCTGTTGACGGGCATGCAAGCGATCCCGGAAAGCTTGTATCAGGCGGCCATGGTTGATGGCGCCGGTTTTTGGGCTCAACTTCGTTTTATTACCCTGCCATTGCTTCGCCGTACATTTGCACTTACTCTTGTGATCTCAGTGATCGGTTCATACCTTGCTTTTGACCAATTTTATATTATGACACGTGGCGGACCTTTTAATCAGACCATTACAGTTGTGTACTGGATCTACAACAATTCATTTGCGTATTTCAAAATGGGTTATGGCTCTGCATTGTCCATCATGCTGCTCGTCGTATTGGTTCTATTGAGTGGGTTGCAGCTTTACCTGCTTCGCGGTGAGCCTGACATTTAAATAAAGAATGAAGAAGGAAAACTAAATGAATACTACAGTTGATTCTGTTCAACACTTCGGCAAAATAAGACATCGTCATGCAGGTACCAGAAAAGCCAGCTATTATATTATTTGCAGCATTTTGGCGGCCATGTTTATTTTTCCAATTTTTTGGTCAGCACTTACTTCAATAAAACCTCCGTTGGAAGCATCAGCGTCACCGTCCACTTACTTTCCCACCCACCTGGATTGGTCCAACTTCAAGAAATTGGACGAATATGGAATGGGGTTATGGAGATATGTATTTAACAGCACCATCGTTGCGCTATTAACCGTATTCGGTTCAATATTATTAAGTACATTAGCCGGTTATGGTTTTTCCCGATTTAACTTTCCTGGAAAGACTTTCTTATTCATCACCATATTGGCAGCGTTAATGATCCCTTTTCAATCGATATTAACTCCGCTATTCATCATCCTGGGAAAATTAAAATTGCAGAATACCCTGTTAGGGCTTTCATTGGTCTACATCACTTTTCAACTTCCTTTTGGGGTCTTTGTTATGAGAAATACTTTTGAAACGATCCCTCGCGAGTTGGAAGAAGCTGCTCTTTTGGATGGTTGTTCCTCGTTTTCTGTACTGCATCGCGTCATGCTGCGATTGGGAATTCCCGGGATCGTAACTGTGGCAATTTATGCATTTCTGAATTCATGGAATGAGTTTTTGGCTGCTTTGATATTTATGTCCAGTGAGAAGAATTTCACATTGCCAATCCTGCTGGTTAATGTGCGCAACGCTTTATATGGGCAAGTCGACTGGGGAGCCTTACAGGCCGGTGTAACAGTAACCATAATCCCTTGCATCATTATTTTCCTGTTGCTTCAGCGCTATTATTTGCAAGGATTAATGGGCGGCGCTGTAAAGGGATAACTGCAACCATTTTTCGCTAAATTGCTGGCTTTAATTCGAATCCATTATCAGGTAAGTTCAGATCTGGAGAAAGATTTTTATTATGAAGTTTGTTAATTCGTCCAAGCAACCACGTTCATTTATTGTAGATTCGCATAAAAGCCCTCATGCCAGATTACATCCAGTGGAACTCAATGCGGTTATTTTGGAGGATGATTTCTGGCGAATTCGTCGCCAGGTGAATAATCAGGTAATGTTGCCTGCTCAATATAACCTGTGTGAAGAGACTGGCCGCATAGATAATTTCCGTCGCGCTTCGGGCAGAAAAGAAATTGACTTCCAGGGTATGTTCTTTAATGACTCGGACGTTTATAAATGGCTCGAAGCTTCGGCTTGGTCTTTAAGTTCCAACCCGGATCCAGAACTTGAAGGATTAATAGACAATGTAATTCGAGAGATCGCTGCTGCACAGTGCTCCGACGGTTATATAAATACCTATTTTACATTTGACCGTGCGGACCAACGATGGACCAATTATGATTTGCATGAATTGTATTGTGCCGGACATCTCATCCAGGCAGCCATTGCATATTACAGGGTTGCCGGTAAAACCACACTTTTGGAAATTGCAGTCCGTTTTGCAGATCATATTTGTGAGTGGTTCAATGATGATAATCATGACAAACTTTTCAGCACCGGCGGGCATCCTGAAATCGAGATGGCTTTAGTTGAATTATTCAGAGTGACAGGCGATAAAAAATACCTGCTTCAGGCACAATACTTTATTGATTCTCGCGGCAGCAGAACCATGGGGGCGGGGATTAGTCGCTATAATGCTGTCTATTATCAGGATGATGTTCCTTTTCGCCAATTGAACAGACTCGAGGGGCATGCGGTTCGTGCGGTCTATTTGAATTGTGGGGCGGCCGATCTGGTGGCTGAAACAGGTGAGAAATCGCTGTTAGTTTCACTTAACCAAATGTGGCAAAATATGATTTCCCGCCAGATGTACATAAACGGAGGGTTGGGCTCCCGTTATGAATCGGAAGGTTTTGGGGAAGACTATGAATTGCCCAATGGCCGTGCGCATACCGAGACCTGTGCCTCCATTGCCAATTTCATGTGGAATTGGCGAATGCTCATGCTAAAACCTGAAGGTCGTTATGCCGATGTGATGGAATTGGATCTGTATAACAGCATCCTTTCCGGGGCCTCTCTTGATGGAAAAGAATATTTCTATCAAAACCCGCTGATGGACGACGGACATCACCGCCGTAAACGATGGTTTACCGTTTCCTGCTGTCCAAGTAATATTTCTCGTTTATTGGCTACATTACCGGCATATTTGTACAGCGTCTCGACTGAAGGGATTTGGGTGCATTTGTTCACAACCAACCAGGCAACAATTTCATTGGTTGACGGTCAAAATATCAGGCTGGCTCAACGTACAAATTATCCGTGGGATGGTGATATTGAATTGACTGTGAAGGACGCCGGAAAATTCAACCTGTTTTTGAGATTACCTGGATGGTGTAATTCGGCGTGGTCTGTTACGTTGAATGGCAATCCAGTTCCATACACCATGACTGAAGGTAGATATATCCAGATAGAGCGCGATTGGTGCGAGAACGACACAATAAAACTCCACCTGCCCATGGATATTCAACGTATTACCTGTCATCCCAACGTCGTGGAAAACCAGGGACGCGTTGCTCTAACGAGAGGGCCGCTCCTTTATTGTCTGGAGAGTGTGGACCATCCAACAACGGATGTGCGTCATTTTGTTCTGGCTGATGACACAAACCTCAACGCCGAATTTGTTCCGGATCTATTAGGAGGGGTTGTGATCTTACGCGGCAAGGTTGGAATTTCTTCCGATGATTCAGATTGGGATGACAAGTTGTATCGTACAAATGCGTCATCCGGGCATAATCAACCCATACAGAATACAAATATGATGGCGATACCTTATTATGCATGGGCAAATCGGACACCTGGCCCAATGTTGGTTTGGCTGCGAAGGGCAGGAGATTAAGAAAACGTCATATTGGGAAAGTAATAACTATTGCACTATAGACAATCTTTTAGTTTTTCATCGATTATTTTAATATTTAGATATCGCTCACCCGAGGACGGTACTGCAGCGCTTCGGCGAGGTGGGGCTGCTGAATATCCGGGCTGTCGGCAAGGTCCGCGATGGTGCGCGCCAGTTTGAGGATGCGGTGGTAGGCGCGCGCCGAGAGCTGCAGCTGGTTCATGGCGGCGCGCATCAACCCTCTGCAGGCTTCGTCGAGAGCGCAGTACTGGCGCACCTGGGCCGGATGCATGTCGGCGTTGCAGGTGAGGGACGTGTCTGTGAAGCGCTCGCGCTGAAGCTGACGAGCCGCCTCCACACGGCGGCTGACCGCCTCTGATGATTCTCCCTGGCGGTCTGCGCTGAGTTTTTCGTAATCCACGCGCGGCACATCCACGTGGATGTCGATGCGGTCCATGAGTGGGCCGGAGATGCGGCGCTGGTACTTGGTAACCGTGCTGGAGGAACAAGTACATGCTTTGAAAGGATCCCCATAGAATCCGCATGGGCAGGGGTTCATGGCGGCCACCAATTGAAAGTTGGCCGGGAAGGTGAGCGTGCCCTGGGCGCGGCTGATGGTGACGACCTTGTCTTCCAACGGCTGGCGCAGCACCTCTAGCGTACGGCTGCCGAACTCAGGCAGTTCATCCAGGAAGAGAACGCCGCGGTGGGCCAGTGAGATCTCGCCGGGGTGGGGCCAGTTGCCTCCACCCACCAGCCCCGCGTGTGAGATGGTGTGATGCGGAGAACGGAACGGACGGTTCTTAATGAGGGGGATGCTTTCCGGCAGGGCATCCGCCACGGAGTAGATGCGGGTGACGTCCAGAGATTCATCGACCGTCATACGCGGCAGGATGGCAGGCAGGGCGCGCGCCATGAGGGTCTTACCAGCGCCGGGTGGTCCGATCATGAGCAGGTTGTGCCCACCCGAGGCAGCCACTTCAAGAGCGCGTTTGACGTGTTCCTGCCCCTTGATGTCGCGGAAGTCTGTTTGAACGACAGCCGGCACCTGGTCCACTTCAAGGTGAGGCTGGGGCGGAATGGGCTGGGAGCCGACCAAATGGGCGTAAAGCGTTGCCAGTGATGAAACGGGGATGACCTCCAGGTCGGGGAAGATGGCCGCTTCGGCGGCATCCTCGGCGGGGACGAAGACGCGCAGGTATCCCTCGCGGCGGGCGACGGCAGCCATGGGTAAAACACCGCGGATGTGGCGCACGCTGCCGTCCAGCGAGAGTTCGCCCATCACCAGGCTGTCTTTGAGGCAGAGGGGAGGGAGCTGACGGTTGGCGAGCAGAACGCCCAGGGCGATAGGGAGGTCGTAAGCCGATCCTTCCTTGCGCACGGCGGCGGGCGCCAGGTTGACGCGTACACGTTTGCGTGGATATTCCAGCCCGGCGTTGCGCAAAGCCGACTGGACGCGTTCTCTACTCTCCTGCACGGAGACATCCGGCAGGCCGACGATGATCATGGGTGGTTTGGGAATATTGGTCGTGATGTCTACTTCCACGTCTACGATGACCCCATCCAGCCCGATGACAGCGCAAGCGTTCACACGGGCCAGCATGAGATTAGTGTAGAGGAGGTGAGTGGAAAAGTCAAATAAAAACGTCCAACAATATAAATAATCGGATTTGAAATATGACAAATCCAGTCTTATAATGAACATTGTGAATGGACATCATCATAATTTACTGGTTTTTAACTTTTGATTGGAGAAAAAAATGAATGCTGAAAAATTGATCAATCGGTTATACAACTTCTTTGTTGGATTCGGTATTTTTGTTTTCATTGGGACCCTTGTAGAGATTTCGGCTTTGCATCATACGCGCGAAGCCCTTCAATTCATCCCGTTTGTCTTACTGCCGCTCGGTATTATCCTGGGGATCATCCTGCTGCTTAAACCGGGTAAGGCGCTCCGGCAAGTGGCCCTGATCGGAATGTGGATCATCGCTGTTGGAGGTCTGGGCGGAATGCTGGTTCATGTATCAGGGAACCTTGAGGAGGTTTTCCGCGGCGGTGGAAGCAGTCTACTGCAGATCCTGCAAGACGCCATAGGCGGACGAAACCCGCTGCTGGCGCCCGGTACATTGACCATCGGGGCGGCTATGATCCTGGCGGTCGTGTATGCCAGGAAATCCCTCGAGTCCAAGAAGTAGACCTTAATTGTCAAGATGAAGCAGCCCGGTTTCAAACCGGGCTATTTTTTTAAGGATGTTCGCAAATTGAAAGAAATAATTGAAAGGGGAAATTATTACCAAAACCGAAAACAAGAAAAAGCCAGCGCTCTGAAGCGCCGGCTGTATGTCTTTTTGATCGATTTTTCAATGGATCTTTGAATCAGCTTTTCAAAGCTTCTTTTTTACTTTTCCTTCTATCCATTATTCGGATGGCAAAAGTTATAATCTGATCGTTCACCAGGAACCATGCGATGGCGTAGCCCCAGACCATGAGGGCCATGGGAACAGTAATTGGAGTCATAAAGATTCCAAGTACGGCAATCAGTGTGGCAATTAGCTGGGTTCCGCCGACCGCCAGCAACAAGATGCGGGCCGGTTTGGTTGACCAGAAGTGACCTCGTGTACGGGTCAGGAAAATTGTCAGATGGCCCGCGACCGAAAGTTTCAAGTAGATCAACGTCTGAATGGTGGCGTGAGGAAGGTGGAATACCTGTTGACCAAGAAAGAACATACCAAATGAGGCAATCACACCGGCCGTCCCTAAAATGGAAGCGATGGTAAGGACTTCACGCAGATCCCATTTTTCAGGGGTCCTGGATGGAACTGCGTTGTCGTAGGCGATGGAGAGGATCGCGCCGTCATTCATCAAGGCCAGCAGCACGATCATTATGGCTGTGACCGGGTAGAAATTGAAAACGATGATCGAAAGCGTCATGAAGAGCAGCACGCGGATGGTTTCCGCGATCCGATAGGTCGCATAACTTTTCATGCGCTGGAAAATCTTGCGCGCTTCGATGATGGCGTCAATGATCACCGAAAGTCCGGGGGTCAGCAAGACGATGTCTGCGGCAGAACGCGCCGCGTCAGTCGCACCTGAGACTGCGATACCGGCATCGGCGATCTTGAGTGCAGGAGCGTCATTTACGCCGTCACCGGTCATGCCGATGATCTTGCCTTCTTTTTGCAGCGCTTCCACGATATGGTACTTGTGTTCAGGAAAGACCTGTGCGAATCCGTCCGCCTGTTCGACGAGCTTGCCAAGTTCGCCATCCTTCTTTTCAGCCAATCCATTGAGTACATCGGCGTTCAGGATGTTGGTCCCCAAGCCCAACTGGCCGGCAATTTCTTTTCCGATTACCTGTTGGTCTCCGGTGATCATCTTCACTTTAACGCCCATGCTTTGCGCGGTCTCGATGGTCGATTTGGAATCATCCCTTGGCGGGTCAAACATGGGGATGATCCCCAGGACGTCCCAGGAAATGGATTGACCCACCTCATTCCCTCGGGCAACTGCCAGTGAGCGATATCCGCGATGAGCATAATCATCAACAGCCTTTGTGAATTGCGGATTGTCGGATTCTTTTGAGCCTACCAGGTTTTGAATCACCTGAGGCGCACCTTTGGTTACATAAAAGACTTGATTATCCTTGCCTTTTACCTTTGCTTCAATCCGCTTTCTCACAGGGTCAAAAGGCGTGAAATGCAAGACTTCATAATCTTTTAACAAGCTTGAATCTTTCAGCCCTGATATTACGGCATGATCGATCGGATCAGCATCCTCTTCACGTGACGCCAAAGCCGCATTTAAGATCAAGTCTTCTTTGGAGATTTTACCCATTACAAATGGATCGCCCAGCACTAACGAATTCTTGGTCAGGGTGCCCGTTTTATCGGAACATAGGATATCCATGCCGGCCAACTCTTCAACCGCAGCAAGGCGAGAGACGATTGCATTTTTGCTTGCCAAGATCTTGGCGCCCACCGCCATGGTCACTGACAATACCGTAGGCATGGCAACAGGAATGGCGGCCACGGTCAGGATCAAAACGAATTGCAAGGTCGTGACCAGTTTGTCACCCCTGCCGATTGCAACTCCCAGGATGACAATTGCCAAAACGGCCGCAAGCAAAATCAGAAAATTACCAATTCGCAGCACGGCTCGTTGAAAATGGCTGGTCGTGTGGGTTGTTTCGACCAGATGAGCGGTTTTTCCAAAGAATGTGTTTACGCCGGTCGAAGTTACCACCGCGTTTATTTCTCCCTGTTTCACTACTGAACCTGAGTAAACCAGGTCGCCGGCGTTGTGTGTGACCGGTAGGGACTCGCCTGTCAGGGCGGATTGATCCACCTGGATGGGATCCCCTTCCAAGAGAATGGCGTCGGCCGGGATCACATCACCGAGACGGATCCTGATGGAATCAAAGGGAACAAGTTCGCGGGATGCGAGCATGAGCCATTTGCCATTCCGTTTTACGTGAGCCCTGATCGCCAGATTCTTTTTCAGAGCAGCGATCGTGTTTCCTGCCTGATACTCTTCCCAAAAACCAACGATTGCATTTACGATCAACAAAATCGAAATAACAATGAAATCAGACCAATGTTTTACGACTACAGACAGGATCGCTGCATTTTCAATCATCCACGGAATTGGGCCCCAGAAGGATGAGAGGAATTTTAAAACCGGGTTCTGTTTCTTTTCAGGAATCTCATTAAAACCATATTTTTCCTGATATTTTGCGACCTCTTCATCAGATAGTCCATCTGCGATCGCGCCATTCTTAATTTTCGAACGTACTTCCTCTTCGAGTGTGTCTTTGACGTTGTCAGCCTTGTTTTTTCCATTCCCCTCTTTTTTTATTGTTTCTATTTTGTTACTCTGCATAAATCCTCCATTATTCATCCATGAGAGTCTTTTTATAATCGATCCGTTTTTTCAATTCTAAAAAGCTCCCGATAGCAGCGATAATTGTTTTCATGGTTTTGTCAGGAATTATTTTGAAACCCCTGTAAATTATTGTGAAAAATGATATGAAAACTGAAAAAAACCTTTCACTAATTAAGTTCTATTTTTTATATAATGCCTAGCTTACGTGTTTCCCGGTTTTTATTTCAATATTGTGAAAAATCACTTCACAAATCCCGGTTGGCAGCTCACAATCAACCATTTCTTCCCGTTGTTTTTGAGTGATCTCAACAGTCACGTGAAGGTTATATAGTCCATCGCCGGGGAGTCTCCAATTATGCCCGTAATTATGCAAACCCGGACGCGCGTGGAAAGGATGGGGATGATCCCCAATTAGCTTATTTGATGCATCGAATACCTTTACTGAAACGGATAATCGATCCAGAAAGTGCATCGTTTTGGCATGATGAATGGCAATTCCAATATAGGCGTTCTCACCTTTGGGGTCTTCAACAATCGCTTCTCCATCCTGGTCATATTTTAAATACCTGGCCGGTTCACAAAAATAGGCGACCAATACATCGCCCTTGATCTTGTGACCCTGGTAATATCTCTTTTGAAGAGAATACTCCACAATTTCTCGGGCAAGTTGATGTTCTTTTTCAGGTAATTCTTTTAAACTATCATTATCGAATTTTTCCATAAATCATCGCTTTCTATTGCGTTCAAAAATGGAACGTAATTTTTTTATCTTTAATTACTATTAAACAGTGTAGCATCTTTTTGTCTGTAAAATATTAATGCAAAATTTTATTTGTGTCGGTTTTTTTAATCCTTTTTCCATTAAGAATCAATAATGTATTTTTAATCTTAAGGATCCTTCAAATAAGCATATGGACGAGACGTTCGAGTAAGGATCTTGGAACTCCATGAAGGTGATGAATAAGAAGATCGTGCTAAAAAGTTGCCCAGAGGTCAGTTTCATCTTTTTCTTGACAATACCTGTACTATATTTATAGGAAAAATACATATTAGCCCTTCGTCCTATCAAAGCAGCCAACGAGACTGGTGGTGATTGGAAGGAGATTAAATGACTTTCAACTCATTAAAAAAGTTTAAGTTGATATTCATTTTGCTTTCAATGATTCCGGTACTTGGATGCGTATCGATCTCGTATTTTTTTGACGTTGATGAAGATGCATCAGGAAAAGCAACAATTTACCATTCGATGACTTTCCCCGAAACGAACGATGGCGGCGAGTCTGCAGCATCCAACATGGATTCCTATCTGGAAAAGCTTTACAGTGAAGGGTGGGAGGATATAGAAACAACATCAGCCGAAGATGGACGCATCAGGATCTCAGCACTTTATCATTACGATCCCTCGGCTGGAAAGAACCTTCCGGATTCCATTAAGAATCTGAACCTCTCGGTTGAAGAGGGCGAAAACGGAGAAACCACCTACGTTTTCAGCGGCCAATACGATTACACGCAGATGAAGGAATCCTGGAATAACTTGATGAATACCGATTCGATAAACCTGGGTCCCTTGATGGGCGGAGGGGATTACGTCCTCTCAAAAGGTGACGTTGATGCTTTTGTCGAACGTTATGGCGAGCCAACTGCGGAAACAAAAGTACGCCTGCCCGGGAATAAACCGTTGGACGCCAAGGGTGGATGGAGCAATACGGCAGATTTCCTTGACGGTAAAACCGATACGCTCGTGTTTACCTGGACGTCGTCCATGGAAGCCACGGGAACCCTTTATGCTGCCAGCCAGTTATCGCCTGAAGAGCCCACTGAAAATCCGGCTTCCACTGAAGAGGCGGGACAGGAATGGTTCGTCGATAATGCGTTGATCGGGATGGAATGTGATGCCTACTGTACTTCGCTGGATCCGATCGGTTTTTGGCTGGAAGGCGAGACGTATCCGGATTGCCAGTGCGATTGCGGCAAGGGCAATACGTTTACTCAATTAAAATGCGTTTCCAACGCCGACCTGTGCAGCGGCGAGGGGATGCGGCTGATCACTGATAAAGACAGGCCGGGTGTGTGCATGTGCACGGATCCGAACAAGAAATACGACCTGGCGACCCAAAAGTGCGTTCCACTGACAGGGAATGAGTGCAACCATGGCAACGGGTGCGAACCGGAATTTGGAGAGAATTGCCAAAACTGTTCGGATTGCGGCTGCTCTTTTGGATCCGGGGAGAATAGTCAGTACAACCAGTATTTAACCTGCAGTCCCGAGAACGCAAAGGCTGACATCTATGGTTGTGTGTTTGAAATGCCGGACCAGGCTGCCCAACTGGACATTATGAAAGAAGAGTGGAACCAATGCCGGGATGCCTGGGCGCTCATGAACCTTGCCAACGGATACGGGACCACCGGATATCACAGCGAAGTAATGAATTCCATAGCCGAGTTATCGAAGGTTCAAACCTGGCAGCAAAAGAGCGGCTGCATTGCCACCGCGGGGGTGGTGACCGGAAGGGAAGCCGTGGATCCGATCATTTGCCTGATGCGCTATTGCGACAGGATCAAAACTGGCATCCATCAACTTGAACAGGAACGCCAATCCAACGCTCCGGTGGTATACGGGCCGTCGATCAAAACCGACTCACCCAATGTCAAGGTTTCCATTGGAGCATTACAGATACCCTATTTCTCCGGAACGGGGTCCCTCTACGGAAACAGCCCTCTGTCGCTTCAAGTGTCGCTGGGGGAGGGATTTGTGCACAGCAAATATGAGATCGTCAGCATCCCCGATGGTGGATTGGAAGTTTATCTTTACGAAGGCTCTTACACGCACACTTATTTTGACACGGAATCGGGGACACTTGAACAGGTTGAACTTGGCCCCGGTGAGGTGCTGTACCTTGATTCATGGGGCACACTCCTGGACCAGACCACTTTTAATCCCGCTGACCGTGAGCCGTGGTGGGAAGATCAGGAATACCTGGTGGACTGCCCCGAAAATTCGACCCAGCAGGGGGCGGATTGTTATTGCAACGCCGGGTTTGTCTCGAACGCCGAACTTGAAACCTGCATGGCCGAGGATGAAGTCCCTTCGGTACAGTCAGATCAGGCCGTTCAAACAAACACGAACGACAACCTGACAATGCGCCGGACGCTCCGTGTGAGCCTCTATCTCCTTACCTCCCTCATCCTTGTGATCGCGTTCGTATTCATCCTTGTTTTGCGGCCGAAATAAGGATCAATCCTTCGCTCAAAAGTCTTTCAAAATCGGATCCAACAAAATGGTTATGAATGTAATCAAGAATTTGTTATTTGCAGAATCTTGAGTGAGAGTTTCTGTTTGTATAATTAATCAACAAAATCTCTTAATGCACGGGAAAGGATCCTGAACAAATTGACTAAGCTTTTGGTTATCGGCGGTGCTTCACTAGATACTCTTCATTTGACAGGGCAGACAGTCCATTCGGCAGGGGGCGCGGGCATGTATACCTCCATGGCGGCCATCCGCAGCGGGGTAAGCGCAGGCATGTGCGCGCCCAAACCGGAGCCCATGCCTGCCGAATTGAAAGAAACCGCAGACCGACTCTCGGAATGGATCGGTCCGGTGATTCGCGCGGAGGAACTCCCGCGATTCGAGATCGAGCACAAAGGCGACAAGGCGACCTACATTCATGCCTTCTTCGGTGCGGAAGAAAAGCTTTCATTCGATCACCTGCCCGCCGACCTGAGCGGATACGACTGCATTCACCTCACTCCATTGGGTAATTCACAAAGACAGCAGGAATTCATGCGCCTGTGCAAGCAGAGGGGCGCAAAAATGATCTCGGCCGGCACCTATCTGTGCACGATCAAAGAAAATGAGAACCTGATCCGTGAATCCGTAAAACTGTCTGATGTCTTTTTCATGAATGAAGAAGAAGCCCGCCTTTTATTCGGTTCTCTTGACAAGATAAGAGTGGAAGCCGGCAAACTGATGTTCGTGACTCTGGGGGAAAACGGGGTAATGGTGGTGCAGGGAGAGAAACAAACGAGACTGAAAGCCATCCCGACCCGGGTGGTTGACCCCACCGGCGCCGGTGACAGTTTCTGCGGAGCAGCGCTGGCAGGGATCATCCTAGGGGCGCACCCGGTAATGGCCGCCCAGCAGGCGATGGCTTTGGCTGCGGAAGAGATCCAGGTGATAGGACCGCAGGCGTTACTAAGCCGGGAGCCAGCGCCGGCTGCCGTGGTTGACCCGCGTGTACGAATGAACGGTGAACAAATTGCCAGGATATCCGAATTGGTAAAGTCTTTGGGCGATGCAAGCCCATTTGACTTCATCGGCAAGGATTATCCGCCTGAAGGACACCCCAAAACTTTGGACTATTTCTTTGCCACCGTCCTGCAGCAATTCAGTTTCTGGGATACAAAAGATGAACGCTATGACCATCCGTTGATCGAGGTGATCGACGGCGATCAGTTGAAAGGTTCTGCATACCTCTTCAGGGCATTCGTGAGGAAGCTAGGAGGTGACGCCGATTTTTATTCACCCAAGAGGCAGGCTGAGC
>Ga0172371_10006878_pt1 | contig 16360 bp, 10 predicted proteins | sample Lak12m_FD_114543 | JGI IMG/M metagenome (GOLD analysis project Ga0172371, IMG submission 114543) | Freshwater microbial communities from Kabuno Bay, South-Kivu, Congo - kab_022012_12m | ecosystem: Environmental > Aquatic > Freshwater > Lake | place: Democratic Republic of the Congo: South-Kivu...
CTGGCAGTTGAAGATAAACTCAAAACGTAACTTACTGCTTGCGCCAAAGACTCGGCGCTATTTTCTGCAAATACTGCTGATTGGCCAGCAACTTCTTCCAAAGAACTAATTTTGGTGCAAATCACCGGAGTCTGACAAGACATTGCTTCTAAAACCGGTAGTCCAAAGCCTTCATATAAAGAAGGTTGTAAATAACAAATCGCGCCGGAATAGATGGCTGACAAAGCAGTAAAATCGTCAACATACACAGTGGTTAAAAACTGCACCTGGCGCGCTACATCACTCAAGGCTATTTGATTCTCAATTGCATGCCATTCAGGAATGTCTTGTTTGACAAAATTCTTACCTACCAGTAAAAGTTTGATATTCCAAGGCAAGTACTTTAAAGCCTTGATGAGCTGTGGCAAGTTTTTATTGTAATTGATATCACCAACGTATAAACAGTAATTGGCTGGTAAATTAAACTTCTTTTTATATAAACGTAGAGTTTTTTCATCTACTTTGCAAATTTTTTCAGGCGGAGCAAGAGGTACAACAAAGATTTTGTCCTTGGGTATCCCCAGGTATATCTCAATGTCTTTCTTTGAGTGCAAAGAATCAGTGATAATCACATTGGCCATGCGCAAAGCCATTTTTTGTTTTAAAAAATTGAGTCTACCCTTTTTTCCAGACGGATATTTGTCCGGAAACACCAAAGGTATGGTGTCATGAATAGTGACTACCGATTTAGAAAATAAGTTAAATGGCAAGGTAGAAAAGTAGAAATCAAAGTACGGATAATGAGTTAAATCCGGTTTAGCTTTATTATGAGCGGCCAAAATATCCACTTGGCCAGTAGCCAGTAAGGCCGATTGCAATTGTTGAGTATATCTACCCACTCCTCTTGCGGAGTGCATTAAACTTAAGTGAGAAGTAGCAAATTTAACTTTTAACATTTTTGTGAATAAATTTGTAATAAGTCCACGGATGATGCCAGCTACTCAAGCTGGCAAATAACAAACCACGCCAACCGTCAACAAATCCCTTGTGTCTTATAAAGATACTAAAAAATGTTGCAACCGGTTTGATTAAACATAAAGTTAAAAATAAAGAAAAACTGTTTTTCACATCACGTTTAAGTAGATTTTGCGCAGAAAAACTAGTGTAAGTTTGAGCTTTGTGCCAATAAGTGGCAAGGTCTGGATTGGAATAGTGCAAAAGATGACCGCTGGCCATAGCCAACTCACCTTTTTTAATAACTATCTGCTCATGCACGCTTACTCCCGGTAGATAGGCGCAATCTTTAAAAAACAAACGGGTGACGGTGTCTGGGTATTGGCCACCTTTTTTAAGCCAATTACCAAGAAAGTAGTTTTTACGTCTAATTTGCCAACCACCCAGTTTATTCGAGCATCCTTGAGCAAGTAGTTTTTGAATAAATTTTCTCAAACTTGCGTCTACCACTTCATCAGCATCTAGCTGTAAAATTAAGCGGTGCTTGGCCAGACTGATAGCTTTTTGCTTATTAAGATGAAAATTAAGTTTATTGGTGGTACTGACAACTCTAGCATGATATTTTTGAGCGATACTCAAGGTTTGATCGGTTGAACCACCATCTACAATCACAATTTCACTGGTGAAATCTTTGATCGCTTCCAAACATCGCGCTAGATTTTTTTCTTCATTGAACACTGCTAAAACTACTGAAAGTGGAGTTTTACTTTGCATAAATTAGTAATTTTTCACCAACCAGTTCTTTTTGTTCAAGTCCCAAATGACTACTATCTTTTCTTCTGGAGAGACATCTTTTTCACTCACTACAAAATGATATCTTCCCACTCTCTCCCCATATTTAAAGCCTATGTTGTCCGCCTGTTGCCTCACTGTGTTGTCTAGGTAATAGCTTGGGTCAAGCTTGAGGTACCAAGCCAAAAGAATGTATTGGAAGCCAGTTGGGTCAACAACAGCCACCTGTTTTTCTTTTTGTGTACTCTCTATCCATTCTACCACTTGAGAAAAACCAGTTTGAAAAGTCGTGTCCGCGTAACTTGGGTATTTTTTAAAATAATCATAAAAATATCGGGAGAAATCTAGACTGACCCAAAAAACTACTGCCAGAAGCCACCAATTACTCAAGTTTGGCTTTTGGCTTGCTCGTTCTATTAATAAACACACGCGCCACACGCCTTTGGTAGCCAAAAGTACCAACAACCAAAAATATAGCAAGCTTCTAGTAGCGTGTGGCGCATCAACCGTCACTATCGCTGGCAAAAGTGAAACAATTAAGAAATAAAGCCAAACATAATGTTCTTGGAACTTCTTTTTAAGCTCTTTCCAAACTACTTGGCGAGTAGCAAATTTAAAAATATCCTTGGAAAAAGAAAATACCAAAGCACCTAACTCCAATAAAGCCAGAAAATAAACGGCCATGTAAATATGTCCCCATTCTGGCAAACTATGCCACGGATGCGCACCCCCAGTACTCACTAAAAACTTGGGCGAAAAACTAGCCAAAAAGTTTTGAGTCATCAGTTTGAACCAATAAAAATATTGATTGCCAAAAACAAAAGATAAACTTTGTGGTAAATCTTGTCTGTACTCTATCCATTGGGCACGTATGGTAGGATCACTAAAAATGGTGATGTTAGTTTTTTGAGCAAAAAGCGGCTTTAGCTGTAGATAAGTAACCAAGCAAATACTTACTACTCCTAGTACTAAAAATAACGACCTTTTGACAAATTGCTTTTCGGTAAAAAACGGCATCATCCCAATTATTAAAGGCATGAGAATCAACGGAGTGTTGTAAGTCAAAACAGCCATCAAAGTCAGGGCTAAAGCAATCAAAGTTCTTTTAAAAGAAATCATGGGGTGCAAGTGAAAAAACAACAAGTAATAAGCCCAAAGTATATAGGCAAAACCAAGATTGGCCTCCCATGCAGATCGGGAATAAAAAAGAAAAACTGGTGTAATTGCCACTAAAGTAGTAAACAACCAAGCAAGCTTGGCAGGAAAGATTTTTCTGCCGATCATAAAACTTAAAGCAATTATTCCAATACCAGCCAACATACTAGGTGCTCTTACCGTCCAATCGTGAATCTTAAAGATCTCAAAAAACACCGCCAAAACTGCCGGGTAACCTATTAATTTGTAATCACCAAATGATTCTAAAGCCAAAGGCCATTTCCTGCCCCACTCATCTACACCTAAAGTTTTGAGAGTTAAAGCATTGTAGGCTAAGGCTGCCTCATCCCTATTGAGTGAAGAAGGCAAACTACTCAATAAAAAGCCACGGAAAAAAATCGAGACAATAATCAACAGAAAAAAAACTACAAACCAAATATAAAGCCAAAAAGAGTTAATTTTTTTCATCAATATCAATCATATCACTATCAATTAAAATAGACTAAAACAAATCTTTCTGTGCCAGTTTTATCTATAACCGAGTTAAGATAAGTGTATGTTATACCATAACTATTTAAACTAGCTAAAATTTTGCTTCTCTCGCCTGCCAAAATAAATTTGCCTTTTTGTAGTTGAAATCCATCAAATATAAAATCTGAAAAAACAATATTAGCTACTTGATTAAGCTGAAAATTATTTTTGAGCCAAGATTGGATAGTTTTTGTCTCAAACCAATTGGAAGACAAAAGCCACAAGTAAAATCTGCCATCATTAATATTGACCCAAATTTTATTGTTTTTATCAATTTCTGGCAATAAGGCTTGAGCTAGCTCTGTGTAACCACTTTGCCAAAACACCGCTGATGTTTGTGGATACACTTTAACTAAATAGAAAAAAAACTCCGCAAGCAAAAAAACAGTCCAGACAAACCAAGCCAACAATAAAAACTTACCTCGCTTGTAGAACTTTTGCCAAAAAGCACTTAAACCAAACCCTAGAATTAAACAAATAGGTATTAAAGAGTTTAAAGAACGTAAGCTATGTGGCACATCCAAAGGCACTGAAGCTGGAAGTAAACCAAGTAACCACCAAACCACCAGAATTATCAAGGTGGAACGATTATTTTTGGCTAAAGTGAAAACTCCAACAAACAAGATGGGTAGAAAACTTAAAGCAAAAAGTCCATGATTACCAGTACCGTGTCGCAAGTTGCTGTCTCCTGTTACAAACAAAAAGTTAAAATTAAGGTGTTGGGAATAATTTTTAACAAGCTCTTTCAAAGTAAACCAATAACGATGAAAAAACACTCGATCAATGGTAGCGTTACTTGTGATTTCTCTAAACTGATTAGCCGTAACTACAGAGTAAGAGGGATCCAGTATGGAACGAGAGCTCAAACGGAACTGCTGGCTGGCTTGATAATGTGGCGATTGGCTCATTATTTTTAAACCAAACGCAAAAATCGCTAAAGCCATCAAGCAAGCCAAAGCTAATGAAACAAAATACTTTTTGTTTAAATTTTGTTTGCCAACTCTATTTAAATTGATAAACAAAACAAAGAGAAAAACTACTGGCCAAACAAACCTGGTGGAGTAGTAAGTAAACAAAGCCAAAAACCCAAGCAAACCACTTAAAGGCAAAAACCAAAGCCTTTTTTGAGCTTTTAAACCTAGATAAACAGAAAAACCTAATAATAACTGGCCCAGATGACCTTCAAATCCAGCGCGAGAAAACATGATATCCCAAAAGGCCAAAGCCATTGCCATCATGCTAAGCAATTGTAAACTTTGTTTGTTGAGCAAAGTGCTTTTTCTTGGGGCCAACTGTCTGGCTAGTAAGCCAGTCAAGATAATATTTAAAATCCCAGCTATTGCTGAAGGCATTCTCACCGCTAGAGCAGTTGGCCCTAAAACCTTGACAAACAAAGTAGCGCACCAGATATAAACTGGCAATTTGTAATCTCCATATGAAGGAAAAATTGCTTGAAACCAAGTATTGCCATGCATGTCCATGCCTGTTTCTGCCAGGGAGCGGGCGTCTACTATCATGGCTGTCTCATCCCAATAAGTACCGGCAGGAATTTCCCCTAGTTTATAAAAACGTAAAAATCCTCCAAGTAAAAGGATTAAAGCAAAAAATAAGTAAAATACTTTATTCGGCATATTATTGTTAATATTGGTCGTTAAAATAACTATTATCTAACCAATATTGGGTTTGGTTGACTGTTAAAACTGTCACAATATTGGCCAAAATCAATAAAACCAAACCCATAATCATGAGTTTTTTAGTCAAGTTATTTAAACCCAGAGCTTGACTTGCAAGTGGCAAAAAAGCTAACAAGCTTAAGCTCCTGACAAGAAAAGGGTTGAGTTGAGTAGAAGCCAACAAATAAACCAAAGGCAATCTCAAAGCAGGCAGAAGTAACAACCAATTCAAGATAAATAATAAAGTATTTTTAGTTTTTAACATTTTTTGCCAAACAAAAACTATAGCCAGAACTAAAATGGGTAAAACTGGGTAGTAATACCACCCGTGATAGGTTCTCTCGCCTGAAGCAAACACAATAAATGCCAAGGTCAACAAACCAGCTAAAATGGCTGGCTGAAAACGTAATTGCTCTTTCCAGTTATATACCAAGCTAAAAAACCCAAACAGTCCAAAGATCAGCCAGCCATCAACAAACAGGTCTCTGACCAAAGTAGGATGGATAAAAAAGCGGTTAATTAGAGTGCTCAAACCCAGTTCCCTTCCACCCTGACTCAATTGAACTGCTACGAAAAGATTAAAATTAAAAAAGCTGGCATAAAATAACAGCAACAAGAATCCGAGGCAAACTCCCAAAGCTCCAACTTTAATTTCTTGTTTATCTTTTTTAAGCAAACCATTGAGTAAAACTGTCAGAGGAACGATTATGCCAGACACCTTGCTCATAACAGCCAGAATTGAGACTAAAATTAAAAAAAGATTTTTCTTGCCAACAGATAAAGAGCTTGAAGCTAAAAGCAAAAGCATAATCAACTCCAAAGTAATCAAAAAGTTTTCAGCCACTACCAAACGACTAGAAAAAACCACAACTGGTAGAGTGGCGTAAAGAATGGCAGCCAGCAAAGTCAATTTTTTGTCTTTTTCCAACAAACGATAAGCCACAACAGTCAACAAGCTCAAGTTTAAACAGCCTAAAACAACCAAAGGCAATCTAATCACTTTACTAGATGGTTGGGCGCGCCATGGACTGCTTAGAGCATGGGTAACTCCAGCTAATAAACCAAAAAATGGCGGCTGATCCAAATCCGGAGTAACCAATGGCGCGCCACTAGGCAAAACTTCATAAATGTACTTTTCTTGATACTCTTTAAAGTAAGACCAAGAAATGGGTTGGCCAGTTTGCCACAAACTGGCCCCAAGCCACGTCCAAGCCCACTCATCGGCAGTCTCTCCAAAAATTGGAAACTCAAAATAACGATAAAACCTCAATAATCCACCCAAAATAAGCGTTATGCTTAATAAGATAAGAAAACCTCTTTGTTTACAAAAAGCAGTTATTTTGTTCATAATTTAGTTTTCAATAAAGTACCAAGTAACGTTTGAATTTGGATGAGTCAAAGTATAAACAAGATTGGTTTGTAAGAATGCTTGTTTGTCAGTGGGGAGTTCAGTCTTTTTGATAATAAATAAACGTTTAGCATCTGGTTTATATAACAAATCCCATGGAATTTGACCGAAGTGGATTTTACCAAGCTTTTTGGCATACTGAAAGCCTTCATAATCAACCGGATCGTAAATTAACTGGGTTTGGAGCAAGTTTGAATCAAAACGGTTATAAAACAAAAAGTATATATACGGTGACCAAGTTTTACCGGCAAAATAAATTTCTTGGTATTGAGAATTAAGCTGATCAATTTTTTCTACCAACGGTTTGGCATACCAGTGCCAATTGTCTACGTCTCTGATTGGAGCTACTAGATAGTAAGTAATGAAGGCTCTACTTAAATCAAAACCAAAAAAAATGATCAGAGCCGTAAAAACGGCAAGCTGAATCTTTTTGGCTGAAGATTTTAGTTTTTCAAAAAGATAAAGTAAGCCCAAGGCAGAAGTGATGGCAAACGGGATAATACTAGGTGAAAAACGAGTAGCGTGCGCCGGTTCTAGAGTAATAACCGGCGCCACTAAACTTGCCAAAAACCAAACACTCAAGACTTTTTTGCCCTTTGAGTTTAAAAATGGTTTTGGAACAAACAAAGACCAAACTCCCAACAAAAGTAGCGGGGCTTGGAATAAAAATAACTTTCCCAGCCCCTTGGTATCGTGTGAGCCGTTAGCACCGCCGTTAAAAAACAGAAAATCAGCACTTAAAGCTTTAAAAAAGTTGCTTGATAGTTTTTCTAAAATTAAGACCGGACGATTAACATACATTCTACTGACTAGAGTTGGTTGATTTGACAAATAATTGCGGTTGGCAAAAATTTGATCTTTATACAAATCAGTAGAAAATACTGATAAACCAGAAAATTTTATTGTGTTGCTATTTTGTGTACCAACCAAAACAATTAAGCTTAAACCTATACAAAAAATCATTACTGCTGAAACAAAAATCAGTTTTTGTTTTTTAAAAAACTTCAAGAACTCATCTCTATAAATAATTAAAAACCCAACTAACATTAAAGGAGTAAAAATTTGATACGAGTGATAAGTGATCATGGTTAAAATTAGACAAAAGCTACTAGGTAACAATAAAATTGGTTTTTGTTTGATGGCTAAAATAAATAACAAACACGCAATAACAAACAAAAATAATGCTAGATTAGCTTCGTAAGCCAATCTGGAAAGATGAACGCTCCATGGACTAATAGCCAAAAATAAAGCAGAAAGCAGGGGTAAAAATTTATGATATGGTGAAAAATTTGTTAGCAAATTTTTCACCAAAAAGAAAACCAAAACAATCAAAACTGTTCCTGCCAAGATACTTGGCAATCTAGTACTAAATTCTGATAAACCTAAGATGGCTACAAATGGCAGATCAAAAATAGGGTAACCAATTAGCTTCCAGTCACCAAATGACTGATAATTTATAGGCCAACTTACTCCGTGCTCATCCTTGCCCGTTTTTAATAAAGAATGGGCAGTAAATCCAATCGAAGTTTCGTCTCTATTAAGTGCTACTGGATTAGTTTGAAAATTAAAAACTCTCAAGAATAATCCCAACAAAACTATTATTGATAAACCCAAACTAATTGGTTGTAAATTGAGAACAGATTTTACTTTTGATAAAGACCAACTTGCCATACAGTTTCTCCTAGAGGGGCTATAATTTTAACAGGTTTCAATTGAGATATGATTACCACACTTGATAGAAACTCTGGACTAGAGGCAAGGATAAATTCTCCCGCTTGAACTTGATCTGGTTTATCAATGAACTTGATATTTTTCCACTCCAAAAATTCACCTCGATCTTTTTTGGCCAATGTTTCTTCCGCTTGTACCAATTTTGGGTCAGTTTGGGTATAAAACCAAAAATACATAGCTGGCCTCCCCTGTTCTCTAGTGATATAAACAGGTAATTCCGGATACTTGGATCTTAAACTTTCCACTGCTTGAATCATTGGTTGGTAGCCAAACTGCCAATGTTCAGCGTAAACAGCAGGATAAATTTGGAAATAGTATTTGCTGAAAACTATAAACCCTGCTAAATAAACTAAAATTAAACTCACAGATGCCAGACTGCCAATTGCTTGAAATCTTAAACTTAAACTTTGCCAAATAGTCCACGTCTGCATCACGCCAAAAATAAGAATAACAATCCAAGCTCCAAACCCCGGTAAAGTCCGCAAGGCGTGAGGAGCACCAGTACTGATGCTAGCCGGTAAAGTAGCAACTGCTAGCCAACCACCCACCAACCACAGTAGCTCCCTTCTTTTTCTAATTAAATAGTAAACACCAAGAAGTAGTAGAGGTAAATCAAGAGGATAAAACAAACCAAAAAATTGGATAGAGTGTCTTGGATTGCTGTCACCGCTTAAAAATAAATAATTAAAATTAAAGTGGGTCAGGAAATTACTCAAAATTTCCTGACCAAACAAAAGGTAGCGATGATAAAACACTCGACTAACTAATGAATAATCATTTAGTTCTCTGTAGTAATTACTTTTTTCAATTGTACTCAAGTTGGTAAAAATACTGGTTTCATTAAATCTTTGTTGCACTTGATTTGAAAAAAACATAGTCACGATGGGTAAAATTACAATCAAAGCTGTCAATCCAGTAGACAAACTTCCGGCAAACCAAGTTTTTGTTTTAAATTTGGGAAGGAAAAACAATCTTGACCAAAAAACTAACCAAATTCCAAGTAGTGGAGCAATTAAACGTGCAGAGTGCTGGGCATACATTGACAAACCAAAAAGCAAGCCACTCAAAACAAAAAAACTCGTTGGTTGCTTATTTTTATTAACTCTATTGAGAGCCAAAATCCAAGTTACTACCCCCCAAGTAATTAAAGCAGTGGCCAAACTAATTTCCCAAGCCGATCTTGAAAACTGTAGTAGCCAAGGATTAATGCTGGTTAACAGCAAAGCTACAAGTGCTAAAAACTTGGCAGTGCGTTTGCCTTGATCTTTAAGAAATAACAAATAAACCAAGTAGCTACAACCAATGGCTGTAGCTACGCCACTCAACACAGCCGGCAAACGCACTGCCCAAACACTTAATCCGAATATTTTAATAAAGGGCAGTAAAACATAAAAGTACAAGCTTGGCTTAAAATCACCAAATGACTCAAAAGCCACAATCGGTAAAAAATTACCATGATGATCTTTGCCGGTCTTTAATATTGAGTAAGCATCATAACCCAAAGCCACTTCCTCCCAATAAGGTGAAGGAGGCAGTTTATCAAGCTTATAAGTTCTTAAACCCAAGCCAAAAAACAAGATAAAAACAAACAAAAAAATAAACCAGTTTTTGGCTACAATTGCTTTTAACACCCATCTATCATAGCAACAACCGAAGAGTTGACAATAGAACTTAATTTGGGTTTGGCATACAATTAAGACTATGAGTTTAAAAAATATTAAAAATAATATAAAAAACAGTTTTTTAAAACACAAAATCGTTTTCTTCTTGCTTTTGCTTAGCTTGACGATTAGGACTATATATTCCGCCACTCACATTTCTTTTGGCCAAGACATTGCCAGAGATGCCTACTTGATTGGCCAAAAAATTGATCAGCATCAATACTTGGTCAGCTATGGCCCAAAGGCTAGTGTGGGCAACTTTTACCTACCACCTTTTTATTATCAGCTTCATCTTGGTTTATCTCTAATCACCAATAACCATCCCCTTACCATGAAGTGGTTTGTCACCTTAACAGAAAGCTTAACTCCTGTTTTGCTCTTTTTACTGCTAAAAAATATTGTTAAAGAAAAAGTAGCTGTTGTCGTGGCTGGTTTGTACGTTTTTGCCTATCAACCCCTCACTTTTGGCGTTTTTGCTTGGAATCCCAACACCATACCGTTTTTTATTTTACTTAGTCTCTACTGCCTGATATCGGCAAGCAACAATAAAAAATTCTCTCTTATTCCTTTGGGCATTGTGGCTGCTTCAATTGCTTTTCAACTTCATTATCAAGCTACAGTTTTTTTACCATTTTTAGCTGGAATTTTTCTTTGGCAGATGTTTATTAAAAAATGGCTGGTGTTCAAGTACTGGCTGCTAGGCAGTCTATTTGCCCTTTTTCTTCTAACGCCCTACTTAGTTGGCGAGTATAAGAATAATTTCCAAAACTCAAAAAATATTTTTGCTTATTTTTCCCAAGAACACTCTTTATATTATGATCGCGTCTCAAAACCCACTTACATCTTAACTTTCTTTCCCAAATTTTTTGATAGAGTAATGTTCAAACATGAACTTTATTCTAATGTGATTGGTTTTTCTATTTATTTTCTTGGTGGGGGAATACTACTCTACAAAGCTGTAGTAAAGAAAAAACTTGTTCACACTCTTTTGCTTTTCTGTTTTGTCTCTATTTTAGTTATGCTGCGATTTTATAAAGGAGATAAACTTGATTATTATTTAAGTACTCTGTTTTTTTGGCCTTTTATTTTGGCTAGTTTAATTTTAGAAAAATTACCCAAAATTTTTATGTGGGGATTTTTTGTTTTAATAGCTTTTTTAATGGGCAATCAACTGGCTTTGTTTACAAAAAGATCAAATGATCTAAAACTCTTAACTGACACTTTGAATTTCCTTGAAACTCAAATTCCAGAAAAAAGCGCTAGGTTCATCTTCCACGATGACGACTACATTAACACCCTTGCCTACGGATTAGACAAATATACTGACATCAAATCAGATCCTTTTAGCTTAACTATAGTAGACGTATGCCAACAAAAACAGTTCTGTATATGGGACAAATTACTTCAATCAAAACACGACGAGGCATATGGATTAGTAGCCGATTTTAAAAATAGAAGTAATTATGAATATTTAACTCATTTTGAAAATGCTGGTTTTAAAATAGTGATCGGCAAAGTAAAAAGTATTAAACATCTAGACACATCAAAATTTATCTATCAAGGTGAGTATGGCACTGATTTTCTATTAGCTTTCTAATCACCAGAATAGAATACTCTAAATCTAGCTTGTCCCTTTGAATCAAAAATGGTTTCTCTAGCCAAGTTTGGATCTAAATTAAACACTTCTGCTCCACTCACCACCAAAGCATTTTTTTTCATCAAATCGCCCACATTTGGTTTATCTACAAAAAGAAACTTAATCAAAGCGCCGTTGTGATAAGCGATTGGATCAATTTTACCTGTCAAAAGAGCAAAAATATAAGGTTGACCGTACTCATTAGTCATCACTATTTGATCTACTTGAGGCTTACCACTGGTTCCATTATGGTACTGCCAAATTAACTCAAAAACCTGCAAATAGCCAACTAAGTACTCTTTATCAGATCGCAACTGATACTCACCAAAATAATCGAGAAAAAATTTTCCAAAAAAGCTCAAGTGAACAACAAATAGTGCTAATAAAATCAATCTATAAAATTTGGCTGGCAGTTTTTTAAGCCATCCATAAAACCAATCAAAACCCACCAGACTGACAAGTAAAAATCCCGGTAAGGCTAGAAGAGCTCGGTTGGGATGAGGAACTTCTTGGCCAATAGCGGCCGGGAGCAACCCGGCCGCTATCCAGACGATACCAACAAAACTAACTTGATCAACTTTGAGTTTTCGTTTCAACATTCTAATCAAAGCAAGTAAAAACTGTGCAATCCCTAAAACAAAAAAAACAAAAGTAACAGGCAACAAAACTCCCATTTGTCCTGTACTATGACGTAAAGAATCAGTCTGACCGAAAAGCAAAAACTTGGGGGAAAGATGTAAAATCATCTGCAGAAAAGAAGTAAATAGAGCCGAAAAAACTGGTTGATCAGCAAAAACTGTTACATTGGCTCTGGTTAAACCTGAAGCAAAAAAAGTATCTTTAAGCAAGGGATAAAGTAAAACTAAAGTAATGGCAGGGTACATAACCAAACTTAAGCGATTAATCATTCTGCGTTTCTGATACAAAAAACCCATGCTTAAAACAAAAAGTAAGGGAACAGTAAGTTTGGCGCTGTGATAAGTATAAAAACTACTGATCAACAAAATAATAGTTAAAATCAAACTCAACCAAGATAGTTTAAAATATTTTTTGCTAAAAAGATAAAAAATCAGAAAAAAGTTACCCGCCCAAACCAGCTGACACAAAGCCATGCCACTTTCAAATCCCACTCTGGAAAAAAGTAAATGCCAAGGGGAAAAACTCCAAAATATACTTGCTAACGCAGTCGCCTGACTTAAAGAAAGGAACTTGAGGCAAATAACCTTATTTTTCACTAGTAGCCATACCAGTAAAATTCCCCCAATTGTTGTTAAACAACCGGCCAAGGCAAAAGGCAGACGAATCGCCCACAGATTTAAACCAAAGACACTTGTGAATAAACCATTGAGATATATGGCTAAAGGAGCTTTATAATCACCAAAAGAGCGGAAAGAGACCGGCATAAACTCCAGCCACTCATCCCTGTGAACACTGGCTATGGCAAAACCGTTATAGGCAATGGCCGCCTCATCCCAAGTCATACCGCTAGGAATCTGGCCCAATTTATAAAATTTTAAAGAACCGGCAAAGAACGCAAATATTAAAACCAAAAGCCAAATCTTATTTTTTAACATTGCGCTCCTCTAGTCTAGTGGTACCAAAAATATATTGAAAAAGCACAGGACCAGCAAGTACATCTTGTTTTTGCAAATACTCATTTTGAAATTTGTCACTTAAGGTAGTATCAGGCTCAATAATAGTAAAATGCAAGTTCTTGACATCAGTAATTTCTTCAATTAAGTTTTCACCCGGTAATCCTGCTTGATTGTCGCCTACAAACCTTGGTAGATAACCAAATTTTTCATAACCATACCAACTATAAAGATAGCCCCAAGTAGTATTAATGCCATATGGACTAGTTAAACTAGAAAAAGTAAAAGGGCGTCCAGCAGCAAGTTTATAAGTTTGATCTATTAAGTTCAGTTGTTGAGAAAGAAAACTGCCCCTCTGAATAGCAAAATATTGTTTTTCTGCTCTTTTCCAACTCAACAAATTTTTAAGATTAAAACCAACAAATAAAAGTAAAAAACTTACCAACAAAGCTTTTTTCCACCACTGACCATGACTCAAATTAGATAAAATCCAACTCAAAGACAAAAACATTGGTACCTCTAAACTAATAAAAGTGTGAGGTGGATCGCGGTAATGCCAAAGTAGTAGCCATAAAGGAGCCAAAAAATAGGCTAAAAGCCAAAGAAGTTGTTTTGAATTTATCTTTCTCTTCATAAGAATCAGTAGTAAAAACAAAAATCCCAACAGCGCCAAAATTACTGTCGGCAAAGGCAACACATCTTGTATCACTTGGGCGTACTTATTTGCGATTTTAATCAAAGTTTGTCCCAATTGAAACGAGTGATCGGTCATGTGTAGGGCAGAAAAAGTCAAAATGCCCCGTTTAAACATGAGGAATTCGGTTGCCAACATTGTGCTAATACCAGTAATAAAGGTAAAAATAAAAAAGAAAGTTTGTTTGAGTGAAAATAAACAGAGGCTTTTTTTCTGTTTGGTTTGATAAAGATAAAATATTAAAACACTACCCAATAAAACAATATTTTGTAAGGCTGACTGAATAGCTAGAGCCAAACACGCCCCAAGCAAAACAAATTCCCATGTCTTAAGACGGCTATTTTTTTTCTCTTCAAAAAAAATTCTCCAAAGCAAGAAATATGTTAAGGGTATGAAGATTTGAGATAAACTAGGATTTGAAAGCCATGTGGACTGATGAATGGCAAGCACAGAAAAGGTTTGGAAAAAAGCCGCCAAAACTCCTATTTTTTCATCTTTAAAAACAGTTTTGCCTAAAAAGTAAACAATGATAATACTACAGGCACCAAGAATACTTAAAAAATAAACCACTGTCATGGGCTTGCCATCGGTGAAGGTGTAAAAAGGAGCAATCAAGTAATAGTAAAACACTCCGTGATACACACTGTCATTGGTACCACTCACCGATGGCCACATGATTTTAAGATCCCCTCTTTCTAAGATTTGTCTACTAGTAACAGCATCTCTAGCCTGATCAAAAAAGAAAAATATATCATTACCACTAATGGAATAGAATCTTACAAAAAGACCCAGCAAAAACAACCCTGCAAGGATTAGTGGATATTTTTTTCCAACAAAGTATTGTCTTAAACTCATTTATCCCCTTTTTTATATTTTGGGTTTAGCCACATATAATGTTAACTGGTCAGAAATAGAAAGTGTCTCTAAAATAGAATCATATTGCTGTCTCTGCCACCACTCCTCTAAAAAACGTTCTACCAATGGTTCTTCAACTAAATAAAAAATTAATTCTGGCTGACGAAAATCTTGTTGCTCTTTAAAAAACTTTAACAAGTTTTCTTTTTGAGCAATATAAGGAGTAACATTTGGCTCATAAGCAAACTCAAAGGGCAATTTTTTACCCATTTTAGCTTGCCAAAAATACAAATACTGGTAATCAAAGTCGTAAATGTGTCTGGCGTAGTGATATGAGGAAAATGCTCTATTTTCAGCTTTCTTATAGATTATATCTATAGCTTTAAGTTTTGTTGGTAAAAAAGCTCTGTCGTTAACAAACTTTTCTTTTTCTTCTATAACTTGACGGAAAGTGAAGAAAGATGAAGAAATTAGAAATAAACTAAAAATAACTAAGTATCTTTTAGGTAAAAAGCGTATAATCTCTGCTACAAAAACTATTGCCCATGGCATCAAACCCAATAAGTACCAAGAGTTAAAATGTGTAACTGTCAACCAAACAATACTCAAAAGAGTGGCTAAAATAAGTTCTAAAACTCTAATTTTCAATTGAGTGATTGATTTTAATTTTGTATTTTTAAAATGAACGATGGTAACAAATGCATAAAAAATAAAAAATAACAAAATAACAAAACCCAAAATGTTTTCTGCTTGAGTTTTACTGATATTGGGCAATACAGCCGATTTTATCTCTGCCAATGTTAAGGACATTACATGAATGAATGTTGGTTTAACTTGAGTTTCTATTTCTACTTTCCCAGTCACATAAGCTACAACAGCTTTTGTTTGAGAAAAATTGTGTCTTAACTCAAAAGCTATTTGGGGTAAAAATGGCAAAATAAAACCAAATAAAAATAAAAGGCAAGTAATAAGTTTTGGTCTTATCTTCCTCAAAAGACAACCAATAACAACCAAAATAGGGTATAAAACCGCAAAAGCGGTGGAAAAATGAAAACCCAAGCCTGAGATAAAACCCAACCCAAGCCATAACAGCTTACTGGTTTGATCAGTTCTTAATTTATCCAACAAAATAATCATCAACCAGGTGACTAAAGTAATAGGATATGGGTTCCAAGCGCTGGTACTCACCATGATCCACAGAGGTGAGGCGATAAAAATCAGGCTGGCTAACTTGCCAAAGTACTTATAAATCAAGACCAACTCCAGCAAACCAAGTAAAATCATAGCCACTGGACCAGCCATTGGGTGAAAATTTAACAATAAGTAGGCAGGAGCCAAAAGGTAATACCAACCAGGTCCAAAGTACAATCCAGGAATACTGGTCCAAGGACCAATTAGTTTAGGGGATTGATTGAGTAACAAATCCATCACAGCCAATGAATCTTTGCCATGATCAAAGGTAAAAGGAACAGCAAACCCTAGTAAAACCGGCAAACGAGTGAAAAAATGAAGCGTCAACAAACCAAATAAGACTATGAAGCTCTTTTTATTTTTGGCGATTTTAAATAATTTAGCGAGCATGAAGCTTTTTCCACCAATAAGGTTGCCAGAGTAAAAACTGTATTTTTTGCCAAAAGTTGGCATGTTTTAAAGTAAAGTAACGTTGTTGTTTGAAACTTAAGTTTTTAATTTTTTCTGC
>Ga0172371_10006884_pt1 | contig 16348 bp, 18 predicted proteins | sample Lak12m_FD_114543 | JGI IMG/M metagenome (GOLD analysis project Ga0172371, IMG submission 114543) | Freshwater microbial communities from Kabuno Bay, South-Kivu, Congo - kab_022012_12m | ecosystem: Environmental > Aquatic > Freshwater > Lake | place: Democratic Republic of the Congo: South-Kivu...
AACATAAACCAGATTTTGTTATGAATAATCTGATGGAGGCTGTAAAATGGGTATTAAAGGAAGGACAAGGATCTTAGGCGAGCTCTTCAGGTTTTTGTGGGAAAGAAAACTCTGGTGGATGATACCAATAGTAGCGGTGTTATTATTATTCGGTTTATTAATATTCTTTACGCAGTCATCAGCTGTCGCGCCATTTATCTACACGCTTTTTTAATCTTAACCATGTCCCGCTGCGTCGGCGGGCCTTTTTTGGCCCGCCGACGCAGCGGGACATGGTTGAACAGATATTAATATGAAAATACTGATTACATACGCTTACGCTGGAGTAGGGCATAAAAAAGCCGCCATGGCGATAGAGAAGGCATTGGCCGGCTATAGCGGCTTTGAAGTTAAGAATGTGGATATCCTGGAGTATACAAATAATTTTTTTAAAGCCTCGTATCCCGCAGTCTATCTGTTTCTTATAAATAAGACGCCCACTCTATGGGGGTTGTTTTATTATTTACTGGATGTTAGGGCTGTGGATTTTTTTATGGCGCCCGTGAGGAGATTTATACACAGGCTGAATTGTAAAAAATTTATAGGATTCATAAAGGCTGAAAATCCTGACGCTGTGGTATCAACCCATTTTATGCCGAGCGAGATTATTTCCGGCCTTAAAGAGAGGGGAGAGTTTAAAGGTAAACTGATAAATATAGTGACTGATTTTATACCGCATTCTTTCTGGATGGCGGCATCGAGCGATTATTTTATAGGAGCTATACAAAAAACAAAGGCTGATCTTTTAAGGCGCGGCGCGCCTGAAGAAAAGATTAGAATAATGGGGATACCATGCGATCCGATATTCAGTATTTCAAAAGATAAAAAAGCGCTTATGGAACAGCTGGGGATAGAACATGGATATTTCAATGTGCTTATAATGAGCGGGGGTTTTGGCACAGGCCCTATGAAGGAGATAATCAGAGATATAAATAGTTTTGAGCAGGAGATAAGGGATAAGATGCAGTTGATCGCGATATGCGGTAAAAATGAGGCCCTGCTTGAGGAATTAAAGGGCCAGGCGCTGAATGTGAGGCTGAAGGCTTTTGGATATATGAATAATGTGGATGAATTTATGGAAATAAGCGATATAATAGTTACAAAGCCAGGCGGCCTGACTATTTCAGAGGCGCTTACAAAGGCCCTGCCGATGGTTATAGTCCAGCCTATACTTGGCCAGGAGACAAGAAACTGCGAGATCCTGACAGGATACGGGACAGCCATTAAAGCTGGAAATGCCAAGGATGTCCCTGGCATTATAAGGGATTTTGTAATAGCGCCTGAAAAGATGATCGGCATCAGGACAAGGATAGGGCTTTTGCGTTATCCTGACGCTGCCAAAGACATAGCTGATTTTGTTGCTTCTTTATGAATGGAGTAGCGGAGCGAGCATAAGCGAGCTCCGCGCAATATGGTTCTACGCGAAGCTTTGCTAGTCCATTTGCTCAAGAGTAGTTTGAGGCCTGAGTTATGAATATTATAGAGACAGTTGGAAAAATCGCGGATAGGTTAAAGGTTAAAGCGTATATTGTAGGCGGGCCTGTCAGAGATAAGCTGTTGGGCATAGCTGGGGGCGACCTGGATTTTGTGGTGGAAGGGGACGGGATTAAGTTCGCGGAGGCATTGAATAATGCCTTGAAAGGCAGGATAAAGATATACAGGGCTTTCGGCACCGCCACTATTAAGCTAAAAGGAGAGAGGGTTGATGTGGTGACAGCCAGGAAAGAAACTTATAAATATCCTGGCGCATATCCTGATGTAAAACCCGGCACAATAAAAGATGATTTATTTAGAAGGGATTTTACAATAAACGCTATGGCTATGTCTATGAACAAGAAAAGCTTTGGGGAGTTAGTGGATTTTTACGGCGGCAAAAAGGATCTGAAAAAAGGTATTATAAGAGTATTACACGATAAAAGTTTTATAGATGACCCGACCAGGATTTTCAGGGCAGTCAGATTTTCTGTGAGATTCGGGTTTAAGATAGAGCTGCATACAAAAAAACTGATTAAAGGGGCTTTATTGGATGGGTTGTTAAGAGAGGTAAATACCGGCAGGATCAGGAAAGAGATAGAGCTGCTTTTAAAAGAAAAAAAACCAAGGAGATGCCTGGAATTATTTAGCAAATTAGCGTAGAGACCTGTCCCGCTGCGTCGGCGGGCCAAAAGGCCCGCCGACGCAGCGGGACATGGTTGAACAGGTAAAAAAGGGGAGATAGAATGGGTATAAGGGCAGAAAGGGTTGAAGGCCAGCTGAAAAAAGAGATCTCGAGGATATTACAGGAAGACCTGAAAGACCCCAGGATAGGTTTTGTCACTATTACCAGGATTGACCTTACTGGCGATTTGAGATACGCAAGGGTTTATTTTAGCGTTATGGGAGATGACGCGGCTAAAGAGGAGAGCCTTAAGGGCATAAAGAGCGCGATAGGTTTTATAAGAAAACTTATAGCGGAAAGGATGAACCTGCGGTATGTGCCTGAGCTGTATTTTAAACTGGATAATTCAATAGAATACAGCATTAACCTTGAGAAGACCTTTGAAAGGATAAAAAATGAGCATAAGGACAGTCAAGCAGGCGATAAGGAAGTTTAATAAATTTCTTATAACAAGCCATATAAATCCGGAAGGCGACGCGATAGGCAGCCAGGTAGCGATGGCTGGCTTATTGAAAAAACTCGGTAAAGAGTCTGCGATGCTGGATGACAGCCCTGTGCCTGGTTTACTGCAGTTTATGAAAGGGACAGAACATATACTAAAGGAAGCGCCGCATGATTTCAATTATCAGGCAGTGATTATCCTGGATTCCCCTGACCTGGCGAGGATAGGCCGGGTCAGCGAATATATCAAAAAAGACGTTGCCATAATAAACATAGATCATCATATCTCAAATATAAATTTTGGAAAATACAACTGGATAGAACCGGAGTTTTCAAGCGCCGGAGAAATGGTCCATGATTTGTTCAAGGCGTTCAGGTTAAAGATAGACCTGGATTCCGCTATCGCCTTATATGCCGCGATTATGACTGATACAGGTTCTTTCAGGTATTCCAATACATCCTCTAAAATTCACAGGATAGCCGCGGAGCTTATAGATATAGGTGTAGAGCCTTATCAAATGCATACCAGGATTTATGAAACGAGCAGTGTCCAGGATATCAGCCTGCTGGGGGAAGCGCTTCAAACCATGAAACTTACAGATGGCGGCAAGATTGCCTGGCTATGGGTTACAAAAGAGATGTTGAAAAAGACAAAGGCGTCGCTGGAAGGGACAGAAGGCATTATAAGCTTTCCGCGGTCTATAGACGGTGTGGAGATAGCGGCTTTATTCAGACAGACTGGCACTGAGGACAGGGTAAAGGTAAGTTTTCGCTCTAAAGGTAAGGTGGATGTAAATAAACTCGCGGCATTGTTCGGCGGGGGAGGCCATCCGACTGCGAGCGGATGCACTGTATTCGGCAAAATAGAAGATGTGGAAAAAAAGGTTTTAGAAAAAGCGAAGGAGTTTATATAAATACAATATATGGATGGAATTTTAATTGTAAATAAGCCTGCAGGGATCACTTCTCATGATGCTGTGGATTTTATAAGGCGGAGATTTAATATAAAGCGCGTTGGCCACGCGGGAACCCTGGACCCTATGGCGACAGGCGTCCTTGTCATGCTCTTGGGCAAGGCCACAAAATTGTCAAATATATTCATGGGCAATGATAAAGAATATATAGCGAGGATGCTCTTTGGAAAAAAGACAGATACCCAGGATTCTTCAGGCAGGGTTATTGAGGAAAAAGAGATAGAGGCGCCTGGCATAGATGACATAGAAAAAGCGCTTGGCAGTTTCAAGGGAAACATAGATCAGATTCCGCCTATGGTATCCGCTATAAAACACAAGGGAAAAAAACTTTATCAGCTCGCGAGGTCCGGCAAGACAATAGAAAGGGAACCGCGTAAGATAAGGATAGACAGTATTGATGTAATTGAGTATAAATTTCCAGAGCTTTGTTTCAGGGTCAGATGCTCCAAAGGCACATATGTGAGGACGTTGTGCGAGGATATCGGGGCGGCGCTTGGCGTTCCCAGCCATATGTCAGGGCTGGTAAGGAGCGCGTCAGGTGATTTCCTGCTGGAAGACTCAAAGGGCCTGGACGAGATACATGAAAAAGATATTATATCCTACAGCGGTTACGATAGGCATATTTGACGGCGTCCATAAAGGCCATCGGGCGGTTTTAAAAAAGGTCTTGAGGGAGGCCGAACGTAAGGGGCTGAAAAGCGTAGTAATCACGTTCGACCCGCATCCTGTAAAGGTTATTAATCCACGTTCGCAAATCCCGCTTTTAATGTCTTTAGGGCACAGGGTCCAGATGATAAAAAAAACAGGCGTAGATTATTGCTTTGTAGAGCAATTTACAAAAAAGTATTCTATGCTTAGCCCTGAAGATTTCATAAAAAATATACTCATAGATAAATTAAATCTTAACACCCTTGTTACGGGCGGGAATTTCTTATTCGGGAATAAGGAAAAAGGCTGCTCGTTTCTCCTTAAAAAATTAAGCAAAGCATATAATTTTAATTACTACAGCGTTTCGCCTTTAAAAATAGACGGAGAGTTTATTTCCAGCACCAGGATTCGGAAGGCCATCGAGAAGGGAGGCCTGATGCTTGCTTCAAGATTACTTGGGAGGCCTGTAACTATTTTAGGCACTGTTGTAAGAGGCAAAAGGCTCGGGAGAAAAATAGGTTTTCCCACGGCGAATATCGACCCTCACCACGAGTCGATACCTCCAAGCGGCGTATATAGTGTTGATGTAATACTGAACAAGAGGTTATACAGCGGTATATTAAATATAAGTTCTCACAAGGTAATAGAAGTCCATATACTTAGTTTTAAAAAAAATATATATGGAAAAGACATAGAAGTCATATTTAAGCGTAAAATAAGAAATGAAAAAAAATTCAAAACACTAACTGCCCTCAAGCATCAAATCCAAACAGATATATCTAATCTCTAATATCTCTCGAACACCCCTAAATAAATCTCTAACTTTACAATTCGTGCATGGCACCATTTGTAAAGTTAGAGATTTTTATTCTACATATAGCGTTTCTAACCATTAATGTCCCCACATATAGAGTAAACCCAAAAAAATCAAATTTTTGCTTGACACTAAAACCCTATTAAGGTAAACTTTTATTACAAAGTGGTGCAAAGTGGAGTAAAGTGGAGTATATATGTTTTACGGAGAATTCAAACATACATTAGACAGGAAACAACGCATTATTATCCCTGCGAAATTCAGAGAGGCGCTCAAGGAGCATTATGTTGAGCGCTTTTTTATTACGCGCGGCCTGGATAAATGTTTGTTCATGTTCACTGAAGAAGAGTGGAAGGCGCAGGAACAGAAATTCAAGTCCATGCCGTTTACAAAATCCGAATCCAGAAAATTTAACAGGCTTTATTTTTCAGGGGCCTGCGAAATGGTCCCTGACAGACAAGGCCGCATACTTATCCCGAATTATCTAAGGGATTACGCGCAAATAAAAAAGGAGGTGTATATTATTGGCGTATCAAACCGCATCGAGGTGTGGAGCCAGGAGATGTGGGAAGAATATTATTCTAAGTCAAAGGACACCTTCGAGGATGTAGCCGAGAAACTGATTGAGGAGCAATAAAAGGTCTCTCGTCCCGAGACGCCAGCGAGTAAAAATAGTGCGGCGAGGGACTCGGGATCAAATCCGCCATAGGCGGATTTGGGAGGCTTGAGAAGCAATGAAAGGTCCCTCGCGACACTATGAAAAACATCAAGGTCGCTCGGGATCAAATCCGCCATAGGCGGATTTGGGAGGTTTTATGAAATTACGCAATCATAATACTTATAATGCAGTTAAATGTAAAGTCTGTGAAATGAATTTTTTCGATATACCTGTTGAATGTATCCGTAAAACCAGATCTTTAAATATAGACCCCAGGTACCTTGCAGCGAGCGAGGAGGTTTACAAGATACTGAGAAGCGCTAATGGAAAAAAGCTATACGCATAATCCTGTATTATGTAAAGAGGCGATTGATTTTCTGAAACCTGCGCCAGGCCAGATAATAGTGGATGCCACAATAGGTGGCGCAGGTCATAGCGAGCAAATCCTTAAAAGAATCACACCAGGCGGAATGTTAATAGGAATAGACAGAGACGAAGAGGCGTTAAGGCTGGCATCCGAAAGGCTAAGGCCTTTCGAGGGCTCATTTAAATTGATAAACAAAAATTTCAGCCATCTGGGGGAAATACTTAAAGATGCGGGGGTAAGCAAGGCGGATGGAATTATTTTTGATTTAGGCGTATCGAGCATGCAGATGGACGCATGGCAGCGGGGATTCAGCATAAAAAATAACGGCCCGCTGGACATGCGCATGGATCGCAGCCAGCGGATTACAGCGAAGGATCTGGTGAATAATTTAAGCGAAGCAGAGCTAATCGAAACTATCAGGGACCTGGGAGAAGAAAGGTTTCATAAGAGGATAGCAAGGCGGATCGTTGAAGCTAGAAAGAAAGAAGATATCTCCACAACAACTGAATTAAAAGAGATTATTCTACGTAGTTTTCCTTACATAAGCAATAAATACAGGATACATCCCGCTACCCGGGTATTTCAGGCATTTCGCATAAAGGTTAACGATGAGCTTGGCTCCATAAGCGAGGCGCTGGATCAATTGCCGGATGCGCTTGAGAAAGGCGCCAGGGCATGTGTAATATCCTTTCACTCCTTAGAAGACAGGATCACAAAAAATATTTTTAAACAGTTTAAAGCGAACGGCCATTTTATCATACTTACTAAAAAACCTGTGATGGCTGATCAGGAAGAACTTATTACAAATCCACGCGCGAGAAGCGCCAAACTTCGGGCCGCTGAAAGGTTATGAAATGAATAAAGCCACTGGCTATTGCTGCTCCAGGGTTATTACAACTATCTTAACGATGACTTTTTTAGCTGTCATGTATGTTAACCAGCAGGCGCTGGTATATCAAATGGGCCTTAAGGTAAAACAGAATAACGACGTATATTCAAAGCTGGTTGACCATAACAAGATTCTGGTATATAATGTTTTAAATTTGAGGTCACCTGTCACTCTTGAGAAAAAACTCTTAGCAAAGGAAGTAGAGTTATCCATGCCTTCCAAATGGCAGGTGGTAAAAGTTGATCATTCCCCTGAAAAGCTTGTTTTGTATGGCAAAAAAATAACAAGAAAAGGCCTTATAGCCAATCTTTTTGAGAGCGGCCGATAAAAATAGGTAATATCCGTGTATAAAGGAGCTTCTTCCCGCATAAGTAGAATCCTGTACGCCCTGATCATAGCGTTCGCGCTTTTGGGAGTCAGGTTAGCGTTTGTCCAGCTTGGCGCAGCGAAATCCCTGTCAAATATCGCCGCAAGTCAGTATAAACTCGCGGTATCGCTTCTTCCAAAGAGGGGTGTAATTTATGACCGGAACCTCAAGGAATTTGCGGTAACAATAAATTTGACCTCGATATTCGCGGAGCCTTTCAAAATAAAGGATAAGGATACAGCCAGCCAGAAACTCGCGTCTGCCCTTGGCCAGAGCAGCGGGGATATATATAAAAAACTAAGCCAGGAAAAGGGGTTTGTGTGGCTGGCGCGCAAGGTCTCCCCTGATGCGGCTATAAGGGTCAGGGCGTTGAATATTAAAGGTATAGAGTTTTTAAAGGAGCCGCAAAGGGCGTATCCGAATGGCGCGACCGCGAGCCATATTCTTGGATTCACAGACTTAGATAACAACGGCCTGGAAGGGCTGGAGTTGAAATTTGACAAATACCTGAAAGGTGTCACCGGTTACAGATATGCTATAAGAGATGCCAAACAGCGCGAAGTGCCTGGTTATGAATACAAAGAGATACAGCCTGTTGACGGCGACAATCTGGTCCTTACCATAGACAGTTTAATCCAGTCATTGGTTGAGAGAGAGCTTGAGAATGGCTTTGAAAAATACCATGCCAGGGGCGCATGCGCAATTGTGATGGACCCTTTTACAGGAGATATCCTCGCGCTTAGCAACAGGCCTAATTTTGACCCTAATAACGCTAAGAAATCGCCTTCTGATTTCAGGAGAAACAGGGCGATATGCGATTATTTTGAGCCTGGTTCAAGCTTTAAAGTAGTGGCCGCCTCTGGCTTGCTGGAGGAGAAGGCGGTAAGGCCCAGCGATAAGTTTTTCTGCGAAAATGGCGAATATAAATGGTGCGGCCATATCTATCATGATCATAAGCCTCATGGCTGGCTGGAATTCAGGGATGTGATAAAATTTTCTTCAAATATAGGCACTATGAAGGCTGCCCAGCGTCTTGGAAAAGACAGGATGTACAGATATATTAAAAAATTTGGATTTGGGGAGAAAACAGGCATAGAACTTCCAGGCGAAGTAAATGGTGTCACAACGCATCCAGGTGTGTGGTCGAAACTCTCTCTCTGCAGTATTTCAATGGGGCAGGAGGTGACCGTGACAGCCCTTCAACTCGCCTGCGCGATGTCAGCTATTGCAAATGGCGGAAATCTTGTAAAGCCAAGGCTTGTTGACAGGATAGAGGATTGCACAGGCCATGTCATACATAAATTTGAGCCCAAAAAATCCCAGAGGGTTATTTCAGAAGAAACCTCTTTAGAGATGAGGAATATCTTAAGGGGCGTTGTGGACAGCGGCACGGCAGAGCTTGCTGAAGTGAAAGGGTATTTTCCTGCAGGGAAGACAGGCACAGCCCAGAAAGTAGAGCCTAATGGGACTTATTCACACAGTAAATTTACAGCCTCATTTATAGGTTTTGTGCCTTATGATGACCCGAAATTAGTCATAGTTGTGATAATGGATGAGCCGCGGCCTATTTATTATGGAGGCGTGGTCTGTGCGCCAGTATTTAAAAAAATAGCCGGGGAGCTCATGAGTTATTACAAGGTCTGGCCAGAGGACACAAAAGAGGCAAAAGGCTCGAAAGGCTCGGAAAAGGCAAAAGAGGCAAAAAAACCTGAAAAAAAGAAAATAAAACCAGCGACATGACGTTCTAACTTGACACTCTAACATTGTCAGAATGTAAAGTTTGCGCGGAGCTTCCTTCGAATCCGTCCCTCGACAAGCTCGGGACTTTGCTCAGGACAAGTCGCTCTGCTACTCCGCAATCTTCTGGAGTAGCGAAGCGAAGGAAGTGAACTTCGCGTTAACTTGACAGAGAGGGGTAATTGAAGCTAACAAAAATTATAGATAATTTAAGCGGCGTAATAAGGGTGGAAGGCAAGGCCAGCCTTGAGATAATCGGTATTGCCTGCGATTCAAAGGCAGTTAAGCCTGGTTTTATTTTTATAGCGCTAAAAGGGTCTAAGGTCAATGGCGCTGATTTTATTGACGAGGCAATAGATAGAGGGGCCATAGCTGTTTTATTAGATAATGAGGCCGTTGGGATTTTTAAAAGGGGCAGTACCTTTATATATGTCAAGGACGCAAGGCTTTGCCTGGCACAGGCCTCCCAGGCTTATTTTGGGGATGTTTCAGCTAAAATGCGCCTCGCGGGCGTTACCGGCACTAATGGGAAAACCACGATTACTTACCTTATAGAAAGCATGCTGAAATCCGCGAATGAGGCTGTAGGTGTTATTGGCACTGTTAATTACAGGTTTGGCCAGCGCTCTATCCCAAGCGTGAATACAACGCCTGGGGCGCTGGAGCTCTATTCTCTTTTATCAGCCATGCGGAAGGAAAAGATAAATTATTGTGTTATGGAGATATCCTCGCATTCTCTTGGCCAGGGGAGGGTGGATACCCTGCAGTTTAACGCAGCTATCTTTACAAACCTTACCAGAGAACACCTGGATTATCACAAGGATATGGATGATTACCTGGCCGCAAAACTTAAGTTGTTCGGAAAAATAAAAAAGGGCGGCTTTGCCGTGATCAATATAGACGATCAGGCGTCAGGAAGGATCATGGAAAAGGTTAATGCTGAAGCCAGAGCCAATATAATTACCTATGGCATTGACCGCAAGGCGGATATTATGGCGAAAGATATTCAGCTTTCCTGCAGCGGCATAAAGTTTAATCTTGGAGCAGCGGAGCGAATTTTAGCGAGCTCCGCACCTATGGAGATAGAATCAAATTTTATCGGCCGCCACAACATCTATAATATCCTCGCTTCTATTGGCGCAGGCCTTGCGATAGGGCTGGATATCAGGGATATCAAGGCCGGGATAGGTTCGCTCAAGGGCCTGCCTGGAAGGTTAGAGAGCGTTGGCTGCGGCCAGAATTTCTCAGTTTATGTAGATTACGCGCACACAGAAGACGGGCTTAATAATGTGCTCAGGTCTCTCAGGGAATTAAATCCTCGAAGGCTCATCTCAGTATTTGGCTGCGGAGGGGACCGCGACAGGTCTAAAAGGCCTTCTATGGGAAGGGCTTCAACAGAACTTTCGGACAGTGTTTTTATTACAAGCGATAACCCCAGGACCGAGGAGCCGATAGCCATAATAAATGAGATTGTAGCTGGCATAGGGCCTGGAAAAAATAATTATACAATAGAGCCAGACAGGTTTAATGCGATTAAAAAGGCTGTGATGGGCGCTCGCGAAGGAGATATTGTGTTGATCGCTGGCAAGGGCCACGAGACATACCAGATATTCAAGGACACTACTATCCCTTTTGATGACAGGGAGGTTGTAAAAAGAATATTGAAAAAATAAAGATAGAGTAACAGGCTGCAGGTAACAAGTAACAGGTTTTAAGCTTTTACATGCTGCATGGTACCTGTTACCTGATACAGATATTGGTAGTCACAACCTATTGCATTTAAGATAAACAAGACATAACCAGGAGGAACCATGCTTACAGTCAGGGATATTTTAGTTGCGGTAAAAGGTAAGCTTTTATCAGGAGGTATGGATGATATTATGACAGGGGTGTCTACTGATACGCGCAAGATAAAGAATGGAGAACTTTTCCTGGCCATAAAAGGCGGCAAGTTTGACGGCCATAGCTTTATCCTGGACGCTGTTTCCAAAGGCGCGGGGGGAATCCTTGTGCAGGAAGGGGGCATTACCAACGCTAATTTTAAATTACCGGACGTTTCCTTTATATCGGTTAATGACAGCATAAAGGCGCTTGGGGATATAGGGAATTTTCACAGGTCCAGGTTTAATATACCTGTAATAGGCATTACCGGCTCAAACGGCAAGACCACTACTAAAGAAATGACATCCGCTATATTAAGTAAAAAATTTAATGTCCTGAAAAATTTTGGCACAGAAAATAATAATATAGGCGTGCCTATTACCCTGATGCGCCTGAACAGCGAGCATAACATAGCTGTCCTTGAGATGGGTACTAATCACCTGGGCGAGATAAAGCGGCTTTCAGAAATAGCCAGGCCTACAACAGCGATTATTACTAACATAGGGCCGTCTCATCTGGAATACCTGGAAGATATGGATACTGTCCTTAAGGCGAAGGTGGAGATGCTGGAATATATGAGCGAGGGATCAAGGCTTATCTTAAACGCGGACGATGAGTATCTCAAAAAAATAAAAACAGGCATGAAGACTGTATGGTTTGGTTTTGATAAAGAGGCTGATTTCTACGCTGATAAGATAAACCTGGAGCCTGACGGCATAACATTTAAGCTGAACGGTAAGTGGGATATATCTCTCGGGGTCCTTGGCAGGCATAATGTGTATAACGCGCTTAGCGCCATAGCCTGCGCGTGGGATTTCGGCATATCTATTGAAGACATAAAGGATGCGCTGAAAGAGTTCAGGGCGCCGAGTATGAGGATGAATATTAAAAAATTCGGGGATATTAAAATAATAAATGATACCTATAACGCTAATCCGCAGTCAATGAAGCAGGCGATAGAGTCCTTAAGGGATATGGCGACTGAAGGCAGAAAGATACTTATAGCCGGGGATATGCTTGAGCTTGGCACGTTTTCAGGCAGGTTTCATCATCTGGTAGGCAAGCAGGCAGCGGAATCAGGGATAGACCTTATAGTGGCTGTTGGAAAACTAGCGGAGCATATTTCAAATGGCGCGCAGGAAGCAGGGATGAGCGCGAGAAAGATAAAGCTTTGCGGGCTCACAAAGGAGGCCAGAGAAAAAGTCCCCAGCCTTATTAAAAAAGGCGATACGATCCTTATAAAAGGCTCCAGGGCGATGAGGATGGAAGAAATAGTGGAAGATATCGAAACGCAATTCAAGGTGCAGGGGGCGTTTTAATCATAGAAAGGAAGATTATAAATGCTATATTATCTGCTTTATCCGCTTAGGGAATATTTTACGATTTTCAATGTTTTTAAGTATATCACTTTCAGGGCAGCGTTTGCCAGCGTAACGGCATTTTTAATAACAGTTATATTTGCCCCTCCTATTATAAGGAAATTGCAGGCACTTAAGGTAGGAGAAAACGTAAGGCAGAAGGAATGCCCCAATCTGTATGAGAAGCATAAAAATAAGCAGGGCACCCCTACAATGGGAGGCATACTGGTTTTAGTGGGCGTATTTGCTTCTACGCTGCTCTGGGCAGAATTGAATAACGCCTATCTGCTCCTCGCGCTGTTTGTCACTCTTTATATGGGAGTCCTTGGATTTGTGGATGATTATAGGAAGCTCATGTATAAAAAAACTCCGTCAGGCAAAAGGGGCCTTAACAAAAGGACAAAATTATTCTTTCAGTTTATCATAGGCCTTGTAGTGGCGTTATTTTTATACTGGAACCCTGACAATACAAGGGCCTTAGAATTCCCATTTTTTAAAAATGTTATAATAGACCTGGGGATATTTTATGTGCCTTTTGTGATACTTGTAATTACCGCATGCTCAAACGCTGTGAATATTACAGACGGCCTGGATGGGCTTGCGATAGGCGCTATAATAATGACAGCTGTTACTTATGCCGGTATGAGCTATGTCACAGGCCACGTGAGGTTCGCGGAATACCTGGGCATTTATTATCTTCCAGAGGCGGCCGAGCTGACTGTTTTCTGCGCTGCGATAATAGGCGCTGGCCTGGGATTTTTATGGTATAACTCATATCCTGCTTCTATATTTATGGGAGATACGGGCGCGCTGGCGTTAGGCGGGGCAATGGGCACAGTGGCTGTTTTCATAAAAAAAGAGATGCTATTATTCTTAGTAGGAGGGATATTTGTTGCAGAGGCCCTGTCAGTGCTTTTACAGATAATTTCTTTTAAAACGACAGGCAAGAGAATATTTAAGATAGCGCCCATACATCATCATTTTGAGATGTGCGGCTGGCATGAATCAAAGGTTACTATAAGGTTCTGGATAATATCGATAATACTTGTTTTGCTGAGTTTTTCTACCTTAAAACTTCGTTAACTTTACAATTCGTGCTATGCACGAATTGTAAAGTTAGGAAGGTTGAAGCGGGCGGGGTGATGGGATGGCAAAGGTTATAGTGGTTGGCTTGGCAAAAAGCGGGATCAGCGCCGCAAGGCTTATTGCGGGCAGGAAAGACACTGTCTATATTACTGAGCTTAAGAATGATGAGGCTGTCAGAAAGATAGAGGATTTATTAATCAGGGAAGGCGTGGTCAAGCCAGGTAATATAGAGATAGGGGCCCACACAGATAAATTTATAAAAAAGGCAGATTTAATGGTAGTGAGCCCAGGGGTCAGGGCTGACAGTTTTCCTGTTAAATCAGCCCGGTCTAAGAAAATACCTGTAATAAGCGAGATAGAGCTGGCATATACTATGTGCCTTGCCTCAACGCCTATTATTGCGGTGACAGGAACGAGCGGGAAGACTACTACTACTACGCTTATAGGCCAGATGATAAAGGCTGCCGGCTTCGACCCGATTGTATGCGGCAATATCGGCAATCCTTTTTCGGGCGAGATAGAAAAGATTAAAAGGTATTCTGTAGTGGTGCTGGAAGTAAGTTCTTTTCAGTTAGAGTTAATCGAAAAATTCAGGCCAAGGGTAAGCGTTATATTGAATATTTCCGATAATCATTTGGACAGGCACGCTGATATGAATGAATATATTACTGCAAAATGCAGGATTTTCCTGAATCAAAAAGCCGGGGACACGCTTTTTCTTAATAAAAATGACAGGCTTCTAAAAGAGATTGGCGGGGTTGTAAAAGGGCCTGCTGTTAAATTTTTTACAGAATACAAGGGTTTTAGGAAGAGGCATAATGTATTGAACGAGGATTTTCTTGCAGCTATGTCAGCGGCGTCTGTTATGGGTTCTGATGAAGGCGCGATGCTGGAAGTAATTAAAAATTTCAAGGGTATAGAACACAGGATGGAGCATGTCGCCAGCGTAAATGGCGTTGATTTTATAAATGATTCAAAGGCTACGACTATTTCAAGCGTTGAATGGGCGTTGAAATCCCTGGGGAAAGATATTGTCCTTATTGTTGGAGGGAGATATAAAGGCGGAGATTTTGGCATACTGAAACCCCTTATCAAGGAAAAGGTGGATTATATAATTTCAATAGGCGAGGCCAGGCAGCATATTAAAAACGGCTTAAACGGGGTGAGGCCTATATTTGAAGCGGACTCTTTTATCCAGGCGGTTTCTGAAGGCTATAAAATGGCCAGGAAAGGCGGCAGGGTCCTGCTCTCTCCTGGCTGTTCCAGCTTTGATATGTTTAAAAGCTATGAGGAGCGGGGGAAGATTTTTAAACAAATAATTGCAAAATTGGGAAAAGATTAACTGTCTTGCTGCGTCGGCGGGTTTTACCCGCCGACGCAGCAAGACAAGGTCCAATTGAATTTTAAATGAAATTAGACGACCTGAATAGAGACAGCCAGAATCTTTTAATAATTGCCACAATACTCCTGTGCATAGGGATAGTCATGATCTATTCCGCGTCCAGCTGTTACGCGTATGAGCAGTATGGCGACAGCGCATATTATTTAAAAAGGCATTTAATACACTTTACCATAGGTGTTCTGTTAGCGAGATTTTTTCTAAAAAGGGACTATAAAAATTTAAAGAAATACGCTAAGGCGTTCCTTGTGATTTCAATGATAGGGCTTGTCCTTGCGCTCCTTCCGGGGATAGGCCGCGAAGCAGGAGGCGCGAAGAGATGGGTGAAGCTTGGTTTTATAGGTTTTCAGCCTTCGGAATTCGCTGGATTTTTCCTTATCGTTTATATAGCTGATATATTAGACAGAAAACAGCCTGTGATAAAAAGATTTATGCATGGTTTTATGCCGCCCCTGATGGTGCTTGGTTTTTCAGTCCTATTGATACTATTGCAGCCAGATCTTGGCAGCTCTGTATGTATCCTGGCAGTAGGGCTTATTATGATGTTCGTATCAGGCGTCAATATGGCGTATTTTCTCCCGTTCTTAATACCTATTATACCTATCCTTTATTTTTTAATATTCAAAGTCGCGTATAGGCTGCGGCGCATAGCAAGCTACCTGGACCCATGGAGCGATATGCAGGGCGCTGGCTTCCAGATAATTCAATCATTTCTGGCGCTTGGATCAGGCGGTATCTTTGGCCTTGGCTTGGGGTGTTCAAAACAGAAACTTTTTTATCTGCCCCAAGCGCACACAGATTTTATATTTTCGATCATAGGGGAGGAAGCAGGGCTTATAGGCACCCTGTCTATTATAGCGTTGTTTATGGTGTTTGTGTGGCTTGGCATGCAGATTTCAATACGGTCGAAGGATTTATTTGGCAGGTTTCTTGGGCTTGGCCTGACAACGAGCATTGGCCTAAAGGCGGTTATAAATATAGCTGTTTCGACAGGCGCAGTCCCTACAAAAGGCCTGCCTCTGCCTTTTATTAGTTATGGCGGCACAGCGTTAATCTTTAGCATCATTGCTGTAGCTATACTAATTAATATATCAAATTCCTAACTTGAGACCGTTGAAAAACCCCTCATTTAATATATAATCTTCTCCGTCGGAAAAAACTTAATTTACCGACGATAAAATACTGTTATGTTACTCCAAGCTGTGGTATATTGTATGTATACCACAGGAGGTATCCAATGATAGAAACACGTAATTCAAAACAAACCTCACTCCTCGGTAACTATGTATACGATAAGATTGTATCAAAAGACCATATACTACGCAAGATACAGTCTACTATAGACTTATCGTTTATTAATGAACTCTGTAAAGATGCATACTGCCCTGATAACGGCCGCCCTGGCTGGTCTCCTGTACTTATGTTCAAGATTGTTTTCCTCCAGTTCCTTTATGACCTGTCTGACTATGTAATAGAGGATGAGCTCAACGACCGCTTGTCTTTTAAGATGTTCGCAGGCTTAGAGGTTGACG
>Ga0172371_10006886_pt1 | contig 16348 bp, 7 predicted proteins | sample Lak12m_FD_114543 | JGI IMG/M metagenome (GOLD analysis project Ga0172371, IMG submission 114543) | Freshwater microbial communities from Kabuno Bay, South-Kivu, Congo - kab_022012_12m | ecosystem: Environmental > Aquatic > Freshwater > Lake | place: Democratic Republic of the Congo: South-Kivu...
AAGACCCGGCTCACCGATCTGAAGGAATTTCCCCGGTACGTCGTGGAATACCTGATCAACCAGTTCTGCCCTGGCGAGGATTTTGACAGGGAGATCGGCGTGGTGCGCCAGAAGCTGGCCAAGACTTACGCCTCACCGGCGGATGCGCCAAGGCTCCTTCATGAATTGAAGCAAAAACGTCACATGAATCTCATCGGAAGGGTGGAGGTTCGCCTGGAGACCTCTGAGGACAAATATTGGGCCGCTCTGAGCGCCCTGAATGAGCGCTACATTCATGTGGATGAGAATCTGATCAACAAGTATCCGCGCCTGATGGGGGGACTCTGGGGAATCATTGAGCTTTCATACGATGAATCGCAGGTGTGGAAAAATAGAATCACCCCACTCGTTCTCACCGACTTCACGCCTTTTCAACACGGCCGGATAGACATCTCGGAGTTTCTCGAAAAGCGATCCCAATTCACCCGCGACGAATGGCTTGACCTCCTCATGAACACGGTCGGCCTGAACCCGGAGATTCATACCCTCCGGCAGAAACTCATTGTCATCCTCCGTCTCGTTCCGATGGCAGAGCGGATGGTGCATCTCATAGAGCTGGGTCCTCGGGAAACAGGGAAGAGCTACGGTTACAAGAATTTGTCTTATTACTCATACATGCTGTCGGGGGGCCGGGCCACGCCTGCCGCCCTGTTTGTCCATGCGGGAAACGGCAAACCCGGTCTCGTCGCCCAATTCGACACCCTTGTCTTTGATGAAATCGCCCATACCGAATTCAAGGATCCTTCCGTCACCATATCTATCTTTAAGGACTATCTCGAATATGGAAACTTCAGCCTCGGAAGGTTTCAGGTGAAGGGCGAGTCCTCGGTCGTATTTATCGGGAACCTCGATGTCATGGGCACGATGCCCCACGAGAAATATGATCACCTCCTGGAACCCCTTCCTGAAGACATGATCGACTCTGCCCTGTTCGAACGGGTGCACGGGTTTATCCCCGGCTGGGAGATGCCCAAATTGACAGACAAGAGCTTTGCAGGCGGCTGGGGGTTTACCCTCGACTATTTCGCTGAACTGCTCCATCTCCTGCGAAATTCGCTCCTGCCCGTTGACCCGGCGACGAGATATCGACTGCTCGACGCCAAGGGAAGGGACATCGATGCCATCAATAAGATCGTCCGTGGTCTCATGAAACTCCTCCATCCCGAAGGCAGAGCATCCGATGATGAGCTGGTCGAGTATCTGGCAACTGCGGTGGAGTGTCGACAGCGGGTAAAGGATCAACTGGCGGTCCTCGCCCCGGGAGAATATCCTCAATATGACATCAAATACAGGGTGAACGGCACCCAACATGCGGCGATCCCGCCGGAGAGGGGTCGGCGCAAGGCCATCAGCCTTCCCAAAGAGCCCCAGGTCGGCGTTGTGGTAGGGCTGGCCACCATGGGAGACATGCACGGCACCCTGCAGATCGTTGAGGTGGTTGCACAAAAAGGTCACGGCGCACTCCATCGTCTGGGTTTGATGGGGACCAACATGAAGGAATCTGTCAAGGCCGCTTACGATTATGTTTCCCACAAACGGAAATCTCTGAACATCATCCCGGAGTTTAAGGATGGTTATGACCTCTCGCTTCTGGCCTTGCCGGGTTCCATCCGCAAAGAAGGCCCCTCCGCTGGACTGGCCTTTGCCGTGGGCATCCTTTCAGCCCTGACCCATCGCAAAGTCAGACACAACGTGGCCATGACCGGCGAGATTACTCTCCGCGGCTCGGTCCTTGGCGTTGAGGGATTGGCGCAAAAGGTGGCCGCGGCCCACAAGGCGGGATGCCGGGCCGTCGTGCTCCCCAGCGAGAATGAGCGGGAATTCAATGACCTTCCGCCGAATATCTATGAAGGAATGCGGGTCATCTTTGTGGAGAGGGCCGACGAGGCATTTCAGGAGGTCCTGTTGTGAGAAAGGCTGTCAGCAATAGTGCCCGTCGGACCTACTTCAACAACCCCCTTGTGGTGGAAAGCTTGCAGCATCTCCCGGCTGCGCTTGAACATCCAGACGCCAATTCCTTTCGGGCATACCTTGTTGAAAACCTGCATTTTAACAGCGAAAAAACCCGCCGCCGCATGGCGGGCTACATAGCGAATCGCTTTAGCGTGGATGGGGTTCTGAACCTGGATTTGGCAAGGGCCATCCAGAGGTTTGGCGATTCCCAAATTGGCCGGGAGATTCTTTTTTTTGAGTATATCCAAGCTATCCCCCTCCTTCAGGAAATCGCTGTTCGCTGGCTCGCTGAATTGCCGGAACAGGGAACAGACAGGGAAAGTTTTATTGAATTTCTTGAAATGATTCTTGGAGGCCGCAGCGTCAAGAAAGTCTCAAAAGATGTAACACTCACCTTTAAGAGGTTCGGCAAACTGATCAGCCCCAAACTCAGCCACTATTGTCCTGTGTGGACAGAACCTCCATTGGAGGCATTTCTTTATGTTCTTGCCCGGCTGTACCCGGAAAGAACCATGGTCAGGGTGGAGATGTTCATGAACGAGCATGCTGTCCGGGCTATGCTCTGGCTGGCAGACAGGATACCGGAATTGCTTCATGGCGCGGAAAAGGCCGGGCACATCAGCAAAATCTCCCAGTTGGACCAGTATCACCAGTTTACCCTCGCTTCCTCTGGCCCTGAGAGGATGACCATGCTTTTGGAAAACGCACCTCTGGCTGAGCAAACGGAACCCCCTTTGCCTGTGAAAGTAAAGTCTCGGAAAGAGCAGGTCCCGGTTGATCAGCAATTGAAATTGTTTGAGACGAAAGAGAGACCAAAAAGAAAAACCCGGCGGGGGGAGAAAAGCCATGGCAGGTGAACCGAAGGCCCTGTCTCCAGAAAAGACCATGCAGGAGCTCTCACGTCTCTTCATGAGAGATGCCCATGACCGCCAAGTCTATTGCGTCTTCGGCCCCTATGATCGTTTGGGGCCGTTCCAAAAGCGTGTCCAGGAAGAGGCGTCGCGGGGCGGTTTCAACACAACCCATGGGCGCGTGGAATACCTATCCTTTAATAAAGACCTCTTCGCCCACCTCAAGGCAACCGGCAGATATGAACAGGCCGCCAAATTGGCGGAGCGTCGAAGGGATCAACAGTTAAAGGCTATCCTCTCCGATGCCTTTCGCGACATCGTGACTACCCGAATTGAGAGCCCCGGGACTCTGGCGCTGTTCCTTGCCGATTTTGAATTCCTCTATGCCTATGACCTCGGAGGGAATGATATCTCGCTGGCCCGCCAGGTGGCCATTAACGGCAAAAGGGTCTGCCTTCTGATTCCGGGGGCATGGCGGGATGGACGGCTCTGGATCTTTGATGAAGACCCGGATTCCCGTTCAGTTTTTCCTGAGACGCTGCTTTTTGCAGGTTCAGGATATGTTTTTTCTCTTAAGGAGCAAGACCCATGAGCAGCATTCTGCCATTGCGGGTGGAAGACCTCATCCAGGCCAGGACGGTTGAATCGGAACGTATTGAATTCAAGAAAAGCTGGGATGAGCATATCAGGAAGTCCGTCATCAAAAGCCTTTGCGCCTTTGCCAACGACCTCCATAACCTGAATGGGGGATACGTTGTGCTCGGGATCGAGGAAAAAGAAGGGAAACCCATCCTGCCGCCCTTCGGATTGGAAGGGGTGGACATGGATCGTCTCCAAAAAGAAATTCGGGGGTCCTGCAAGCGAATCGACCCCGAGTATCATCCGGTGATTTCTCCGGAAATTTTCATGGAAAAACAGATTGTCGTCTTATGGGCCCCGGCAGGGGACAGCCGTCCCTATCAGGCCCCGGACCCCCGCGACGACACTGCCCGCAAGCATTTTGTGCGGATCGGGAGCGAGTCCATTGAAGCAAAAGGAGAAATCCTGAATCAACTCCTCCAATTGACGGCCAAGGTCCCTTTTGACGACCGTCGGAGGACCGATGTGCCGATTCACCATGTGTCCGGATCCTTGATTCGCAAATTCCTTTCAGATGTGGGAAGCGACCTCTCAAGGACAGGCCCTGAGACATCCCCTGCGGAACTATTGCGCTTCCTGGGTTGTACGAGCAAAACGAACGGAGAGGAAGTGCCTCGCAATGTGGCATTGATGTTCTTTACCGATAACCCCGAGGACTATTTTCCCGGCACGCGTATCGAAGTGGTCCATTACGGTGATGAGGCCGGCGGCGATCTCATCGAAGAGCAGGTTTTTAGAGGCCCTCTGGATCTCATGCTCAAACAGACCCTGGATTACCTGGACGGCCTTTCTACTGAGCTGATTCACAAGGTGCCGGCCCAGGCCGAGGTCCGGCGCTTTGTTGCCTTCCCCTACGAGGCCATGGAAGAGGCCCTCTCAAACGCCGTCCTTCATCGCGGATATGACGCGCCGAGGGAACCCATCAAGGTGGGGCTTTATCCGGACAGGATGGAGATCGTAAGCTACCCTGGGCCGGTACCCGGGTTGGAGCTGGCCCACCTTCGGCCTGGCGCTCGGCCCCCGGCATTGCCGCAGCGGAATCGGCGGATTGGCGAGTTTCTTAAGGACCTCCGGCTGGCCGAAATGCGCAACACAGGGATCCCCAAGATCTTTCGCCGAATGCAGGAAAACGGGTCGCCTCAGCCGGTTTTTGAATTCGATAAGGACAGGACCTACTTTCGTGTCATCCTCCCGGCCCATCCGCGATATGTGATCATTCACGCATTGCGCGAGGCGGCCCAGTTGTGGGCAACGGGGGAAAGGCAGAAAGCGATTTCACGCCTGGAGGATACCCTCAGGGGGAATCCGACGTCCGGTTCCCTGGTTTCGCAGTTAATCGACTATCATGTGGCCCTTGGCGATTTTGTAAAGGCAAAGTCCCTGGTAGACCAACTGGAAAACCAACCTACGGCAGAGAACAGGAATTTGGCCTACATCGCCCTGGCACGGGCGCATTTGGATCGGCAGGAGGTACCAGAGGCCCTGCGTCTTCTCAAGAAAGTGCCCCGCCCGGATACGGCCAGCGACGCATTGGAGATGGCCATCCTCCTGAAGAGGTCCAGACGTTATAGAGATGCTCACAAACTCTTTGCGGAACACTACGGGGAGCTGGAACACGATCCAAAGGCCGTCCACGAGTTTGCACAGACAAAAATCAGACTGGCAAGCCAGTTGAAAACCCAAAGGGATCAAGACCGGCAGGCCAAGAGAAGGCTCAACGAGGAGGCCAGGAATCTACTCCGCCGCGTCATCCAACTGGCCGACCATCCTGTCAGGGCCGCATGGGCCTGGTCGGACCTCGCCAGATGCCTAAGCTTCTTAGACGCCCCAAGATCCGAGGTCCTGGAGGCATACGAAAAAGCCATTGAGCTGGCGCCCGATGAGCCCCGTTTCAGGGAATGGAAGCAACAATGGGGGAAGGGTTCAAGGAATCGAGAAGATCAACGGCGTCATTCCGGCGAAGGTCGAAAACCAGCCAATAAGGGCAAAAATGGTGATTCTTGATTTCTTGGGAGGCCGGTGAAAGATGAACAAAAAGAAGATCCCGAAACAAGAGAGATTGGAGTTTGACCCAGGGTCGCGCGGGACAAAAATGAGCCAGGGATACAAACCCTTCGTTCCAGGCCCAAATCCTGAATTACCTGACTTCATCAAGAAACATGCAACCCCTTACGACCCCGAAACGGATGAGTATGATGTCCCTGCCTTTGACAAAGACATCATAGTTGACAAGGCCGCACCGCCAAAGGCCATCTACGACATGCACACCTATTGGTCCAAAAAGCATTGGGCCGCGATACGAGAATACATAAGACACTACCTGCCCAAAAAATACTATCCAGACGGAAAAGGCCTGGTACTCGATTGTTTCTCCGGCTCAGGCATGACCGGCGTTGCCGCCATGATGGAGGGACGGCCTTGCGTCCTCATTGACGCCTCTCCGGCTGCGGCATTCATCTCTCATTGCTACACCCATCCTGTGAATCCAGATGAGCTTGAGGCCACCTATAATCGGATGATGACCGACCCATACCCGGATGATCTCAAAAAGACACTCAAGAAAATCACCGGAGAGGATATTGAAAATCTCCAGGAAGAACTGGATTGGCTCTATGCAACCAGATGCGACCGGTGCGGAGGACCTGCAACAACGGAATATGTTGTATATTCAGAAAGGTATCAGTGTCCTCGATGCGGAGAGGTCGTGGCACTATTCGATTGTCCTGAAACCGACGTTCCATTTCATGTCGGAAGTAAGAAAAAACAAAAGATAGAGGTAAAAAAGCAACGAGTTTGTCCCTTTTGCTTAGCGAAATACAAAGATCCACATCAGGATTTTGTGATTTCAACCAGATCAAAGAGGTTTGGTCCCCTCCCTGTGATGGTAAGCCTCCTCTGTGATGGCAATTGTAAGCCTAAACGAAAACACAGGGCAAATTCCAGCCTAATTGGTCAGCGGGAAAGACGTTTTTTTAATAAGTATGACCTTGAGAAGATCAAATTGATAGAGAAGTGCAGAATTCCGCACCCTCAACCTTTAAAGGAGTTTACTAAAGGATTTGTGTATTATCGTGATGGCCTGCATCTTAGGAATGTCATAAAGATAACGGACCTTTTTACTAAAAGAAATGCATGGAGTCTGGCTGCAATCGGAGACGCAATACATAGAGGGAAATCTGAATGGATCAAACTAAGCCTGACTGGGACAACATTGGGGGTAAGTCGTTTAATCCGAAATAGATCGACAGGGGGGGGATTTACAGCCGGGAGTTATTCCATCCCAGCTATAAATAAGGAATTGAATGCACGTAATGCGTTTGCCGCAAAGATAAATTCCCAAAAGAGGGCATATAGCGATTTCAGGAGGTTGAGACTTGATCTATCGAATCAAATATCTTCTGGGGGTCTTGCCCAGCGAGTCAATATTGACGATTCTGTCATCGATTTCATTTTTACGGATCCTCCCTATTCAGCTCGCGGTGGACAGTATATGGAGTTAAATGAGGTATGGAGCGCCTACCTTGATATGCCTCCTGATGACCTGAGTGAGGAAGTAGTTGTAAATCCAAGAAGAGGATTTGGAATTCATGAATGGGAATCTAAATTGCGAATTATTTTTGAGAGAATTTATCGCTGGCTTAAACCTGGGCGCTGGGCTTCTATTTGTTACCACGATGTGTCTGACGTAGCTTGGAGATTATTTCAAGATCTTTTGCTAGACGCAGGTTTTGAAATAGCCACCGTTACCGTCCTCGATCCAAAGCAGAAAAGCATTAATCAGGTTAAAGGGGAAAAAGTGGTTAAATCTGATCTGGTGATCAATTGTCGCAAGCCTAGATCTAACGGAGATGGGGGGGGAGGCGTTAAACAAAATGGGTTAGTGTCAAGCCGTGTAAGAGCCATAATTATTGATACATTGACCGCAACCGGTGGGCAATCAAGAGACAAACTGTGGGATATTGTGCTTAAACGGTTACTATCTCGTAGTCAAATGGCTGAACACCGCTTTGATGACATACTAAGTGAGGTGGCCTTCAGGTCGGAATCGGGTCGGTGGTTTCTTAAAGAGGAGTATGAAAGCCTTTCGGAGAACGATCTGAAAAATGAGGAGACGGCGGGACGTGCGCTGGAGAAATTTGCGTGGCTAAGGTGTATGGGGGTATCCGTTGCAATCGCCTCGGAACTCGCGCCTCAACCAGGTGTCTCACGGGAAATGGACGAAAATGCGACCGAGAGCTATATCCGGGAAAGAAATTTCAAGGGTTTAGAGACAAGAGGATTTCGGCTCGGGGGGCGGTTGAAGGGGTGCGAGTTTTATGACTGTCTATTTTTCTATCTCACCAGGTATCTGAAAGTAAGAGTGGCTGGGAAGACCCCGCGACGGAACCTTGCTGAGTTTCTGGAAGAGTATCTGGTGCGCTTTCGCGATGGAGACAAATGGCTGTATCGGCCGCCGACCGATGCCGAAGCGGAAAGCCTTCGAAAATCCCGTCAGTCCGGGCTTGGGCGCCGGATTCGTCAATACGTGGCCTTTCTTAATGGGGAAGGCGATTTTCCAAAGGAACGTATGCCGGATGTCAAGACATTGGTGGCTTGGCTGAAACACTGTGCCAATTTTGGACTGGCCGAGGCCGGAGCCGCCCTCTACGAAAAGGGCGGTCTCATGGGCCAGTTGAGCCGTCTTTCTGAAGATGAGCGATACGACGCGGAAGATTATTATGCACAGTGCAGACGCAATCTGCCGAGAGGAAAGACGCAGGGTGATCTGGAGGACGAAGGGGAGGTGGAGGAATCATGAGCAAATTTGATTTCACCGGTTTTGACAATCGCAAATGCTTGAAGGACATCCTCAAAATTCCTCCGCGGGTGGAGAGCGTCTATTCCTTAACGCAGCATGTCTGGGCTGGCAACAACGATAGCGAGCGACAGAAATCAAAGAAACAAAATCAGACGCGGCTTGAGACCCTTGAGGAATTTTTCATCGATCCGGTCCGCAATTACCTTCACCGGATTCTTGAGAGTATCGCCGATGGCAAAGGACAAGGGTTCTGGGTCCAGGCGGAGTTCGGTGTCGGCAAGTCTCATCTCCTTGCGTCCACGGCTATCCTTGCGGTTGGAGGAAGGCCTGCGTGGGACAAAGTCAAGGAGCGTGAAGATGAGGAAAAGAAGGCCGGGCCTGGGGCCAGGCTGGATGCCATCTGGCGTGACCGGATCCAGAGCAAGAAGATCTTTCCCATTGTGTTTAGCCTGGAGGGCTGTGGCGGCGGTCTCGAACGGAAGCTGGAGGATTTCATCCTTGAGGAGGCCCAGTCCACATTCGGACTGCGGCTTGGAAAGCCTCTTGCGATCTATCCGGAGGAATACCTGGCTAACCTGTTCCTTGAAGAACACCACAAGAACCTGAAGGATGATCTGCGCGTTTTTCTCTCTGATCCTCGCCTCATGAGAGGACTTTCCCAGTTTGATTATGATGAACTCATTTCCTCCCTCAAAGACCCCGAGGCCCAACGCGACGCCGGACGGGTCCTGATGGCGTTTTATCGGTATAAGAATCTATCCCCGCGCATCCCAACGGAAAGAGGAGAGCGGCTCAGGAGGGCCTTTCAGGACATACTGGAGGCCGGTTACGAAGGGATCTTCATTGCGATCGATGAGATGTCGGAATATCTTCGACGCTCTCAGTTTACCGGGGACGATGAGGACTGCCTGCTGGCCCTGTCAAGCACACTGGCCAAGGCCGAGGCGATGCCTGTTTGGGTCCTTGTGGCGGCCCAGGCCGCTCATACCAACCCCAAGAAAATTGTCGGACCGGATCGTCTCCGGGAAGAACTGTTGGAACACAAGGCTGAAAGATTCAGGGATATTGTCGTTCAACGCACACGCCAGATCACGGACAAGAAGGAAGTGGCCCTCTATCATAGAGGATTTGCCGGTTTTCTCCCATGGGTCAGAGAGGCTTCTCCTGATGAATTTGAGTCGACCTTTCCCTTCCCTTCCGATGCCATTGACATTCTTCGGAGCATTTCCACCAAGTTGACTGGAACACGCTCCACCATCAGCTTCTTGCATCGAGCCCTCAAAAGCTCCGCTGAGAATCGAGAGAAGGATCTGGTTCCCCTCTGGAAGGTCTTCGATGACCTGATGTCCTATAACGAAACCCCTTCCCAATCCTCGTCCGGGGCGATCAGCATCCGGAGCGGGTTTCGTGACCAGGTAGCGGCACTGGAGGCCGCCCAGAACACCTTGAAGCGGATTACAGACGGTCAGCTTGCCCGGCCGCAGAATCAAACCAGGGCAGAGCGGATTCTCAATACCCTCTTTCTCTATCATATAGCCGGCGTCTCGGGCCTTACCCTGGAACAGATTCTGGATGCGGTCTGTGACATCAAACCCGGGGAAGAAACCCTCGAGGCCCAGAAAGGCCATTATGGGACGATTCTGGAGGAAATGTGCAGCAAGCTCCGCAACCAGATTCGAAGAAAAAACGGTCATTATGAGTTCATCCCCAAAGAGACCAGCCAGTATGATGATCTCGTTTATGAGGCCACCGAACGCCTCAAAAAGGACCCCCAGCTTTTCGAGCGATATGTGGACCGCCTTTTCTATTATAGTGATCCCGCTGACAAAAAGGGCAACTCCCCTTTTGCCCCATATGCGGCGGCCGAAGATTGGCAAAGAGTCTCTTTTACCATCAAGGACTGGCATGGGCAGGAGCGCTCCGGAAGGATTACGGTGGCCGACCTGTCAAAAATGTCTTTGACGAATGTGGAGGTGGAGGGCGAGGACGATTTCCTCGTCGTATTTTCCCGAAGACCTTTGGCTGAGAGGGCTATGGGTGACCTCTTGCGCAAGGGCAAGGAAAAGCCAATCGATCCTCGGGTTGCCATCTGGGCGCCAACGGAAATGAACGATGCGGAACGGATGACCTTGGCCAGCATTGCCGCCCATCTCCTGGTCAGGGATGAAAGCGGGGATTCATTCATCAAGAAGACAGCCAGCCAGGAATTTCGAAAGGACGGTTTCAGGGCCTTCACCACCCTGGTAGACCTTTACAGCCGTGGCACTGCAAAGACAAGTCGCACCTCTTTGGATACATCCAATCTGGGGGGCGTGGAAGGGGCACTCACCCGCATGGCCTCCGCCGCCATGGATACCTGCTACAAGTCCAGGGACATCGATTTCGGGAATCGGAAGTTTGACACATCGGGTGCCGTGAAGCTTATCAATGGGCTGGTCAAGCTGGGGCAGTCGGTCAGCGAAGGGGACCAGCTTTGGAGCGCAGTGGAGAATTTCGCTCCCCCGTTGGGTCTGGTAAGATCCGAGGCCCCCAAGCGGCTGGACCCCGAGGAGAGCTCCTATTACAAGAGCATCCGGGAACGAATTCTCAAACATGGTCGAACCGGTCTGGAAGTCAAAACAGTCTATAACTGGTTTACAGGCTATCACCCGGATGACGGCGCCGAGTCCCCTGGTCTGACGCGAAGGATGGTGGATGTCTATCTCCTCTGTATGGCTCGAAAAGGCCTCACTCGAATCAGCCGAAAAAAGGGGGCCTGGGTTGACAGAAATACCATCGCCTCTATCGATTTTAAGCCTGACGTGCTGCGAAATCTGGACCGTGTTGATCTGCCGACGCCGCTTGATGATTGGGCGAATTTTTACCGCTATCTGGAAGCGCTCATATCCTGCCGACCTGGCAGCCTTGGCGTCGTGCCTGAGGGAAGTCTCGGTCCCGCATTTGATCGTGCAAAGGCCGATGAGGCCTTGCAGATCCTCTGGCGCGACTGTTGGATAGAATCCAGCGACATAGAGAGAATTGACCGCGAGCTGAACGATTTTTTTGGGGACCTGCACCAGGACAATCCCTTTACAGAACTCCTTATTTACTGGCTCACCTTTGCTGAAGAAGAAAGGCCGGTCCCATATGCTGATCAGGAAGTTTATGCCGCCATGTGTCGCTCTGTTCTCAACGTGGCCGGGGTATCAGTGGGGCAGGATCTCGAAGAAGGGCACTTTGAAGTGTTCAGGGAGAACTTCGGCGGTTTATCTGAACTGCGCACCTCTTTTAATAAGACCAGGGAACTCCTGTTGAGGGCCGCCAGGATGTCCTCAGCGCCTGTGCCGGACAGTAAACCGTTTAAGGACATTATCAAATTCCAGAAATCCGTTCTCGATGAACTGGTGTCAGCCAGGGAACTGATCCTCAGTCCGGACAGGGTCAACACACGGCTCCAGCCAAGGCTTGAACGTCTGGAAAAGGCCTACCTTCCGGCCTATGAGCATGACCTGTGGGACTTGGATGCCGTGCAAAAGGAATTGGGCGAGGCAGCCAGAAAGGTTGAAACCAGCGATCAACTAAAGGCGCTTCAGGACTTCTCAGGGGATGTGCAGGAGGCCAAGAAGGCCCTGGACCAGTGCGAAAAGGAATTGCGGGAAATCCCCTCCCGTATCTGGCCCTCCTTAGATGACCGGGATGCCGTCATTCAGGAGGTCACGAGGGAGGCGTACATCAAGGCCAATGACAAGACACCATTGACCTTGATGAAAATTGGTGAGATGAAAATAGAGAGACACAGCGTACTGGTCTCCGTAAAGAGTGCCGGGGAGCGGACTCTGCTGAAGTTTTCCGATTTTCTGCTCTCTCCCGGTGTACAGGCCATTATCTCTCCTGATGCAGATAAGATGCCTGAGCTTTCGGACATTGTCGGTGCAAAAAGCAACAAGGATGTCCACGATGCCTTGCTCACCATGCCCCCTGAACAGCGAAAAACCCTGGCCAAGTATCTGAAGGCTGTCCTTGGAAAGAAACAACCCAAACCCGTCTATCTAACCGCCTTCAACCCCAGGAATGCGGTGTTATTTGAGGAGAAAGAGATAGAGACCGCAGTAAGTGAATTCCGCAATTACCTGAATGACCAATGGCAGGAAGGATATTATCTGAAAATTGAGAAATAACCTGTGAGGACGGCTGAAATCGCTAAACCAGTCCCAAGTGGTGGAAATAAGCCTACGACAGGGAGTCTGTTCGGGACCTAATAGATGGCAGGCAATTCAAGTAACCAGAGCTATATCCGCTGCCAAACTTGGTGACCCTAAGCAAGGCTAAACTGGAGGCTTTCATTTCCGAGAAAAACCTCAAGCGTATTTGGGTTGTCAATAGTTACCGTGCTGATTAGAAGTCTCTGGATATTGAATTTATGCAACGCTATAATATCAGTAAGTAAACAACCTTAGTTGAGAGCAATATTGCGAACAGGGTTCCTGGTTGTTTTTTTGTAACCGACTGTTGGGCCTTGGTTACCAAGACTAAAGGAAAGCAGTTAGAAAATATCAAAATGTAGATACATGGAGAAACGATGCCACTCACAAATGAATCATATGAAGTAAACCAACTGGTATCAAATATCATAGCCGACCCTTCTAAAAGCTCCCAGGATTTAGTCAAAGAGCTTTTCCCTGATCTGAGTTTCTCCGATCAAGTTGAGATACTCTCAGGTTTCCGAGATATCGTCGAAAAGACCTTGAACACAAAACTTACTAGTGGCTTGCCTAATCGAATTCATAATCTTCGATTCTGTTGGAGGATCCTAAGGTTAGCGGATAATGCACTCCGTCTTACGAAGGCCGGTGATTTTCCTCGCAGGATAACCATAGAATTTTTAAAAGAATTATTTAGGGATGTTTTTCCGTTTTCCGTTGAGGATACGTTCATTATCGAGAGAATTCTTGAGAAATTGGGCGTTGAATCGAACGGGGCCTATGCTAAACACTATTCAACATTTCTGAAAGCATCCTCGAAACCGCCCTTGAATATGCAAATCTGCGGCCAAGAAGGAGATTTGTATATAAATAACCTCAGACGGATTATCTACTGGATAATTAGAAGGAATCGTTACAAATACGTTGAGGAATCTAACGAAGGTCGAATTATTCACTTTTTGGCGCTTGCTGATGATGTATTGGAGGAGCTTAGAAAATGGTGTAGGGAGTCTGATTTGCAGCTCTATGGCGACCTGACCGAAGAAATTGAAAATCAGATAAATTCGTGGCTGGAATACAGTTGTCTCGATGGTGATTCACTTCCAAGCAACCCAGTAGATCAAGCTGAAATAGCAAAAGCGTTCGTTAAAGAAAATACTCTTAACGCCAAGATACGTTTTCAAGTTGTCTCTGAGGATCCGATAACATCGGCGAAAGTTATAGAATTGGAGTCAGAGATCTCAAGATATGTTGAAGATATTAGAAGAATAGAGAGCGAAAATGCCGAATTAAAAAACCAAATTACAGGCTATAGCGACAAACTGAAAGGAGGCGAGATTCCGTCCTCTCATCCATCAGATAGCGATTTGGACAGAGATTTCTTAGAATATTTGAAGATTATTGATTCTAAATACTCGTTCGATGCTTTGCGCTCTATCCAACTTGGAGAGGAAAAACCAATCAGTATGAAAAATTTCGTTTCCCACTTCTTTTTTGGATTACGAAAGAAAGGGTTGGTTACCTATCCATCTGAAACAGAGTTTGCACTTAGTTATGAGCAATCCGGTCTCTATTCTTGTTTGGATTTCGAAGTCCCTCCCGGCAAGGTCCTAAATGTTTCAACCCAGAAGCAGGGCTGGGCCATAAAGAGAGGGGGGAACCTCTTTCCAATAAGAAAAGCGATTGTAAAACTTATAAAGTAACACGATAGGAAAGAAACTATGAATTCGATTAACCCGGCGGTTGGCATTGATTTAGGCACGACTAATACTGTCGTTTCTGTGCAAGTTGATTCAACAGGACCAATTATTCTTGATATTCCACAGCCAGTGAATGACAGACATCGGTTGGAACCACTTCCCTATATTAAATCCGCTGTATTCTTTGAAAAGAGAGATCATGCTGTAGTTGGAGCATTTGCAAACGACCGGATTGAGGCTTTTCGATCTATTAAATCTCATATGGGCACAAGATGGAGGGGTAAAAACCCGGTTACTGGTGAATTTGTATCGCCTGCGTACTTGAGCGGACATATCCTCAGGCTTGCCTATCAAGCAATCAGGAACGAGTATGCCAAATGGGATGGAGCAGCGCTTATAACAGTCCCTGCATCATTTAATACTGACCAGCGCAACGATACAATCACTGCCGCCGAGATCGCAGGCTTCTCCAATATTAAATTGTTGGACGAGCCAACCGCTGCATTCTACTATTTTTTCTCCCAGAACAGAGAGTCAGGTCTTTTCGATAAAGATCAATATATATTAGTTTTTGATTTTGGAGGTGGAACGCTTGATGTTTCAATAATTCGGATTGAAAAAGGTAATGATAAAATTCTTTTAGATTCAATAGGAAGATCCAGATATACCAATCTCGGCGGAGATGATATTGATTTAGAGATCGCTGCTTTCATGCTGGCTTGTTGGGAATTTGAAAATGATCGGGAAGTAACTGGCTTAGAGGAAAAATATAAAGAAATATTATACAAATTATTTTTGGATAGATCAAGAAAATATAAAGAAGAAGTAGAAGATTACTTGAGTTTTGAGGAAGCTATACCAGAGTTCTTTATAATGGAAGACATTCCTTACAAGGGCGGGCTTAACAAGATAGAATTCAGGCGGCAATTGAGTCTCTTCCAATATGAAGATATTGTCTCCAAGTTTCTACAACCCAAATCCGATTTGAATATATATAGGCCGATTGAGGAAGCTATTACAATAGCAGGAAATATTGATTCAAGCTTTGTTAAAAGCAATATCGACCTTGTTCTATATACGGGTGGCACATCTTCCATGATCAGCGTCCAAAGGGCTCTAAAATCTTACTTTCCTGGGAAACACTGTTTCTCCATAGATGAGGAGGACCCTTGCAGCACCGTTGCATTAGGAGCATCAGCATACAGATACGACGAGATGTTTGGCGACTCGAGTTTAAGGATGCGGAACAGACTCCTCGAAAGCATATTTACGAGAATGCCACACGAGACAAAATATAGAACCGTTGTCCCTTTGAATTGCGAGCCAACAAGTAGTTTTAAGAGGATGGATGGTGAGTTTTTCTTGTCGAATCCCACAATCAGATTTAGGTTGCCCTTGTTTCGTGGAATTAGCCCTAATGATCAACAATTATCTCCAATAAGGGATCTGAACATCGTTTTAGACACGGTCATGGAGCCTAATACGCCATTTGAGATATATTATAGAATGACTGAAAACAAGACAATTGCATTAAAGGTCATTTTTCGCGCAAGGGATGGTGTTACCGAACAAATTGCTGATGTGTCAATATTTGATGATAAGGCAGAGTCTGAATCAAGGAAAAAGCTGTGTAGGATAAACGAAACTTAGGAGCGGGTATGCAGCCTTTAATCGATCTAAGATCAGGAAAAACAAAAAAAATCGCAACGATATTTGAGGTGACCGAGCTTATCGGGATCGGGCATTTTGCACAGGTATACAAAGCCTATAACTTGATGTCAAAAACTGACCTGGCGGTAAAGATTTATAATGAATATGATGCCCGAGCTAGTGAATTAGCAAATTGTGAAATATCGTTACTTCAGAGGCTTGAGGAACTTCAAACGGATTATTTTCCCGTTCCAAAAGGGGGACTTCGGAAGCATAAGATTGAGAATCGCAACCACCCATTGATTGCCATGGAGTTGTGCGAATATGCTTTTGACAATCAAGACCAAGCGCCAAAGAGTGTTCTTCTGAGCGATCTTATGATTCGAGATCCTCAGGCGGCTAAACCTAAAATTCATTTAGAGGAATTTTGGGAGAAAGGGACGTTACTGAAGTTCATTAGGTTTTTATGCGACGCCGTTCACATGCTTCATAATACCGAAATTATACATAGAGATTTGAAACCATGTAATATAATGA
>Ga0172371_10006887_pt1 | contig 16346 bp, 16 predicted proteins | sample Lak12m_FD_114543 | JGI IMG/M metagenome (GOLD analysis project Ga0172371, IMG submission 114543) | Freshwater microbial communities from Kabuno Bay, South-Kivu, Congo - kab_022012_12m | ecosystem: Environmental > Aquatic > Freshwater > Lake | place: Democratic Republic of the Congo: South-Kivu...
CCGTTCTGCATGATGTCGGCGGGGGCGAGGCCCTGCTCCAGGGCGCGCCGTGCGACCTCCTCGGCTGCGGCCCTGTCGGCGTCGACGATGGTCTGGGCTGCTTCTTCGTAGATGGTGGGCATGCCGTCCCCCCTCAGGCGATACCGGCGGTGACGCCGACGGCGCGGTCGGTCTGTGCGACGATGGCGCGGAGCTTCGCCGCCACGTCGTCGGGCAGCGGCTCCGGCCGGTGGTCCGCGATGATAGCGCGGGCCTTGCCGAGCGCTTCCGCATACAGGTCGTTCGAGCCGCGCTCCTGCCAGTCGTCGCGCGTCCGGCGGTCGAGGATCTGGGGCTGCGTAAGGTCGCGCATGTGGCGGTAGGTGGAGTCGAGCGAGAGGAAGTCGCCGAACGGCCCCACGCTGTGGATGTCGTCCACGGCGAGGCTCTCGTCGTCCACGCGGATGCCGCCGGCGACGTACTTGATCATGCGCGCGATCTCGTTGTCGATGACGAACTGCGCGAGATCGAAGGTGACGCCCGACTCGATCATCCCCGCACCGTAGATCAGGTTGGCCCCTGCCAACGCTGCCGTGAGTCCGGTGAGGGTCTTCTCGTGACCGACCTGCTCGTCACCGACTTTGCCGTCTGTCTACAACCCGGCCACGAAGCTCGGGATCTGGTAGCGCCGCGCCAGCTCCGCCACGGCGGCGCTGATCAGGCAGATCTCGGGCGAGCCCACGGAGGCCGCCGCGAGCTTGAGGTCCATGGCCGTCGTCGACGAGCCGTACATGACCGGGCAGCCGCGCTCGGTGAGCTGCGCCAGGACGATGCCGCTGAGCACCTCGGCGTTGTGCACCACGAGGGTGCCCGCGAGCGACACAGGGCTCGAGCCGCCAGACATCGCCATGCTGAGGATGTTGTCGGGGATCCACCAGCGTGAGCACTCGATGATCACCTCGGTGGCGTCCTTGGGCAGCTTGAGCGGGCTGACGGGGCAGACGCCGCCGTAGACGATGGGGCGTTCGCGCAGCTCGTCCTCGCCTCCGGCCACGGCGGCGCACATCTGCAGGATGGCGCGGCACTCGAGGCCCGAGAGCGGGCCGATGCCGATCGGCTTCGTCGTGTTGTGCAGCTGCGCCTCGGTGTTGTGCACGGCCGCCGTCTGGTGCGGCACGTCACGGGCGCCCACGGCGATCTCGTGCGTGTCGAACTCGCTGAGGTAGTCGTTCATGCGGGCGATGTTCCCGACGTCGGCGAGCGTGGAGTCGCGGAGGGCGCCGCTCGCGAGGTCGATGACGGCGATGCCCTCGCTGAAGTTGGTGAAGGCGACCCGGCCCGGCTCCATGACGACGTCGTTCTTCGGGTCGCGCCCGCAAAGCACGTACTTGCTCGGCGAGCTGTGGATGGCGTCTTCCACCACGTGCGGCGGGACGCGCACCACGCGGTTCTCGCGGTCGACCCGGCAGCCGCCGTCCTTGAAGATGTCCAGCGCCTCATCGTCCTCGACGAAGATGCCGGTGCGCTCCAGGACCTCGAGCGTCGCGTAGTGGACCTGGTCCAGCTCGGCCTCGGTGAACACGGAGAAGCTCAGCCCGCGGCTGCGGCCCCCTCCGACCAGCAGGTTCCGTTTCACGCTCTGCCTCCTGTCGTCGTCAGCCCCGCGTCTTCGGCGAAGCGCGTCACACTGTTGATGGGCACGCCCAGCACGTCGGCGATGCGGAACTTGGGCGCCATGGCGCCGGCGTGGGTGGGGTAGGTGAGGTCCTGCACGGTGATGCGGCCGAGGCCGAGGTCGCGGCGCACGTCGTGCATCGCGATGGGGTCGGCCAGGTCGGCCACGGCACAGCCGAGCCTGCCGGCCACGTACGTCTTGGCGTCACTGAGGCGCATGCCCTGGGTCATCTGCATGCGGCCGACGAGGTCTCCCGCCGCCCGCATACCGCCTATGCCCGAGGCCAGCGCGTGCGTGCACGCCATGCCGAGTGGGTCACCGACGCCGACCTACAACCCGTCGCAGTGCAGGATGTCGACGAGGGCGCGCGAGACGCGCGAGACGGCGTCGGCGGGGGGGTAGGGGCTCATCGGTACGCCGCCGACGCCCATGCCCACGTTGGGGTGCACGGGGATCTCGGCGACCGCCATGCACGGCTTGATGATGGTGCAGGCGCGGGCGACGTTCCAAGCCACGCTCTTCGTGGTGTTGACGTTGACGGCCGGCCCGAACATGGTGGCGCCGGCCTCCTGCGCGACCTTGACCTGCTCCGCGGGCCACATGCCGGCGAGCCGCCGGCCCTTGAACTCGAGCTGGCCGTGCATGCCCAGCACGTACTCGCTGGCCATGCCCAGCTCGATGCCGCAGTCCGGATAGCGGCCCTTGACCGTCTCGATGGCGGTGAGGGCCGCCAGGAAGTCGCCGTCGCCGGCGGCCCCGGCCGTGTCGAAGTCGAGGCCGTCGGCGCCGGCCTCCCACATGCCCTCGGCGCAGTAGACCATGTCGCTCACGGCGAGCTCGATGGCCGCGAGCTGCGCCTCGCGCGCCTCATCGATCCTGGTGAGCGGCATGAGCTCCGACCAGTTGGGGACGGGGCCGTCGGGCATGGAGTACCGGCCCAGATCGGGCATCGCGCCGTACTGCAGCGGCGCGATGAGGTTCAGCTGGGCCGTCTTCATCGCCTGCGCCTCGAAGCTCAGGATGGTCTTGACGGCCTTGTACGAGTAGTCCATGGCGAAGAGCTCGAGCATGTCGGCGCCGCGGTGGCACTGGTAGCTGTACAGCTCGTCGACGCGTGTGCCCGAGTCCAGGTTGCCGGATCCGTCGAAGCTGAGGACGACCTCGTCGCCCAGGTCGACGGCGCTGAACTTCGCCTCACTGGTGAAGATGTCGTGCAGGTGGTCGATCTCGTCGGCGGTGAGCTGCGGCGCCTTGGAGCGGCGCGCGCCGATCTCCGTGCCGGCCTCCAGATCGGCGCGGATCTCGTCAGCGGTCATGGCCACGAGCGAGCCGTCGCCGAGCCTGGTGCGCACTGTCCTGGTCACGCGGTCCTCCTCTGGTGCCGAGCGCACGATGATTAGTTAGTTACATAACTAACACTTGCGGTACACTAGCAGACGATGTCAGCCTGTCAAGGCGGCCGGCGGAGGCGCCGGTCCGGCGCCGGCCTTGTCGCACCGGGGCGCGAGCGGGTATCGTGCGTCCCGGCCGCCCGGGGAGCCGCGACGCTGCGCCGCCCAAGGCCCGCCGGCGCCGCGGGGAGGGAACGAGCATGACGCGATACGAACTGCCCATCGAGGATCCGACGCCGGACCTCTCGCCCACGGCCGTGCGGATCCTCGACGCCGCGAAACGGGTGCTGCGTCGCGACGGGTTCCGCGCCCTCACCTTCGAGGCGATCGCCAAGGAGGCCGGAGAGAACCAGGCGCTGATCCGCTACCACTTCGGCAGCAAGGCCGGGCTGCTGACGGCGCTCGTGGACTCCGTGCTCTACCAGGAGGCTGTCGATCTCATCGAGCAGCTGACGGCGGTGCCGGCTGGCGAGGAGCGGCGCCAGACGCTGCTGCGCATCCACGAGGCGATGTCCGACGACCGCGACTCGTACCAGATGTTCTACGAGATCATCCCGCACGTGCTGCGCGACGACGAGCTGCAGCCACACCTGCGCCGGCTCTTCGAATGGTATCGGCGCCTGGACACGTGGGCCCTCGACGAGGGCAGCGACGGTCCGCCGCAGCAGGCGAGAAGCGAGCCGCTGGCGGTGCTGACGGTCGCCATGGTCGACGGGCTGGCGCTGCAGGCGATCGCCGACCCGGACCTGGATCTGACGCCGGCCCTGGAGCTCTGGCGCCGGCTCGTGCTCGACTGCGTGAAGTCCTGCGCGCCGGACGGCGCCGGCGACTGAGGCCGGCCGGCGCCGGGCGACGCCGCGGGTGCGCGGCGCTCTCCCGGCGACGCGCCGCGCACCCGACCGGACGGTGCGTCAGCCGAGCAGTTCCTCGTCGGCCGCCGCCACGAGGCGCGCCAGCTCCGCCGCTCTCGCTTCGTCGAGCGGCTCCGGCGTGTAGTTCTCGAGGATGTCGAGGCCGCGCTCGCGGGCCACCTCCACGGCGTTCCGCAGGTGGGCGCCGTCGGGGCCGATCTCCTGGCCTATGGAGCGCTGCACCGTCTCCTTCATGTGGCGCCGCGTGTGCGCCTGCCCCAGGAAGTGCCCGCCGGGGCCCACGGCGTCGATGACGTCCAGGGCCAGCTGCTCCTCGTCCAGCTCCAGGTCGCGGAAGACGCTGGCCGCGCGCCGGTACAGGTCGTCGTCGAGCATCATGTGCTCGGGCGTGAACAGCTGATAGCGGTTGGTGAGCCCGATGGTGGTCATGAGCTCGGAGCCGACGAGGCCGGCGAGCATCACCGTGTGTGCCGTCTCGGCCGCCGCCAGCCAGCTGCCCGGCAGGTCGTCGTCGGTGCCGGCGTAGCCCGTCATGGCCGGTAGCCCGAAGTGGTGCACGAGCTCGGCCGGCAGGAACAGCCCCTTGTGGTTCAGCGGAGCGGTCGTGAGCGCGGCCGTGCGCGGGTCGGCGTGCACCGGCAGGGGGAAGAGGATCACCGGGGCGCCGGGGTACGCCAGCTGCACGCACACCGCGGCGCTGATGAGCTCGGCGAAGCCCATGACGTAGGCGCCGGCCTTGGTCGCCGGCGCCGTGGTGCCGTACGTCGGCATCGTGACGAAGCACACGGGTACGCCGGCCTCGGCGAACACCAGCGCGGCCTCGATACCGTCTCTGTCGTTGATGAGCGGCTGGACGGTGCCGATGAGGTTGCTGAGCGGGGGGCGGCGGCGCAGCTGCTCCGCCCCTCCGGCGATCACGGTCGCCAGCTCCACGGCGAACCGCGCCTCGCGCTCGCCCTGCACCATGCCCTGCAGGTGCTTGCCGGTGTTGTTCCAGGCGGCGTCGAGCTCGTGCAGCGTGTGCGTGTCGCCCTTGTCGGCTGCGGCCACGTTTGGCCACCAGAACTGCACCGAGCCGAGGTAGTCGATCATCCTCGTGATGGCGCCGAGGTCGTCCTTGGTCGGCGGCCGGCGCAGCCCGGTGTGCCAGTCGACGACCTCGGTGCCGCAGCCGTTTGTGGTGTTGTACGTCTCGCCTGAGGCGAGGTCGAGGTCGAGCGAGCCGTCGCGCGAGCCCAGCCAGAAGGAGCGCGGGGCCGTGGCCAGGGCGCGCTCCACGAGGTCGAGGGTGAAGCGCACGACGCCCGACGCGCGGTCGACGCGGGCGCCGTGCTCCTGCAGCACGTCCAGCGCCTTCGGCGAGCCGAACTTGACGCCGGTGCGCTCCAGGACGCTGAACACGGCTTCCTTGTAGCGGTCGAGCTTCGCGTCGTCGTAGAAGCGCACGCGGAAGTCCGAGCCCAGCGGCAGCAGCGGCTGGCGCTGCGACAGGTCCAGCTGTGAGGTCATGTCACACCAGCCCTGCGTGTGCCTTGAACCGCTCCACCGAGTTGATCGGCAGGTCGAGGACGTCGGCGATGCGGAACTTGGCCGCCATGGCGCCGGGGTGATCGGCGTAGGTGAGGTCCTGCACCTGGATGCGGCCGAGGCCGAAGTCGCGGCGCAGGTCGTGCATGGCCACGGTGTCACCCAGGTCGGCGACGGAACAGCCGAGCTTGTCGGCGACGTACTGCTTGGCCTGCGGAAGGCGCATGCCCCGGGACATCTGCATGCGGGCCACCAGATCTCCGGCGGTCCGCATCCCGCCCATGCCCGAGGCGAGTGCGTGCGTGGAGGCCATCCCCACGGGGTCCCCGATGCCGACCTACAAGCCGTCGACCCTGCAGATGTCGACGAGGGCGCGGGAGGCCCGTGACACCGCGTCCGCGGGCGGGTACGGCGTCATGGGGACGCCGCCGACGCCCATGCCCGCGTTGGCGTGTACGGGTATGGCGGCTGCGGCGGTGACCGGCTTGATGAGCGCGCAGGCGCGGGCCGTGTTCCACGGCAGAGACTGCGTGGTGTTGACGTTCACGGCCGGCCCGAAGATGGTGGCGCCGGCCGCCTCGCACACCTTGAGCTGGCCGAGCGGCCACTGCCCGGCCAGCCGCGTGCCCTCGTACTCGAGCTGGCCGTGCATGCCCAGCACCAGCTCGGAGGCCTGGCCGATCTCGACGCCGATGTGCGGATACGTGTCGCGAAGCCGGCGCGCGGTGCGCAGCGTGGCCAGCAGGTCGGCGTCGCCGGCCGCCCCGGCGGTGTCGAAGTCGATGCCGTCCGCGCCCGCGGCCACCATGGCCTCGATCACGTACCACATGTCCTTCTCAAGGTGCTCCGCGGCCTCCAGCTGTGCCGCCCGGGCCTCGTCGTACCTGCCCAGGGGCAGCAGCTCAGCCCAGTTGGGGGCCGGGCCGTCGGGGACCGAGTACCGGCCCAGGTCGGGCATCGCCCCGTAGTTGAGCGGGACCACCGTCTGCAGCTGCGCCTCCTTGAGGGTCTGCGTCTCGAAGGAGAGCACGGTGCGCACGGCCTTGTACGAGTAGTCGTGGTGCCACAGCTCGATCATGTCGGCGCCGTGGTGGTTCTGGTAGACGAGCTGCTCGAGGATCGGCGCGTTGAGGTCGGCGTTGCCGGAGCCGTCGAAGCTGAGGACGACCTCGTCGCCGTAGTCCACCGCGCTGAACTTGGCCGGCGAGGTGAAGATGTCGAGCAGGTGGGCGAGGTCGTCGTCGGTGAGCGGCTCGACCTTGGCGCGCTTGACCGCGGCCTCGCAGCCGGCCAGCAGGTCGGTCTCGACCTCGGCCGCGGTGAGCGCGGCCAGCGAGCCGTCGCCGAGCCGTGTGGGGATGCGACGTGCCATGGACCCCTCCAGTCAGCGCCCCGGTGGGGCGTTAGTTATGTACCTAACTAAAACTGCCGCCCCACCATACTGAGCCGCCTTCAAGCATGTCAAGGGCGGGGGCGTCCAGGACGGAGGCCACGCCGCCCCTCCGTCGCACTGCCGTCCGTCACATCGCCCAGGCGAGCAGGCTGACGCCGATGATCGTGGCGGCGATGCCCACCGCCTGCCACCACGCCGGCCGCTCGTGCAGCGCCGCCACCCCGAGAAGCGTGGAGAGCGTGGCCGTCTGCGCCTGCAGCACCGACGCCACGGAGACCGGCCCCAGGGCGAGGGCCGCGCTGCCCGCCAGGAAGGCGAGCATGTCGAGGACGCTCACCCCGACGACCCCTGCCGCCTGCATCCTGGGGGGGAGCAGCACGTGGCGGACGACGGCGATGGGGAGCACCACCGCCAGACCGGCACACGAGGCGACCGTCACGGTTGTGAACGACGAGAAGGCGTCGATGGCGCCGTAGGAGACGAATACCCCGGCCATGGCGACGCTGGTGACCAGGGCGAGGCCGGCGCCGGCGGCGAAGCGCCACCGGCGGCGTTCAGGCGCCCCGTCCGCCGAGCCTGTGGAGTCCGGGCGCCGCGGCTCGACGGCGGCCAGCAGCCCGCCGGCCGCGGCGCAGACAAGACCGGCGGCCGCCAGGGCGCCGACGCGTTCCCCCAGCGCCAGCGAGACGACGGCCGCGAAGGCGCCGTCGAGGCAGGCGAGCACGGTGACCAGGGACAGCTTGCCCACCCGCAGGGCGAGCAGGAACGCGGCCGTGGCCGCCGTGTACAGCACGCCGCCGCCGGCGGCCAGGCACAGGTCGCGCACCTGATCGCGGGCGAACGGGAGCCCGTCCACGACCAGGGCCGGCACGAGCAGGAGCGCGATGCCGACGGCGAACATGGCCACCGTGATGGTCACCCAGGAGACCCCACGCACCAGCCGGTGGCTGCCGAGGCCGTAGAGGGAGTACGCGCACGCCGCCGTGAGCCCGAGGACGATTGTCAGCATCGGCCCGCATCCTACGCTTCTCGTGCGACGCGGGATACGGCGGGGCGCGCGTCTCAGGGCTCTTGTCCGCGGCGTACGACGCCGATACCTCCCTCGATGCGGCGAGGCCACGCGGGTGCTACAGCGTCCTGCCGCGCGCGAACGACTGGTCGAGGGCCGGCGTCTCCGACTCCCGGAGGGGTGGGTAGGCACAGGCCGTACGAGGAGGGAGCTATGGCCGTTGCCGACCGTCGCGAGCGGATCCGCCCGGCCCGGGCTCGAGCCGCCTGTGTGACGTCGCCGTACGGCGGGCAGCGGGCGCTGCTTCTGGCGGGGGTCGCCGTCCTCGCCCTCGCGCTGCTACTGGTGCTCGCGAGCGGCGCTCGCGCGTCGTCGTGGGAGCTGCAGGCGGCCGCGGCGCCGTCGCTCGGCGACGCCGCCGAGCTGAACGCCGTGTTCGCCCTCGAGGGCGGGACCGTGTGGGTCGCCGGCGCGGGGAAGGCCGTCCACTGCTCGCACGACGGCGGCCGGGGCTGGGCGCCGCAGGCGAGCGGAGCTCCGCAGACCCCCGAGTGGCGTGCCGTGCACTTCCTCTACCGTCGCCACGGCTTCGGGGCCGGCGCCGACGGCGCGACCGGGCTTCTGTACGCCACAGCCGACGCCGCAAGACGTGGGCCGAGCGGCTTCGCCTGCCGGGTGTGGCGCTCATCGGCCTTGAGCTCAACGGCACGACCATCGGCTGGGCGAGCGCCCGTGACGGCATCGTGTTCAGAGATCGAGATGGGCGCCGCCGCCTCGTCGTCCGAGCCGCACGACCTCGACTTCGCGTTCAGCGGCACGCTGACCGCGCCCGGCACTCGCCGGGTTGCCTTCGGCCGGGGCAGCATCACCTCGGGCAGCTACTGGTGGCTCGGAGGTCCCGCGTTCACGAAGCGGGGTACCTCCGGCGACCCGACCCTGACGACGACGGACGGGGCCTGGCAGGTCTGCCGGGACACGATCACCGACCGGTTCGATCTGACGTGGCAGCTGTGAGGCGCACCGGCGGGTGCGACGGACGACACAGGAGAAGAAGCGCGGCGCCCGTGACGGCGGCGCAGGGCAGAGGAGGGAGTCGATGAGGACGAAGACCCTGACGGCGTGCCTGGCGGCGGCGGTGCTGGTCGCGCTCGCGGCCGCTGTGCCCGCGGCGGCCCGCACCGGGTCGCCCTGGCAGCTCAAGAACCCGGTCGGCCCCCAGCAGGGCCTGCGGGCCGACCTCAAGGCGGTCTGCGCTCTCGACGGCGGCACCGCCTGGGCCGCCGGCGCCGTCGGCGCCGTCTACTACACCCACGACGGCGGGCAGAGCTGGGAGGCACTGCCGACCGGCGCACCCGCCGGCACCGAGTGGGAGGCGGTGCGCTTCGCCGACCTGCGGCACGGGATGCTGCTCGGCGAGGCCGCCGACCGGATGCTGGTGTACCGCACTGGGGACGCCGGCCGGACCTGGGCGCCGGTGCCGCTGCCCGAGCAGGCCGACCTCGCCGACCTCGAGCTGTACGGGTCCCAGCATGTCTGGGCTGTCGGTGAGCACGGCGCCGTCGTGCGCAGCACGGACGGCGGCGCGACCTGGTCGTCCGCCGACGCCGGCACATCCGACCTGGCGGCGGTGGACTTCACGAGCGCCGCGCTCGGCGTGGCCGTGGGTGAGAACGGCGCCGTGCTGCGCACCGCCGACGGCGGCGCCACCTGGGCGCGCGCGAAGGTGCCGCGGCGCGCCGACCTCAGCGACGTGACGATGCGCACCGCATCGAGGGGCTGGGCCGTCGGCGAGAAGGGCACCGTCCTGCGCACCAGTGACGGCGGCCGCACCTGGAAGCGCCAGAAGACACCGTCCGGTAGCGGCGACTGCGTGGCCGTGGATTTCGCCTCGGTGAAGCGCGGCTGGGTCGTGACGGCCACGGGCAGGCTCCTCGGCACGAGCGACGGCGGCCGCACCTGGAAGCTCGAGCGGCACGGCATGGGCGCCGTGAGGCTGCGCGACATCGACGTGCCCACGCACTTCGCCGACGCGGCCGCCGCGGACGCCGGCCCCCGCAGCGCCGGGCGTCGCGCCGGGCGCGCCGACGCCGCCACGGCCGATCCCGATGCCGCCGCGCCCGACCGCGCCTTCGCCGCGGGCGACGCGGGGGCGCTGGGCAAGTACACCGAGGCGGGCTCATCCCCACCAGCGCAGGTCGCTTGGGTCGTTCCTACCGGGTCCGGCCCTCCCGCTATCTCGACCCTGGCGTTCGACCTGAGCGACTACTCGATCACGCAGGACGTCAACTGGGACGGCTTCAGCGCGAATCCCATCAGCGGGCAGGGCCTGCAGCTGATCGTCAACGCGGACAGGTTGGGCTCATCTGCGCCGGCTCAGTGGTTCACCACGACGTGCGACGGGATCGAGCTGGCCTCGGCCAACAGCATCGGTGACACGCCGAACGATCTGAACTTCGCCTTCGTCGGCTCGTTCTCCTACGGAGCCGGCGGCGGAACCTCGGCGGGGAGCGTTCCCGTGGCGTTCGGCCAGGGTCACGACGGGCAGGGGCAGAACAACTGGTGGGTCGGCAGCGCGCAGTTCCACTTCGTCTGGAACGGCAGCGACAGACTCCATGAGCTCGGGTACGACTTCTTCCTCATCTTCGCGGAGGACGGCGACAACAACTTCAACTTCGAGTTCGACTGAAGGCAGCGACCGTGACGACTCAGAGGAAGTGGAGCATGAGGATCACCCGAACCCTGCTGGCGGCGGCGCTCACCCTCGCCGCCGCCGTGGCCCTGCCCGCCGCCGCCGTGGCGGCGACCTCCCCCTGGCAGCTCAAGAACCCCGTCGGGCCGCAGCAGGCCATGCGCGAAGAGCTGCGCGCCGTCTGCGCGCACGACGGCGGCACCGCCTGGGTGGCGGGGGCGCAGAACGCCGTCTACTTCAGCCACGACGGCGGCACGAGCTGGGAACGCCAGGCGACCGGCGCTCCTTCGTACACCGTGTGGCGCGCCGTGCGGTTCAGCGACCGCGAGCACGGCTTCCTCGCCGGCGCCGCCGCCGGCAGGGGTCTTGTGTACGCGACCTCCGACGGCGGCGCCACGTGGAGCCCGCGGGCCGCGACGGCTCCGCCCCTCAGCGACATCGACCTCGACGGCTCGCACCGCGTCTGGGCGGTGGGCGCCGGCGGCGTCGTGCTCGCCTCCTCCGACGGCGGCGCCACCTGGCGGCGCTCCAGCGCCGGCGCCGAGATCGCCGCCCTCGACTTCGCGGGCTCCGCGCGCGGCGTCGCCGTGGGACCGCGCGGCGTGATCCTGCGCACCACGGACGGCGGCGCCACGTGGCGCCGCGCTCTCGCGCTCACCACCGCCGACCTCGCGGACGTCGTCATGCAGAGCCCGACGCTGGGCTGGGCGGTGGGCGCCCAGGGTCTCGTGCTGCGCACCGTGGACGGCGGCCTCACGTGGTGGCGCCAGGCCACCCCCTCTGGGCTCGGCGACTGCCTGGCCGTCGCCTTCAGCTCGGCCCGCCGCGGCTGGGTCACCCTCTCCTCCGGCCAGGTGCTCGGGACCATGGACGGCGGCTTCACCTGGCGCTTCGAGATCCGCAGCCCGAACGGCCCCACGCTGCGCGCCCTCGATGCCCCGCCTGTGGACGGCTCCGGCTCGGTGTGGGGCTCCGCAGGGGCCTCCGCCGCGGCGACCCCGCATCGCGGCTTCGCCGCCGGCGACGGCGGCACCGTGGTCAAGTACACGGAGCAGGGGACGCAGTCGCCCGGCAACGACGTCCTGCTCGTGTCGCAGGCCCCCGGGGGCAGCGCATCGCCTCTGCCCAGCGGGCTGAGCTTCGAGCTCGACGGATCGGAGATCTGGGAGATGCCCGACACGCACTACGACGGCTGGACGGCGAACAGCTTCCCCAACGGCTCGGCCGACTGTGCAGCTCCCTTCTACCAGATCACCATCTACGCCGACCGCCACGGCGACGACCTGATCGCCCAGGCGTTCACGCAGTTCTGCGGCGGCGCCGAGATCACCAACACGGGTGCGACCACGCCGGGGGACCTCAACTTCGGCTTCGCCGGTACGCTCTCGGTCACCGGCGTCGACTACACGATCGCGTTCGGCCAGGGTCACTTCACCGAAGGCAACAACTGGTGGATCGGCGGCCCCGGGTTCCTGAAGAAGGGTGCCGACCCATCGGGATTCAACTGCATAGCCACGCCGGACTCCGCCTGGCTCTTCACCGCAAGCGGCTCCAACTCCGCCTTCTCCATGACCCCGTTCTGACGGGCACCAAGGCGGCTGCGGACATGCGAAGGGCGGGCGCCGCGGCTGCGGCGCCCGCCCTTCGCGCAGGTCGTGTGGGGCGTCCCTGTGGCACGCCCCATGTCGCCCCGCCTTCGATGCTCAATCGTCGAAGTTGCCGGCCGCGCCCTTGTCGCTGTCCAGGTGCCTGGCGCGCTCGACGATGTCGGCCTCGGTCCACTGCGCCGGGTCCTCGAGGCGCCCGACCTTGGGGCCGAGGTCGTAGGACCCGGCCGCGAGGATCGCCTCGACGGCCAGCGGCGCGGTGTCGCCGCCGTTCAGCACCTCGGTCATCATCTTGTAGGCGAAGTCCTCGACCCGGCGCGCCATGCGCTCGCGGATCTCCTGCGGCTGCGCGAAGAACTGGTTCTCGAACACGATGTTGAGGTTCTTGTAGTCGCCCTTCTTCCAGCCGCGCTCGTCGGCGTAGGCGACCATCTTCGCCCACATCTCCTCGCTGACGCCCTCGCCCTCGACCTTGATGAAGCCGCCGTCGGCGTCGAGCTGCGCGTTGCCGTAGTCGTTGACCTCGAGGCCCCACGAGATCATCTGCAGGGCCGTGGCCACGTTGGCTTTGGTGGTGTGCGTCTTCGCGGCGATCTCGCGGAGCCTGTCGGAGCTGTTGCCGGAGGTGCCGTGCTGGGCGCCACTCACCTCGTAGGGCTCCAGGACCTTGTGCACCTCGGCCGTGAGCCCGACCTGGATGCCGGCGTCGGACGCCTCGATGCCGTGCGTGGTGCCGTTGTTGAGGGCGATCCAGTCGGCGAACATGTCGTGCGCGTTCAGGCCCTGGATCTGGAACAGCGCCTCGGCGGGGGTCGAGAGTCCCGAAGCACCCTTGATCTCGCCGACCTCGGTCTCGAGGCTCGCCCACGACGGGATGTACGGCGCGAGGGCGATGTTGGCGAGCACGTTCTTGTCGTTGGGCTGGTGCGAGGCGTCGATGGCGATGGACGTGATGCCGGCCTCGAACATGCTGGGCACCTCGACCGTGGCGGCGGCGAGGTCGGCGTCGTTCTTGATCCCGTAGTGGTCGGCGTGGACGGCCACCGGGACGGTGATGCCCATCTCGTTGCACAGGGCGTCGACGATGGTCGCCATGTTCCAGTAGTTCACGGCGCAGTAGGCCTTCTGCCCGCCCTCGGACTTGGCGATCTCGATGATGAGCGCGGCGTTGGCACGCTGGGCCGCGCGCAGGGCGCCCTTGATGACGAAGGCGTTGCGCCCGTTGGCGGCGATCGCGATGGCGTCGCCCTTGGCGCGCATGGCACGGTCGACGGCCTTTCCACTGACGATGAGCGCCCGGGAGTTGGGGAAGAGGGCCTGGACGTTGGGGGGACGCCCCACCCGAAGAGCTCTCTCGAAGTCCTCTGCGTACGGCATGGATGGTCTCCTTCAGGGGATGTGGGTGGTGTTGCCACGGATTCTACCGAATCCGCACATTCTCTAACGGGACGTCGCGCGAGAGGGTATCGTGCATGCATGACCGTGCAGACGACGATCTCGACCATGGCCGTGACCTACGTGGGGCACGCCACGACGCTCATCGACGTGGACGGCCGGCGCGTGCTCACCGACCCGCTGCTGCGGCAGCACGTCGGTCCGCTCATACGGCACAGCCCGATGCCGCCGCCGTCGGTGCGTGCCGGCCTCGCTGCGGTGGTCGTCTCGCACGCCCACATCGACCACTTCGACGTGCCGTCGCTGCGCCTGATCGACAGGGCCACGCCGGTGCTGGCGCCGCGGACCACGCAGAGGATCCTGCGGCGCCTGGGCTTCGCCGACGTCACGCCGATGGAGCCGGGGCGGAGCCGTGATATCGGCGGGGGCGTGGTCGTGACCGCCACGCCCGCCGCGCACAGCGGCGCCCGGCACCCGCTCGCCGAGGAGGGCGATGCCCTGGGCTTCGTCGTGCGCGGCAGCGTGTGCGCGTACTTCGCCGGCGACACCGGCCTCTTCGACGGCATGGCCGCCCTGGCCGGCGACCTCGACGTCGCGATCCTGCCGGTCGGCGGCTGGGGCCCGCGGCTGCCCGATGACCATTTGAACCCGCTCACGGCCGCCAGGGCGCTCACGCTCCTGCGGCCGCGGGTGGCCGTGCCCATCCACTGGGGCACGCTGTACCCGCCGTGGCTGCCGCCGCTCGTCAACCCGAAGTTCGGGACCTGGCCGCGCGCCTTCACGCGGTACGCGGCCCACCTGGCCCCGGAGGTCGAGGTCCGGGTGCTCGAACCGGGCGAGGTCACGCTGCTGAGCGCGGCACCCGGCTGAGGCGACGCCGCCTCTGCACGCGCAGTGGTCGCCGCCGGCGCCGGCCCGAACATCGCGGCGCCGTCTCCCGTCCCTGAGAGGCCCGTCCGGCTCCACATCCCGAAGGCGTCTCGCGTGCGCCTTGCTAAAGACGTGGGCGCGCAAGACGTTCCTCTTCAGACCGGAGTCCGTCACGCCGACACCATGATCGGGGTCGGCGGGGCCGGATCCGGTCGGGTGGTTGCTTCCGGGAGGCCGAGCGACCACACTAGCCCGTGTGTGAAGGAACTGTGTAAACGAGCCAAGGAGGCTTCATGCATCGAGAGACAAGAGTCCGGAGACGCAGCCTTACGTTGCTCCTCTTGGTGCTCGCGGCCGTCGCGCTGCTCGGCATCATGGCGGTGCAGGCGTTCGGGTTGCCCACGTTCGACAAGGCCGACAAGGGCATCGGGCCGTGCGAGAAGTGCCACGGTATGGCGGCCATCCACGCCATGACGACGCACTCCACCACGCCGTGCGCCACGTGCCACACGTCGGGCACGTCCACCCCGCCGCTGCCGTCCGCCTGCGCGAGCTGCCACACCGAAGCCACGATCATGGCGAACACGGCGCACACGGTGCAGAAGTGCGGTACCACGGACGGCTGCCACGGCTACGTCGCGCCGGTCCAGGCCACCATCGCCATCGACACCATCTCACCGCCGAACAAGGTCGTGAAGGTCAAGAAGACCATCAAGTTCAGCGGCGGGGTCACCCCCATCGACACGGCTGCCACAGGCGTCAGCTGGGTCGTGGAAATGAAGTCGGGCAGTAGCTGGAAGCAGGTGAAGTCGGGCTCGGCCAAGCTGGGCTTCCTCGGCGGTGCCATGCGCTTCTCCTACTCCTACAAGCCGGTCAAGAAGGGCAGCTTCCGCACGAGCGCGTCCTTCTACAACCTCCTCGGTGGTCCCAAGATCACGTCCACCGCGGTGCTGTTCAAGGCCAAGTGATCTGAGGTCGCATCGCCTCGCCGCCTGCGGTGAGGCTCGGAACGACTGAGTTGCGCCGGCGGGCGGCGGGCCGAAAGGCCCGCCGCCCGCCGGCTTTCGTGCCCCAGCCGTGCGCCCTCCCGTCGCTCTCTCGCCGGCCATCCTGCTCCACCGGCCCGCGCGACCCGTGTGACCTGCATCGCGCGCCCGTCCGTGTCATCCGCGCCGCCCGCGCGCGCCCGGCTTGCACTCGCACGCATATCCCGGCATGATTCACGTTCCAGTGCGCACAGGTCGCAGCCGCATGGGCGGACGCGCCGCATCGGCTGAGGGAAAGGAACGTACATGCCGCAAGCCAAGAGCCGGACCAGGACAGACAAGAAGCGGGGTCGTCCGTTCGACCCTTCGCGTCGCCGCTTCTGCCATTTCTGCAAGGAGAAGATCGACCAGGTCGACTACAAGGACGCCACCGGTCTCCGGCGCTTCATCAGCGACCGCGGCAAGATCAACTCTCCGCGCGTCACCGGCACCTGCCGCCGTCACCAGCACCAGCTGGCCACGGCCGTGAAGCGCGCCCGCGAGATGGCGCTGCTCCCGTATGTGGCCGAGAGCAAGGGCATCGAGAAGGGCGGCCGGCGCCCGCGCTGACGTCGCCCGCGCGTCCTCCCGTGGCGCCGGCGTCGCACGAGCGGCGCCGGCCGCCGTGGCGGGACGCATGAAGCGCTTCTCCCTCGTCCCGATACTAGCCGCGGCTCTCGCCGCGGCTGCTTCACTTTCGGCCTGCGCGTCCGGGCCAGTCTCGCCGCCGGCTGCGGCCGTGGCCTCGCCGGGCGCCGCCACCGCGTCGCCGGCTGTGGCGCCGACGTCTCCAGGCACGGTCGGGCCGCGTCCCGTCAAGTGGTGTACGAGGTAGACTGTAGGGTCATCCTCGTCTGCGTGACGCTTTAGGCTGCGATCATCGCCACCTCCACGGTCGCCTCAGGGCTCGGCGC
>Ga0172371_10006890_pt1 | contig 16343 bp, 14 predicted proteins | sample Lak12m_FD_114543 | JGI IMG/M metagenome (GOLD analysis project Ga0172371, IMG submission 114543) | Freshwater microbial communities from Kabuno Bay, South-Kivu, Congo - kab_022012_12m | ecosystem: Environmental > Aquatic > Freshwater > Lake | place: Democratic Republic of the Congo: South-Kivu...
AATATAAGGTTAAATATGGACAAAAATTTTAAAAAAGAACTCTTAAAAACCATGCTGAAGATCAGGTATTTTGAATTTGCTGCCGGCACTCTTTACAAAGAAGGACTGATTCCAGGTTCCATACACCTTTATATAGGTGAAGAGGCAATTGCTGCAGGAGCTTGCGCCAATCTGAAAGATACGGATTATATTTCAAGCACTCACAGGGGGCATGGTCATATAATTGCCAGAGGCGGGGACCTAAACAGGGTGATGGCAGAATTGTTTGGAAAAGTAGATGGCTATAACGGTGGCCGCGGAGGTTCAATGCATATCGCTACTATGGATCTGGGCATCCTTGGGGCCAATGGAATTGTAGGGGCAGGGATCCCGATTGCAACAGGCGCCGCTTTTTCCTCATGGTTCAGAAAAAGCAATCAGGTAACCATCTGCTTTTTTGGAGATGGCGCCACCAATCAGGGAACTTTTCACGAATCCTTGAATATAGCATCTGTCTTTTCGCTTCCTGTGGTCTATATATGTGAAAACAATCTATATGGAGTTGGCACCTGTATAAAAAATACTTCAAAATGTCAGCAATTGTCAATAAAGTCTGCAAGCTATGGGATTGAAGGAATTACGATTGATGGAAATGATGTAACCCTGGTATATGAAACAGTTAAAAAAGCTGTAGAAAAAGCAAGGAATGGCAAAGGTCCTACCCTGATTGAGGCGGAAACGTACAGGTGGCATACGCATTTTGAAGGCGAACCGGATACCTATCGTCCCGCTGATGAAGTAAAATTCTGGAAGAAAAAAGATCCCATAGCGAGGTTTGAAAAAGAACTGGCCGGGCAGAAAATTATTGAAAGTGACGGGATAAACACGCTTCACGAAGAGGTGCAAAATCAGGTTGATATGGCAGTAAGGTTTGCAAGAGAAAGCAAGACACCAGATGTTAATGATACATTGAAATATGTAACTATATAAAAAATATTAATTTACTTTTTAAAGGAAGATAACGTTGAAAGAAATAACTTATAAAAAAGCATTAAATGAGGCAATTTATGAAGAAATGCTAAAGGATAAGAATATATTTGTTGCAGGGCTTGATGTTGGAAAATATGGAGGTGCATTTGGGGTCACTGAGGGCCTGTACGAAAAATTTCCCGGCAGGATTTTTGATATGCCCATATCCGAAGCAGGATATACCGGAATGGCCGTTGGTGCAGCAATGACCGGAATGAGACCCATAATAGAACTTCAAATTTCAGACTGGGTTACAATTGCTTCAGATCAAATAGTAAATAATGGAGCAAACATGCCTTATTTGCTGATGGGCAAGACCTCTATTCCGCTTGTACTTAGGCTGCCAAGTGGTGGTTATTTGTCATATGCCTGCCAGCATTCTCATTCATGGGAATCCTGGTTCTGTTTTGTTCCCGGAATTAAAGTGGTTCTGCCTTCAACACCTTATGATGCCAAGGGTCTTCTTAAATCTGCCATAAGGGACAATAATATAGTAATTTTTCTGGAACATAAAAGATTGTATAACACAAAAGGCCCGGTTCCCGAAGGAGAATATATAGTTCCAATCGGAAAGGCAAATATAATAAAAGAAGGAAGCGACATCACAATAATTTCATACTCTTATGTAATAAATAAAGTTCTGGAAGCAGCAGAAATACTGGAAAAAGATAATATAAGTGTAGAGGTTCTGGATCTTCGCACAGTCAAACCCCTTGACAAGGAAACTATTATTAACTCCGTTAAAAAAACCAATAATGCAATGGTGGTACAGGAAGTATGGGAAAGCTGCAGCGTTGCGTCTGAAGTGTCTGCGGTCATATCCGAAAATTGTTTTGACTATCTGGATCATCCGGTAGTCAGGATTACAGCAAAAGAGTCGCCGATACCATTTTCCCCTGTATTGGAAAATTTCGTTTTGCCGCAGACAGAGGATATAACTGAAGCGGTTTAAAAAATTTTTTCAAAGAAATAAATTTAAAGCATATCAAGGATTTAAAAAACAAAATACTTAACTATTTTTAATATTAATTAAATATATCAGGTGAAGATTATGGTAATACCAAAAAGAATGAAAGCAGCAGTTCTGTTTGGAAAGAACGATCTAAGGGTCGTAGATAAAGATGTACCAAAGCCTGGATTTGGTGAGGTTTTAATAAAGGTAAAGTCATGTGCGATTTGTGGCGGTGATCCAAAAATCGTTGCCAACGGGTGGCCCGGAAGCCCACCTTTTGGAGAATTTACACCAGGTCATGAATACTCTGGCGAAATAGTTGAAATAGGGAAAGAAGTATTTGGATTTGAAGCAGGAGACAGGGTGGCACCTGAGCCTCATAAAGGCTGCGGACATTGCATTAATTGTTTGAGGGGCCTGTATACTACATGCTTAAATTATGGTAATAAAGAAAAAGGTCACAGACAGTTTGGTTTCACAGCAAATGGAGGCTATGCAGAATTTGCAATCTCGCATATGAATTGTTTGCATAAAATTCCCGACACTATAAGTTTTGATGAGGCCACACTTCTTACCGTGGGGGGTGCCGCACTTTATGGTATGCAAAGAATAGGCTGGGTTATGCCTGGAGAAACTGTAGTGATATTGGGCCCGGGACCTATTGGTCTGATGTCAACACAGCTTGCTAAAGTTTGTGGAGCAGGAAAAGTAATAGTTATCGGTACAAGAGACTCAAGACTAGAAGTTGCTAAAAAGATAGGGGCAACTTATATAATCAATTCAAAAAAAGAAGATCCTGTAAAAGGAATAGAAGATCTAACCGGTGGGATTTTTGCTGACTTGGTTATTGAAGCATCAGGCAATATTGAAGCTGCTATACAGGCGATAGAACTGGTTAAAAAAAGTGGCAGAGTAAGTTTTCTTGGATTATATCCTGAACCTGTCTGTATAAACCTGTTTAAGGTTGTAATGCACAACCTAAAGGTAGCTGGTGGCAGAGGAGAAGGAGAAAAAGCAGTGGCCAGGTTAATACCTTTGATGGCAGATGGCAGAATAAAGTCCGAAGATTTGATTACCCATAAGTTTCCACTGGATAAAATAAATGAGGCATTTGATACATTTATAAACAGAGCAGATAATGCAATAAAAGTAATTATAAATCCTTGATTTAAAAAAATAATAAAATAATTGCAGGGTATAAGTATGAGTAAAAAGATGAAAGGTGTTACACTTTCTGCAGATTGGTGTCCTAAACCAGGCTTTAAACTAGGCCATAAAGACATAGAAGGAATCCAGACTTATTTAGGAAGCAAAGTATGGAAAAATCCCAAAATAGATATTACAGACTATGATATCCCTACTCCATCTGAAGGGGAAGTAATTTTAGAAGTAAAGGCCTGTGGAATTTGCGGAAGTGATGTCCATATGGCTCAGGCGGATAATGATGGTTACATCTACTATCCCGGTCTTACCGGATTTCCTGTAATACTTGGTCATGAAGTTGCAGGAATTGTTGTTGAAGTTGGACCAAATTCATATAACGTAAGAACAGGAAAACCCTTTAAGGGGGGTGAATATGTATGTACGGAGGAAATGCTCTGGTGCGGTAAATGCATAGCATGCCTTCAGGGCCAGCCAAATCATTGTGAGCGATTGAATGAAATTGGTTTTAATATTAATGGTGCTTTTACAAAATATATTAAGCTGCCTGCAAAATCTCTATGGAGTTTAGAGCCTTTAAGATCTGTTTATGATGATAAAGATATATTTCTTGTCGGAAGTTTAATTGAACCAACCTCAGTAGCATATAACGCTGTAATTACTGTTGCCGGGGGAATTACCCCTGGAGAAAATGTAGTAATAGCCGGAGGAGGGCCAATCGGTCTTTTATCATGTGCCATTCTTAAAAAACAAGGTGCAGCAAAGGTAATTCTTTCAGAACCACAGAGCAGCAGGCTTGAGATTGGCAAAGATTTGGGAGCTGACTACACTATAAATCCTGATAAAGAGGATTTTGTGGAAAGAGTCCTTGAAATTACAGAGGGTATGGGAGCCAAAATTTACCTGGAATCTACGGGGCTTCATGAAATAATATGGCCACAGATTGAAACCTGCATTTGGGAAGGCAGAAACCTTGGAAGTACCGTCTGCCTTGTTTCAAGAGCGGATCAAAAAATGCCCGTGACTGGTGAGATATTGCAAGTAAGAAGAGCAAGTATCTGCGGGGCATATGGACATTCGGGGCATTTGAATTTTTATAAGGTTATTGAAGCTATTGCCAGCGGTATGAAAGTCCTCCCGATTATTACAAAGACAATTAAACTTGCAGAAGTACCGGAAAATATAGAAAAACTTAAAACTGATAAATTTGAGTGCAAGATAACATGTGTTATTTGATAATTTAAATAAAAAGAAGTAACAAATGAAAGAATATATTTTAACATCTCCAAAAAATATAGAGATTGTTGAAAAAAAAGAGCCTTTAATAACCAAAGATGAAGTATTGATAAAAGTTACGAATATAGGGCTCTGTGGTTCTGATATTCATCTTTACAACGGTACCTATAAAGGACCCATGAATTACCCGATGCTTTTTGGTCATGAATGGTCCGGAGTAGTCTGCAAAACGGGTTGCGATGTAAAGACATTAAAGCCAGGCGATAAAGTTACAGGTGATTGTTCGAAATATTGCGGCAGTTGCCTATTTTGCAGCACTGATAAAAACATTTGTGAAAATATAGAAAAATTTGGAATAACTATTGACGGAGCTTCAGCTGAGTATATGGCCAGAAAGGAAAAATATTTATATAAAGCCCCGGATGGCCTGGACATGGATATTATAGCTCTTGCCGAACCTTTAGCTGTTTCGGCCCACCTGCTAAAAAAAATAGAAAGATTTGTTCAGGATTTCAATAAGAAAAAAGTGCTTATCTATGGAGCAGGTCCTATTGGTCTTTCGGCATTTCTAATTCTTAAATATCATTATTATTTAAAAGATGTGTATATCTACGATATCATAAAGGAAAGAATAGATCTTGCCGTGCAATTGGGCGCAAAGTTTATTGATATGGGTACCTTAAAGGAAAAGACAAAAATACAGGATTATAAATCAATTTATTCCGGATCTATCTTTGATGTAATTGTAGAATCCACAGGCAATAAAGACATATTTATAAATACTCTTGAACAAATAAAACCGTCAGGAGTCATCGGATGTCTGGGTATGGCAGGCGACTTGACAATAAACCAGAAATTAATAGTTCTTAAAGCAATTACTATCACCGGCAGTATCGGCGGCACCGGAGAATTTCCTTTTGTCCTTGATTTTATGAAGAAAAATGCAGATAAAGTAAAAAGTCTCATAAGCCATAAAATTCCGGTTTTGGAATTTTGCAGGGCATTTAAAATAAGCAATGATGCGGTAAAAACAATGAAAATACAGCTGGTATTTTAGAATAATCATTAATTGATTTAAAAAAAAGGAGTATTTTTAATGAGTAAATGGCAAATACCTCCCAGTGGTGGGCATATGGATCTTCCAACAGGGGTATATTTTCAAAATATGACCTCAAAGCAGATAAAAGAAAGGTTAAAGAAAAATGACATCATTATAATTCCAGTGGGTGCAACTGAAAATCATGGTGAACATGCCTGTACCGGTGAAGACACCTTTCTGCTTACAAGGCTTGCAGAACAGGTTGCATTAAAAACAGGCTGCACCGTGGCTCAACCTATCTGGTACGGGTCCCATCCTTACAATCATCTTGGAATGCCAAATACAATAGTTGTTCCGGAAGAAGACCTTACGGCATACTTAAGAGCAATTATTGCGGGATTTTGGAATGCTGGTTTTAGAAAACAAATATTAATAAATGGTCATGCACAGGATTATGTTGTTCCAACGGCTATTCATGGTTTTGGAAAAAGATTTCAGGTGCCTGCAGTAATTGTATACCTTAACTGGTGGTTTTCAATAAAAGAACATATAAGGAACAAAGAGCATGGCGGACCATTTGAGACAAAATTTGTTCATGCTGATGAATGTGAAACATCCTACGCACTTGCGCTTTTTCCTGAACTTATCGATATGAAATATGCTGTTGATACAGAAGGAGAAATGTATATCAAAGACGGCATAGTAGATAAATCAGGGCTTGCGTATGGCTATCCTGTAAGATTTTATGACCATGTGGGACTGACAGGAATGGAAGTCTTATGTACCCCTGAGGGAGTTGTAGGTAAAAGTACCTTAGCAAAAGGCGAAAAAGCAAAAAAAGGTGTAGAAGCGGCACTTGATTTTATGGAAGGACTGGTAAATGAAATTCTGGATAAATTTCCTGCAGGTAAATTACCACCTGTCGATAAAATCACACAGCGGTCCAAAGATGAGATTAAAGCAGTAATCAAGGGACCTTTGAAAGGCGGCAAGCATATTTACACATTGTGTTATCCAACGTAAATAAAAAATGTTTTTTAATTTTTAAAAATATAAATTTCACAAGGTATAAATATAAAAAGTAAGAGGCGTATTTAAAAATATTGTAAATTTAAAAAGGAAAAGGTGGAAAATGCTTTCTGAGAAAGAGGTACTTGAATTACTTGATAAGTCCTATAAAAACCGCATAACACTCGTAAAAATCTTAAAAAAGTGCGGAGATGCCCATATAGGAGGAGCATTCTCTGCAATGGATATACTGACCGTACTTTATGATAAGGTATTAAAACATGATCCGGCTGATCCCAAATGGGATGACAGGGATATCTTCATACTATCTGCCGGTCATAAGGCCATAGCATTATATGTCATCCTGCAGTCCACGGGTTATTTTAAGCAGGATATTCTCTGGACATACAATGCGCTAAATACAAAACTGCCGATGCATGCTGATGAAAAGTTGCTTCCGGGCGTTGAATTTCCTACAGGTTCGCTTGGCCATGGGCTGTCAGTTGCTGCAGGAATTGCCAATGCTTATAAAATGGATGGCAGAAAAAACAAAATCTATGTTTTGATTGGAGACGGAGAAGCCGCAGAAGGGTCGGTTTGGGAAGCGGCACTTGGTGCGGCCAAATACAGGCTTGACAATCTGACGATTGTGATTGATGTAAATGGCTTGCAGTCTGAAAATTATACCCGTGATATCCTCCCTGTGGCCCCGTTTGAGCCAAAATATCTGTCATTCGGATGGGCCGTCAGGACAATTGACGGACACGATATTGCCCAGATTCATAAGGCGCTCTCAGAGGCTCCTTATGAAGTAGGAAAACCAACTTGTATCATAGCAAACACAATAAAAGGCAAAGGTGTAGATTTTGCTGAAGATTCTTCCGAGTATCATCACTGGGCGCCGCCAACAGACGAAAGGGCCGATTTTGCTATTGAGTGTATAAAAAAATGTCACGAATTGGAGGTAGAAAAAATTGGAAAAAATAAATAAGACAATTAAGCCTGAATGGGTTGATTTTACAATAATATTCGGAGACGTCCTGATTGAGGTAGCAGAAAAAGACGACAGGGTCATTTTTGTTGGCGCAGATTCATATCACGGCGGAGGTGCGGCCAGTTTTCGTAAAAGATTTCCCGATAGATTCGTGGAGCTTGGAGTTGCGGAGCAAAATGCATGCGGGCATGCGGCCGGGCTTGCTTTTGCAGGAAAGAAACCTTATTTTTCAGCAATCGCAAACTTTTCAACGGCGAGATGCTATGAACAGTTAAGAAACGATATTGTAAGAACGGGGCTGAATGTTGTAATAGTAGGGCGTTCTGCCGGAATATCCTACGGTACCGCCGGCCCTACCCATCACTCAATTGATGATTTTGCAATTTTGAGGTCCCTGCCTGGAATTACCATAGCAGATCCTGCCGATTTGGCAGATTTCAGGAACATAATGTTTGAAGCAATCAAACTGCCCGGTCCTATTTATTTTAGAAAACATAAACATGTCATAAAAAAGATAAATCCTGATAATTATGATTTTAAGTTTGGCAGAGGGGTTATTTTAAAAGAAGGAAGTGACGTTGCGATAATCGCATGCGGTACCATGGTATATCAGGCATTTTTAGCTTCGGAAATTTTACAGAAATCGGGAATCGGCGCTTCAGTTATTAATATGCACACCATTAAACCTCTGGACGAGAAACTGGTCGAAAGTTTTTTAAGTAAAACAGGCAAGATCGTTACCGTTGAGGAGCATACTGTTATTAATGGTCTTGGAGGTGCAGTATCGGATGTAATTGCAAAACTTGGAAAAGGCAAACAGTTAAAGATTGGCTTTAATGATGAATGGCCGACCGAAGGACCTTATATGGAGGTACTGGACTGGCACGGGCTGACAGGGCCAAAGATTGCAGAAAAAGTTGTAAAATGGTTAAAAGTTTAGAAATATTGTAATATTAAGCATTTAATGAAGCCGGTAAAAATGGTAGGCTTATACTAGGCTCATCTTTAAAGATACAGGATGTATGCAAACCTGAAAATGCTATTACAATATATGAGACTATTAAGAATGATTGAAAGCACGATACTTAATATAATTAGAGTAGAAGTTAAAGATATATAAGTTATTACCTAAAAAATAACTATAATTATAATCGTTACTAAACAACAATACAAACAAATGGAAAGAATTTTGACTAAAGATGTTAAAAGAATAGTTTATGAAGAAGTAAAAACACCTGTCTTAAATGATGGCCAGGCTTTAATTCAGGTTAAATCTGTAGGGATTTGCAATTCTGATATTGCGCCATATATGGGAAGACGGCTTGACGAGATGCCCTTGCCATTTGTGATGGGGCATGAATTTGGAGGTATTATAGAAAAAATTAAGGGTACAAGTGCTGATCTTAAAATAGGGGATAAAGTTGCTGTGTATCCACAACTAAATTGTGGCACATGCTATTACTGTGAAAATAATGCTGAGCGCATGTGTAATAATCAAACAATGTATGGTTCTCCTAAAAAAAGCGGAGGCCTTGCCCAAAAGGTAGCAGTACCATTGAAGAATTTGATAAAAATGCCGGACTCTTTCGATATAAGGTATGCCGGGATTATTGAACCCGCAACTGTTGCATTGCGAGCAGTCAAGGATTTTTATGAAATGAATGTGATAGTTGTCGGAGTAGGTGCAATAGGTGCGATGATGGGTATGATATTAAAGCATAATAAATGTAGGTTTATCGCAATAGATCTAAATGACCTAGCATTAAGGAAGGCTTTAGAAAACGGAGCTGACATTGCAGTGAATGTAAAGGATGCAAATAAAATTGCCAAGATCGATAGCTTTCTTAAAGAGGATTTGGTTGATGCAGTTGTATTAGCTTATCTTGATAAAGATAACTGGGAATTTGCTTTAAAAATTGTCAAAAAGGAAGGTACTATTATAGAAATGGCAGAAACTGCAAAGTTTGAAGTTGATTTTTATCCTGTCCTTTTTAAAGGACTTACTATAAAAGGGACTGCTTGTTATAACTATAATGAATTCAAAGAAGCCGCAAAACTGGTTGAAAAGAAAATAATCAACCCGGAAAAAATAATAACCAGGTTTTTTAATTTCGACCAGGTAAAAGAGGCTTTTGAATTTAAGGCAAATAATTTTGCCCTTAAGGTAATTATCATAAACTAATTAAAAAAATACTTTAAGTTAATTGAAAAGTAATATTTAGTACTTGAATTATAGGGAATATATAAAATGAGCGAAAACTTAAACAGCTATGAAATAATAAAAAAAAATATTAATTTTAAAAGTCCTGAAAGAATTGGTCTTGATACCTTAACTTACAGTAAACAATTTTATGATGTAATTCATATAGACACACAGATTGACCCAGATTTTAAACCAAGAAAAGCTAAAGTTGTATGGAAAAATTACCCTAATGTCCTGCCCCCCAATACTGTCAGCGAAGATGAATGGGGATCTATATGGAAGAGCAATAATATAGGTGGAGTCGGAACTGTCATAGAAAGTCCCTTGGAAATAGATGATATTGCTTCTTTTAAAACTCCTGACCCTTTTAAAGAAGGAAGATTTAATCCGTTAATAGATGCAATACCCTCTGCTAAATTTGAAAATAAGTACTTAATATTTGATTATGCAGCCCCGTTGTTTGAAAGGATGCATTTTTTGCTGGGATTTGAAAGTTTAATGATGTCTCTTATCACTGATTCAAAAAAAATATTGTATCTTGCTGACAAACTTGCTGATTTTATGGTAGGGCTAATTGAAAATGCATATAAAAGTACCGGTGGGAATATTCATGGCATTTATCTTCAGGATGATCTGGGTACACAGCAGGGGCTTCTTATGTCTTTGCCTATTTTTAAAGAGATATTTAAACCAGGATATAAAAAAATATTTGATACAGCACATAAATACGAGATTGATGTATGGCTGCACTCAGATGGCAAAATCCATGCTTTTCTTGAACATTTTGTAGAAATAGGTTTGGATGTATTTAACATCCTTCAGCCCAACTTAATGGGAATAAAAGAAATATCAGGATTAATCAAGGGTAAAGTTTGCATACATTGCTCTTCAGACATACAGGATACAATGCATAAAAGTCCAAAAGAAGTCATAAGCCAAGTAGATGAATTGATAAATGAATGGAACTGCAAAAAAGGTGGAATAATTGCTTATGATTATGGAGATCCTTTAACTATTGGCATTCCTGAGCAAAACAGAAAACTGGCATTTGAGTCATTTATGGAATTTGGAGGAGTAAACAAGCTAATAAACAGAAAAGTTTATTTAAATACTTTTTAAGAGCAGAATTTCTTATTTACAGTTTATAAAATTTATTATGGGGCAGAAAGTTATGAACATACTGGAAAAATTTAAATTAAACGGTAAAAAAGCGCTTGTTACTGCAGCGGGTTCAGGTATCGGACGGGCATATTCACACGCGCTGGCAGAAGCAGGAGCTGATGTTGCTGTAGTTGATATTGATGAGGACAAATCAAGGCAAGTAACAGAAGAATTAAAAAATATCGGCAGTGCTGCTATTTCAATTAAAGCAAATGTGAGCAAAGAAGAAGATATTTATATGATGATGGATGAAATAATAAAAAGATGGGGTAGGCTTGATATTGCAGTTAATAATGCAGGCATTTCGATATGGGGAAACGCCGAAAACTTTCCTCTTGAAAACTGGGATAAAGTAATGGATCTTGATTTGAAGGGTGCCTTTATATGTGCCCAGAAACAAGCAAAAGTAATGATACCGCAGAAATACGGAAAAATAATTTTTACAAGTTCTATTTCTGCAAGAATTATAAATATACCACAGTTTCAGATTTCAATGAGTGTGGCAAAAGCTGGATTGGAACATTTGACAAGATGTCTTGCCGTGGAATGGATACCTTATGGCATTAATGTAAATTGTATAAGCCCAGGCGGGGTGATAACTCCAGCTCTGGAAAAACCTGGGCTTAAAGAAAAAGTACCTATTTGGGAAAAGCTTTATCCGATTAAAAGACTGGGGAATGTTGAAGAACTTAAGGGAGCAATAGTTTATCTTGCGTCAGATGCATCAAGTTTTATGGTTGGGCATATTATGGTTCTTGATGGTGGTTATACATTATATTAAATTTTCAATTATAAAAATTATAAATAGTTCTTTAATTGAAAGGATTAAAATTGAAAGATACTAATTCGTTGGGCTTTAATGATGAATGGCCGACCGAAGGACCTTATATGGAGGTACTTGATTGGCACGGGCTGACCGGGCTAAAGATTGCAGAAAAAGTTGTAAAATGGTTAAAATACTAGATAAATAAACATCAAGATAAATTAATTTCAGATATATGGATGCAAAAACCGTAAATGGGCATTTTTTAAAAATAGGCACCTGCGTAACTTTTAATCCCGCTTTTACCCATATGTTCAGAATTCAAGACATGCATGATGATTTTAAAGAAATCTCTGAGATCGGTTATAAGGGTCTTGAGCTTTCATTAAGAGATGTGGATGACATCAACTGGCAGACTTTTGATGCAGAGATTGAAAAAAATGGTCTGGAGCTTATAACTCTGGCAACGGGATTGGTCAGGAAAATGGATTATATTTCTTTGATGGACGAGAATGTAGAAAATAGGAATAAAGCAATATTGAGAATTAAAAGAATGATTGAACAAATTTCAAGTTATGCAAGCAGTAATAAAAATATACTTATCGGATATGTAAAGGGTGAGTTGTCAGATAGTACGGAAGATAATAAAAAGAGAATCAGTTTTTTTAACGAATCTTTATGGAATTTATTGAACTTTGCACAGAGGAAAAAAGTGCGGCTTGTGCTTGAAGTTATAAACCATAAAGATACAAATTTCATTAATACCATAGAAAGCGGACTGAAACTAATATCAAATTTCAAATCTGATTATTTAAAACTGGCAATTGATACATTTCATATGAATATTGATGAAAATAACAGCTACAGAGCCATAAAAGTAGCAGGGACCGAGATAGGTTATGTGCACCTGGCAGATGAAGACAGGAAATATCCGGGATCAGGTAATATTGATTTTGAATCTATTTTAAAGGTTTTGACTGAGAATAACTACAGCGGATATTTAACTATGGAGTTTAGTGCAGACAACAATATGAAAGACCGATTTCAATCTTTGGATAAAGGCTATAATTATATAAAAAATATTCTTCAAAGTTTTAACAAAAACAATTAATATATTTATTAATTAATAATTGAAAGGAGATATAGTATCATGAACAAGACAAAAGTAGCAGTAGTGGGATATGGTGTAATAGGGCAAAGACTGGCTGACGGTGTAGCTGCCCAGGATGATATGGAACTGGTAGGCATTGTAGATGTGGCCCCGACACTATCAATCAGGGCACTTTTTGACAGTGCCGGGCCATACGATCTATATGTAGTTGATGACAGCCAGAGAGCCGGTTTTGAAGCAGAGGCAATACCTGTTAAGGGCAACCTGAATGATATCCTGTCAAAAGTAGATATTATTCTGGATGCCACCCCTGCAGGTATTGGTGCAAAAAACAAAGAAATATATAAATCAGCCGGCTTGAAGGCAATATTTCAGGGAGGGGAAAAAAATGATGTTGCAGATGTATTTTTCCATGGTTATGCAAACTATTCAAAAGGTATAGGTAAAGATTACCTGAAGCTGACATCCTGTAATACCACCGGTTTTATCAGAGCCGTAGATTGTCTGGATAAAGCCGTTGGTATATCAAGAGTAGTTGTTACGATAATACGAAGAGTAGCGGATCCCGGGGATACACACAGAGGTCTTGTTGATGTTGCCCAGGTAGAAAAGGTACCGAACCATCAGGCAAAAGATCTTATGCTGATTATGCCTCATATTAATGCAACAGGGGCACTTGTACATGTTCCCACAACTCACGGGCATATTATAACTATACTTGCTACACCCAAGAAAAAGATATCTGTTGAAGAGGCACTCGCCCTATTCAGCGCCCACCCCAGAATAAAAGTAGTAGATATTTCAAAAGGATTTAATTCAAACACAGCCATGTTTAAATATGCAAGAGATAAAGGAAACAAAAGAGCCGATATGTATGAGATAGGATTGTTTAGAGAAATGGTTGTCCTGTCAGGCGATGATCTTTTCTTTACCATAAGCATACCACAGGAATCTGTAGTAATCCCTGAAACAATAGACGGCATAAGGGCGGCTCTTTCTCTTCAGACTGACTGGAAATCTGCCGTAGCTCTTACCAATAAATATCTTGGAATGGGAGACAGGGCCTAACACAGGCACAACAGAACCTATTAAAAAGGTATTATTTTAATTAAAGCATGCTTTAAGGAGTTTTAGAATGAAATATGGCATAAATACACTGGATGATTTTAAATTTAGCGGTAAAACTGTTATTTGCAGACTTGACCTTAATTCACCTTACGATAAAGATAAAGCTGTCTTGAAAGATACCACAAGAATAGAAGCGGCTGTTCCCACAATTAAAGAGTTATGTTCCGCTGGCGCAAAACTGGTTCTGCTGTCCCATCAGGGCGGAGACCTGGAATACGGCAATTACATTTCAACCAGGCTCCACTCAGATGTAATATCAAAAATGCTTGGAGGTCTGGTTATATTTCTGGATGATGTGTGCGGTCCGGCAGCCAGAAATGCAATAAAAGAGCTGAAACCGGGCCAGATACTTCTTTTGGATAATGTAAGATATATGGCAGAAGAGATGACTCTTTTTGAAACAAAATTAAAATTAACTCCCCAGGAGCAGACTAAAACACAGGTTGTTCAAAAACTGGCACCGCTGGCCGATATCTATGTATGTGATGCTTTTGCTGCGGCGCACAGAGATCAGCCGACTCTGGTAGCATTTGAGTACCTGCTTCCCTCAGCAATGGGCCGGTTGTTTGAAAAAGAATATGAAGTGCTTTCAAAAATTATGGTCTCTCCGGATAAACCATGTATATTCTGTCTGGGAGGAGCCAAAATAGAAGATGCGTTTGATATGATGCCAAAAGTACTAAAAGAAGACATAGCCGGCAAGATTCTTACTTCGGGACTGCTTGCACATGTATTTATGCTGGCAAAAGGCATAGACCTTGGTGCCCCGTCAATTGAGATAATATATACCAAAAAGCTTGATGTTTATATAGATAAGGCAAAAGAAATACTTGCAAGTTATGATGACAAGATAATACTGCCATCTGATTTTGCATACAATGATTGCGGCAGCAGAGTAGAGCTTGATGTAAAAAACCTGCCCTCACAATTTATGATCTCTGATATAGGAACTAAAACAATTTCAAGTTATAAAAATGAAATAGCCAGGTCAAAAACTATCTTTGTAAACGGACCATGCGGAATATTTGAAAAAACCGAAACCGAGCTTGGTACCAAAGAAATTTTTAGTTTTATTGCGGACTCGCAAAGCTACTCTGTAATAGGAGGCGGAGACAGTATTGCCGCCGTAAATAAATACAAGCTTACAGATGGATTTTCATATATCTGTACCGGAGGCGGAGCAATGGTAAGATTTTTATCTGGCGAGGAGCTGCCGGTAGTAAAAGCACTTAAATATTCTGCCGGTAAAATCAAATAATTATTCACTTTTTAACAAAGGACCAATATGGATGAGATAAATAAAGAATTGCTTTTGGATATGCTGAGAAAAATGCTCCAGATAAGGTATTTTGACGAACAGGTAGATAAGTTTTATATGAAAGGCGAGGTACATGGAACGGGACACCTGTATATTGGCATGGAAGCCACTGCTGTCGGGACAATACTTGCAGCTGATGCCGGTGATGTAATAACAAGTACCCACAGAGGTCATGGACACTGCATTGCAAAAGGCGCGGACCTTAGGCTAATGATGGCAGAGTTGCTTGGCAAAAAAACCGGATACTGCAAAGGAAAGGGCGGATCGATGCATATTGCAGATATAACAATAGGCAATCTTGGAGCAAATGGAATTGTAGGCGGGAGCTTTGGTATCGCAGCAGGAGCTTCTCTTGCTATAAAGAAAATGAAAACCGGCAAAGTTTGCCTGTGCTTTTTTGGTGACGGTGCAATAAATCAGGGTATTTTCCATGAGTCAATAAATATGGCATCCATTTGGAAGCTGCCCATTATTTATATTTGTGAGAATAACCAGTATGGTATGGGTTTTCCTGTAAAAAAGGCCGTAAACATTAAAAAGTTGTCAGACAGAGCATGCGCATATGGCATAAAAGGAATTACGGTAGACGGAAATGATGTCATAACTGTGTATAAGACGGCTCACCAGTTAATAAGAGAAGTAAGAGAAGGGGGAGGTCCCATACTTCTTGAATGCTTAACATACAGATGGAAGGGACATTCGAGAATGGATGCGGAAAGGTACAGAACAAAAGAAGAAGTGGAGGAATGGAAAAATAACTGCCCTATAAAAAGATATAAAAAATATTTACTGGATGGCAATATAACCAGTCAAAAAGAAATAGACAATCTCGAAAAACTTGTAAGACTACAGATTGAGGAGGCAAATAATTTTGCCCAAAACAGTCCTTTCCCTGATCCATCAGAAGCAACGGATGACGTGTATGCTTAATAATGGTCAATATATAAAACATTAATTAGAAGGATCACCATGAGAGAGATATTTTATTTGGATGCAATAAAAGAAGCAATAACACAGGAGATGGAAAAAGACGACAGAGTTTTTCTAATTGGAGAAGATGTTGGTGTATATGGAGGAGCATTTGGGCTGACTCTTGGGATGATTGATAAGTTTGGTCCTGAAAATATAATAGATACACCCATATCGGAACAGGGTATAGTCGGTGTCGGTATCGGTGCGGCACTTATGGGCCTGCGGCCGGTTGTTGAAATAATGTTTTCAGACTTTTTATTGCTTGCGATGGACCAGATTGCGAATCAGG
>Ga0172371_10006891_pt1 | contig 16343 bp, 10 predicted proteins | sample Lak12m_FD_114543 | JGI IMG/M metagenome (GOLD analysis project Ga0172371, IMG submission 114543) | Freshwater microbial communities from Kabuno Bay, South-Kivu, Congo - kab_022012_12m | ecosystem: Environmental > Aquatic > Freshwater > Lake | place: Democratic Republic of the Congo: South-Kivu...
AGTTTCCGTTCGCCGAATCCCTTCCCTCTCTCCACCCAGGTGAAAAGCTGATAATCTTTCGATTGAACGATGGCAGCCTGTGGGTAGGCTAATGGCATCTTCCCGAATCCGCTGACGGGGATGATATCAGAAACCAAACTACTATAGGAAGATCCTGCAGGAATCGTTGATGTCCCTGTTTCAGCGAAGGATGGAGGCGGAAAGACATCGTCCATGTCATCACCCCAGAATCGCTTTGAATAAAAATGTTTCGGTCCCCAAACGGTCTGTTCGGCAAGCCCCCAGAGCTCCTTGACAATGAACTTACCATAAATATCTATCCCGAAATCTTTTAGGAATTTCTTGTCGGCATAAGGTAATGTCACATAGGAATACCCACCCCCCAACCGGAATGACAGATCCACACAGAAATCCCCTTCAGCCAACCCTTCAAAGAGTTTCGCGCCAATCTCAAATTCAATTCCAAAACGGCCGGCATAAAAATGGTAGGAAGCGCTGTTTTTATAGGCGCTCGCGTGGTGGTGATTGGCCGTCACATTCAGGTTACCCTTTGAACCCCAGGCGCCTGTGGCGCTATCGATCATGAGATTCAACCTGGCCGAGTATTCAAAACTTCCGGAGCAGGAAAGATTGAATGACGGGGAAACAATCGCGCTTTCAGGATTGACGGCCCCGGCTACATCCACGAGTGTTTTTATTTCGTTAGCCAGGTCAAAAATCCGATCCAGTCCGGTAGAAACGGAACCTGTTGTTGCCAGGTTCTGGGTTGCATAAAGAATGTTATTCGTATCCATTGAATAGGTATTGTACTGGGTTGTATCGAAATCCATGGAAAGAGTCTTTGACTTACCTGAACCCAAATGAAAAAACTGGTTGTAAAACTTCGGGGCTTTCTGAAAATCAAGCTTCATGGATTCTTTATAATAAACCAGATAGGTGTAACCGGATGGTGACATGATTTCGCAGCCTGATCCGCCCAGCAGGGGTACTTCATCCGGGATTTTCAATTCGAAGGAGGTATCAAAGAACCGTTGATCCAGAAATGGTGTTTTTATGGTAAATCCAACGGAACTGTTCGTTTCGTTAATGGCTGAAAAGGCATCCGGTTTTAAAAAATCGAACCATACCGGGCGGGTCCGGGTGATCAGTATATCGATGGGACCCTGAATATAGATCGGAAATGATTCATTCTGAAGGTAATATTCGAGTTTCATGGAGGTGAATGGCGGTGAAAGGGAAGCCATATCATACGTGAATTCCCAGGTGGTCTGATTAATTCTGGTCAGATCTTTTGAGCCGATCTCTTCCCCTCTGATATCGTAGAATTTTACTTTGACACGAGACAACTCATTGATCACAGCTGTGCGAATGATGTAGGTACTTGAATCTGCCATGGTTCGCGGGGCAATTGCCTGTATGAATGGTCCAAAATCTCCGAAAACCCGGGGAGGGGCAATGTTCCGGATCAGCATGGGGAATGTGAGGCGGCTAATGGTATAGTTCGCGTTCATATCCATATAATTCACAAATAATATGAGATAACTTCCCGGAGGCGCTAATCCCATGTTCAATTCAAATGAGATAGAGAGAGGAGATTGTATATAATCAGTCCACCCGTGTTGTAAGATGGACCCCGAAGGGGTCAGGAACTGGTACATAAGCTGATACCCAAGTGCATTGGGAATCTGAATATCTGTCCATACTGAAATCCGGTTGGCGAGATTTGTACCCACGTCGAAATATCCGGTACCCTGTGAGATATTATAGGTTAGGTGTGAACCTGGTATGGGATCAATTACCTGAAAACGCCCAAGTGGATATACGACTCCCGTATCCGGACCATAATCGAAGAAGAATCTGGTAAAGAAGGTATAATCTCCGGGGAGCAGATCAATCATGTTCCGGCTCCATGTGACATACTCCGGGCCGGTCGCAGTAACCCACTGACGTCCTGCCCCTGACAGGATTCCATTCATCCCACCTTTGCTGTCGTGGATCATCGTCCCGGTTCCTTCGTTCAGTTTATAATACGACTGAAGCCGGTTGTCAGACGTGTTCAGCGCTGAAAGGTACATCAGCCGGTTGATCTCGGTATATTCCATCTCGGCATTCCAGATACTGATCTCGGTCAGCGATCCCTCAAAATAATCCGCCACCGTATCGCGGCTGATGGCAGGAATTGTATCAAAGCTTCTTCCGAATGTCCAGTATCCATTGAATTGATCGGTTCCTGATACCGCCTGTTCATCCACGATGCTCCCATCCACATACAATCTTGCAATCCCATGTCCGGATAAAGGAGATACCGCTGCCACATGATGCCATGCCCCGTCATTGTACTGGCTGGTTCCATGCAAAGAGACAGATGTGTTATTATGTAGCAGGTTGTACAGCAACGATCCATCCTCCTTGACGGCAATCATGTAATTCACCCGGTTGCCTGCTCCTCCCGAAACATTCTCTGATAACAACGCAAGGCAACCGCCTTTTGATGAAGTAGTCTTAAACCAAAGCATGACGGTGCACTCTCCGGGTGGAGTAACGGCCTGGGGTACCTGGATAAAGTTTCCCTTTCCGTCAAAGGAAAGTGAATGCTGATAAGGATTTGAACTGGTTGTATAGTTCAGGGTATCGCTGATCATACCGTTTCGCTCCAGGCCCAGTATCACCCGGGTGGTTCTCGCCGGAAATCCATTGACAGTCACGGCATTGAACATTTTTCCACTGTCTCCGATGAAGGGATTCCCGGCATCAGACCGGAAAAAATAGGTCGCCCATCCGTTTCGTGCAGTAGCTTCCGGGACCGGCGGATGGATGAGCATCGGGTAAGTGGTTACAAATCCCGAATCCGGTGCACCCGGCATATATTCGTTGATATTCAGGTGCGTCACATTCCAGGGCAAAGACGAGAGATCGAACCGGGCGCTGGCAATTCCACCGGAGGAAGAATAAGTGCCGGAATTGCAGATCCTTTTTCCGTTATCAATAAAAGAAAACCTGACTGAATCTGTCTGCAGGTTGCTGGATATCAGGGTCAGGGTATCCAATGTTGATTCCACCTGGGCATCCTGTGGAATAAGGACCGCTCCTTCAAACAGCATACCTGCATTGTTTTGATAACTCAGATCAGAGATATAATCGAGCCGGTTGTTGAGGTCGTCAAAATTCCAGTAACCTACCAGAGTGGGCTCCTGCAGTACCGGCCTTGACATGATTTGCAGAATACTGTCGTGGCTAAGAGGCCGGTTCCAGATACGCACCCCATCGATGGCTGTCAGATAGGTGTGATCATTGGAACCTTTGTCGTTCAGGGCATTTACCCCACCCAACACCAGAGACAGAGCATTGTATGCCGTATCATATTGATAGGTAGTGATGTATTCATAAAGTGTCAGGAGTTTCTGGTAATCTACGGTTGTTGGAATGGGTTGGCCATCCAGGTAAAATTGACATTGAATACCATATGTGTTTGAAGACGAGGTGACGGATACTGCCATATAATGCCATAAGTTGTCCAGAAAAGCGGATTGATTGATTACCGCAGTAAACACATCAAATCGTTCGTTGAAAGCAGTTGTATACAGGTAGAATTTCAATTGCCCTGAGTGTTTTTTCAGGGAGAGACACCAGGCTTTGTCTGCCTTCATAAATGTCATCTCTCCGGATGTTGAATGCTGTAGCCGCGAAACGGCCGGTTTGATCCAGGATTCAATGGAAAAGGAAGCGAACACCAGCGGGAAGGTATAGGTGCCAAACAGTTGATAGGCGGGATTTGCCCCCGGTTTGTTGGTTATGACAACTCGTTTCACACTATCTATCAGTAGTGCATGGCCTCCTGATTGGTGCTGAATTGCTGGGAATACGGTATCAATCCCGGTTTCCCCTTCTGTGATGCAGATCAGGCGCGGAGGTTGAGCAACGACATCAAGGTTCCGGTACAGATCCAGTCCGTTGGTTGGACCTCCGTTGGACCAGACCACCGGCTCAAGAAAAGCGGCTGACAGCGGCAGTTGATCCATCCGCAATCCCGTCAGCACCGCACTGTCAAGAAACTGACCAGGTGATGCAATGTACTCAAATGAATCAATCACAGTGGTATCTTTTGCAAGCAGCCGGATCCTGATCTCGGAAGTCCTTGGCGGTACATTTTTTATCACAAATGTATTTTCTATCGGAGGAAGCGGTTGCCAGAGAGAATCATTCAGTGGATAAGCATTGGAGACGAATGGCCCCCATCCGGCTGAAGCACTGATTTCGAGAGAGTCCGGCAGGTTCCCGAGCGGAACGGTGTACAGGGCCAGGCTGTCGGCGCCCCATACCATCTCAATCTGCAGGGAAGAAGAGAGGGGGACGGGGAAGGAGTTCAGATCCACCTGCCAGGAAACAGAACTGAGCGAACTACCCGTTTCGGTATAAGTAGGTCCAAATACATTCTTCTCCTCATCTGTAAAGCGAAACGTAACGGAGGATGTCTGCTGAGGCAGCTCGCTGATGGTGTAGGTAACTTCATTGGGAGTCCCCATGATGAAGGGTTTAAATCCGTTGGAGGCGACGATCCTGACCTGGGGAGGATAGTCGCAGGTGTCCGGCACAGGGATGGCAGTGACTGGATCTATGACCGACATCAGGGACATCACAGGTGCAATCATGAATAATACACGGGTTTTCATTGTCAAAATTTTTATATCAAACTTCTTTTATTGTCAGATCACCAATAATAAAATCATTGTAATTCAATATTCGTCCGGAACAGTCTGAATCTATCATAGCGCCCATAGGCGTAAATTTCCGGTAACACCAGGCGAGGTAAGATGCTGTCTGCTCAACCTTCCCCTCTATTGAGATAACAGTCACACCAGACGAGTGACATCGTACCATCCCGGAAAGGTTCCGGTTGATCGCCTCTTTATAGATTTCAAACCGTAGTGTTTTCCCGCTTAGGCTTATTCCTTTGACTTCAATGTCAACATGTGATTCGGCTGGCATAGACCTATTCCTTTACGATTTTGATCACATATACCTCATCCGCGGCAATGATTTCCAATACATACAGACCCGTAGCCAATCCGGCGACTGTGACTGCCAGTCTGTTTTCACCGTATCTCACCGCAGGAAATGTATATTCGCGCACGACCTTCCCCCGGAGGTCTGCCAGCTTGCATAGAATCTTCCCGGTTGATCTTCCGTTGAGAATGATGTGGAACTGTTCACGGCACGGATTGGGGAAGCAATGCACAACTGATTCCCGGAAGTCATTCCCGATACCTGGGTTCATCTCCCCCAGGTAGCGTTTCCATAGGGAACGGTTAGATCCGGCATAAATATCATATTCGCCGATATACAGATCCCAAATGAACGTGTATTCAGGAAGGGAATCGCTTCGGTCATGCCACACCATGCTTGCGGTGTCGGCGACAAAGCAGTTTTGGGGATAAAAAGAGCCAAAAACCAAATCATGATACATCTCCAACGCTATGTTGTTGTGCATGATTAATCCTGTATTCTGAGGCGTCCACGTTTCATAGGGAGGTTCAATTTCCCAGATGCCGTCAAAAGACCCGGCAAAAATCTTCGACCCGGCTACCCGGATGCTATTCAGATATTGTGTACCTAATCCATTCAGGGTCAATTGCTCCCAAACGGTATCCGCTGAGTTGTAGCGAAAAGCCCCTTGTCCGTTTGTTGACACGTATAACACGCCATTGGCATTCGTCAGATCACTGATGCCGATTCCTTCGAGCCCCTGATTCATGGGATGCCAAACCGAATCAGTTAAAAAATCGATGGACCAGATTCCTGTGCTTTTGGCTATGATCAGGGGAGTGAACCAGTCTTTGAAGCTGACTGCAACGCAAGGGTTCGGATCGTGCATGTTGTAAGAAAAATCATGCCATTGATCTTCAAAGTCCTGGTAATACATGAACCCTCCCGTGCAGACCACGACATTAAATTTGGCAATAGCCACCTGGGAGATCTCCATGGATGGTAATTCACAGCTTATCCAGTCGAATCCTCCGGTTAACTTACTCCGGTATAGGCCTGCCCCGTGAGTCCCTACATATATGTGCCCACCGAGATCAACGATGGAACGCACATCTGCCTCCTCCAACCGGGGCTCAAGCAGCTGCCAGGTTGCCAGATTGGATGAGTAATAGATGCCTCCTCCGTCACTCCCCATGAAGGTGTGATCGCCGTTATTCAAAAAGGAGATTGGTGTTGGGAGAACTCCGAATGCAGGATAAGCCTGGTGCCACGTGATAGCAGTATCCATTGAATAATAAATGGTATGATCTTCGGCCAGAGCGATAAGTCCGGTCGAATCTCCGCTGTATCCAGCTGAACAAACCCGGAGAATTGTTTTAACGGGAGAACCTGGATTCGATTCCCAGGTATAGGCCGTTTTTTGCCTGAAAATTCCCTGATTGGTCCCTACTACTCTATAACCATCCTGAAAGATAATAGAATTTGCCGGTTGATCAGACGGAAGATGGAATGACCACCCCCAGTTGGCAAGCATTGCCGATGTCGTGTGTAACCATGGATCACCTTCGATCAGAGCATAATAACTGTAATGGGAAGTTCCTGAAATCGGGGCGCCCTGAGCAACATCGATGACATTGGTTGACGGGAGAAAGGTATTCCATTCTGTCCAGGTATAGGACGCCGGATTAAACACAAACAAGCCGTGCTGTTTGACTGTGGCCACCAGGTAAGGGATGCCATCATCGATGAAAACATCCAGTGACAGGATGAAATCGAATGGGAGATTTAGCTCCAGATCCTTTAACCCGGGAGAGTTCAGAGCCGTGATGTAAATACCTGCAGGAGTTCCAACAATCAACGAGTCCCGGTATAAGGCAAGAGCCGATATTTCCGGATCCGGTGGAACTGCATATGATTCCCATGCCGGGTTCGGGTCGTTGATCCGGCAGACGCTCACCCCGAGCATCGTTCCGGCACAAAGCAGGGTATCATTGCAGGCCAATGACAAGACAGTACCGCCGTAGATACCGTCAACTTTTTCCCATTGACTATTGGCAACCTGTGCGAAACAAGAGATGAGGGAGAGAGACAGGATGCCTCGTTTGATGGTACGAAGAAGATTTTCCATAAGGATTCTTTTTTTGAACCTAAAGGTAACCATCCGGAACCGCAAAAGTCAAATTTTGCCCTTGGACAAAGGTTGGACAAAAGAGAAATAGCGAAATAGTGAAATAGCGAAATAGTGAAATAGTGAAATAGCGAAATGGAGAAATAGAAATGGAGAAACTGGAAACCGGCGCGACGTGTGGGTTATGACCTTATGGTTTCTTTAAATTGGCCAGAGCATTGGCGAATTCGAGGTATTCGTAGAAGCCGGATGAGTTTTTGAAGGATTCGACGACGAGCGGATCGATGCCCGAGATGATTCCGCCATAGATTTTTACCTGACCCAGAAAGACGAGAGAGCGTAAGACATGGTTCCCGACCATGCCGTTGGCAAAAACCAGGATCGTACATTGATCCGCCATCGCTTTTTCAATATCGATGTAATAGTGCTGGATGGGCATCTCGGATTGGAGGATACTGACTATTTTTTCTGCGTCAGTGTAGGTTTCGGCAAGATAGAGAACGGATCCGCATTCGTTGGATCGTGCGCCGGAGGTCACCCCTATTTTTACAGGAAGATTTAACAAATCAACCAGTTTAACAGCATCCCTGATCAATTCAATCTTCTGTTCGACCGTCCATCCCTGGAAATTTGAGATGGCACAGGGAACAAAGATCCGGTCAAGATTATCCTTAACAAGGCCCAGATCTCTGATTGTATCAGGTGGGTAGGATAACCTTGCCGCCAGTTCCGCACGCAGGACAATTGCATTTCCCTGTCCTCTTACAATGGCGTCAATATCGCCGGAAGCCAGTGATTCTATCAGTGATTTCTCAGGCGTCCCTGTTGGAATTGATGGGACCTGCGATAAATCCTCTCCAAAGGCGATCACATCACAAAAGTCCTGGGCTCTGATCAAGGACTCAATGATTGGTTCATCGGGATGGAGAATTCCTATGCCAATCCGGTTTCGTTTGGATGCTGCCTTTTCATGGATAAACCGGTCAAATGCTGTTTCAGTTTTCATCGTCTGTTTTATTTGGATGGATAATATGTTAACAGGTCTTACGCTGATTTTCGCTGATTATCTCGCTGATCTTCGCTGAAAGAGTTGAACGTGTTTTATCGTTATGCATTCAGTGTTGTAATGGGTCTGCACTGAAGGATGTACCAGTTGTTCCCTTTCCTGGCCCATTCGACATCACATGGAAAATGAAAGTACGCTTCGATATGGATGACAAGGTCAGCCAGTTCAAGGATCTCCTCCGGATTTAGTTTGGCTTTGGCAGATTGGCCTGCTGGTAGATCTTTCCACTCACTTCCCCCTTTTTCATTCAGGAAAAAACCCTTCTCCTGTTCTGAAGGATAGGTCTCCAGAATACGTCTGTCGCTTTTCCTGATGATATAACTGTCGGGGGTGATTGTGCCGGATACCACCGCTTCTCCCAATCCGAATCCGGCTTCAATGATCATCTGATCAGGGTCCTGCGTAACCGGATGAACTGAAAATGCGACACCCGCCACTTCGCTTGCGACCATCTCCTGAACCACCACTGCAACGGAGATCTCCGTTTCGGTTAACTTCTTCTCAAACCGGTAAGCCAGCGCCCGTGGGGTAAAAAGAGAAGCCCAGCATTTTTTTATGTTGAGGATCAATGAGTCACGGGTTGTCCCCAGGTAGGTGTCCAGTTGCCCGGCCCAGGCCGAATCCGCACCATCTTCGGCCGTCGCACTGGACCGGACTGCCACCAGCGGGGTAGCCAGACGGTCGAAATAATCATATACCGAACGACTGATTCCCTCAGGAACTATCCCTTCATGAATCAATCGGGTCATCTCTTTCGAACATGCGTTCAACGCGTCGATATCGTCACCATCCACCTCTTCAAGCAGCGAGTCAAGACGCTGATCCAGTCCGGTATTCCGTAAAAACTCCCGGAAGCCTGAAGCCAGAACGACGAATCCGTCGGGGACAGGGATGTCGTGGCGGAACATCTCGCCCAGGTTAGCCCCTTTGCCTCCGGCCGAATCGATGTCGTTTGCCGCAATTTCACTCAATGTTCTTACAAAAGTGTTCATGCCGCTTCGTTCAGGAAATTATGCGAACAATTCCGGTGTTGGCATCCACTTCCACCATCTCCCCGTCTTTAAGGATCTGGGTCGCATGTTTTGTCCCGACGATACATGGTTTTTTCAACTCCCTGGCCACAATGGCGGCATGACAGGTAACACCTCCCTCATCGGTCACAAACGCAGCCGCTTTCCGCAGAGCCGGGAGATAATCAGGGGTGGTCATTCCGGTGACCAGGATATCCCCATCATTGACTTTGTCCAGTTCGCCGTCGCTGTGGACGATGGATACAGGTCCCTGGCATTCGCCCCTGCAAACTACCATCCCTTTGATCTCACGCGACGAAAACTCATCACTCTTTTGCATAGCCACCTCTTTTTGCTTCAGCATATCTCCGGTCAGCAGAAAGAAGTGATTGTCGTCCAGCAATAAAGCGCTTCCTTGCTTGCGTATCTCAAGTTCTTCGGCGGGCACTTTGTCGCCATGAGTGAAGAGCCTCGACACTTCATCCGCCATGTAATAAAAGAGGTCTCGCTCCTCCAATCCGTATGAGAGGGAAAGGTTTTTCCAAAGAGGTTCCAGAAAGAAAAAGGCTTCAAAAAATTTCTCTGTCCGGTAATTCCGGAACCATACGAACTCCTTGAGAAGTTGGATTACCTGCAGTTCTTCAGGAGAGAAATTGAATTCCGACTTTGCCGGCTGGGCTATACCCATTTCATCCAGGTTTTTATCCTGTAAGCTGTTCCGGAAGAAATCAAGCAGATATCCGGAAGAGAAGAGATCCCGGTAACCCAGGTAAGCGTATTTTTTCCAATGTTCAATGAGAGCCTCTTCTTTATTGAATCCGGGATCGGAAAGGTGCTTTTTAATTCTCTTCAGGTCGATCAGCTCCTGTTCAGGTCCATTTTTCCTGACGGGTACCGATACTTCCAATAACTTTTCTTCCATTTGATCATCAGGAACTCCATGATTTTTCAGGATAGCAATTACCTTTTTCTCCAACAATTTGCTGAGAGGATGTGTGATGGGTATATAGACTGACAGATCCTGAAGGAGTTTGGCCGATTTCCAGAATAACGATTCAAGCAATTGCCGGTTCTGTCTCTCCGGATTCATTTCCCTGCAAAATCGTACCAGTTTATCACCTGCTTCATGTCCTCTGTGGGTGAAATGAAAAAACACCTCCGGTTTATCGTTCCAATGGGAGGTGATAATCTCTTCAAACCAGTCCATATCGAACCAGGCATCACTCTCAATAAATTCAAAATTACTCACATAGGTATCAAATCCCGTGCCACGGTAAAAGAGTTTCTTGTTGTTCCAGGCCTGCATGAACAGATCGCTTCCCAGCAATGAGATCCTGCGTTTCATCAGTTTTTCGAAATGAGGCATAGACTAATCTTTTAGGTATGTTTCCGGGATACCAAATTACAACATTGCCGGATCATAGTGCAAAAATTACCCTTGGACAAAGGTTGGACAGGCGGATAGGCGGACAGGCGGACAAGCGGACATGATTCAGAAGCGGAGCATGAATTCATTCAATTCGGTTTCGGAGTCGATACCGAGTTTTTTTCTCAGCCGGTGACGGCTTTTCTGAACACCCCCGATGGTGACATTCAGAATCTGGGCAATTTCGTTGGTGCCGAGGTTGATCCTGTAATAGGCACAAATCTTCTGCTCGCCAGGGGTAAGTTCAGGAAATTGCTCACCCAACCTGATAAAAAAATCGGGGTGTACCTCTTCAAAATGCCGTTTGAATTGCTCCCAGTCTTTGTCCAGGTTGAGATTGGATTTTACCGTGCGTTGAATGCGTTTAAAACAGGTTTCCGGGTCAGAGTCTCCTGACGTTCTCTCCTGGTCTATCTCCTGCAAGATTGTGTCAAGAATCTGGTTTTTAGCTGTGACCTGCAACGCTGATGCAGCCAGTTTCCGGTTTTGCTCATCCAATTTCATGCGTTGAAGTCTGTTAATCTCTTGTTCCGCAAAAACCTGGTCCTCGAATAACTTCCTTTCAACCTCCTTTTTCTCCAGTTTCAGTAACTGCACTTTCTTTTCCTGCTGATAGATCAACGTGCGTTGTTTTAGTAACCGGTGTTTATACCGGTATAAAAATACCAGCAACAAGGCGATCAGGGTTAAAGCGGCCAACGCAATAAACAGCAATTGCTGGGCAGTTTTTTGCAATTCCAGATCAGTCCTGAGCAGGATGTTTTCCTGCTCTTTTTTTTCAGACTCATATTTGGTCTGCATTTCAGCGATCTGTCTCGAGCGCTCCAGATTAAAAATACTGTCTTTCACGGCTGAGTAATCACGAAAAGCCTCCAGAGCCTGCCTGAACCTGTCATTTTGTGCATAAATATCGGACAGATATTTATATCCCTGTTTTTGCAGTTCCAGGATATTTCCTTGGCGGGCCGATTCCAGTCCATTGAGTAAAAAGGATTCCGCATCATTTAATCGGCTGAATTTCCCGTAAACCTTCCCGATATTCAGGTATGTATTGGAAATCCCATACAGGTATCCGATCCGTTCACTGATACGGAGCGCTTGGGAATAATAGTCAACCGCCTGCGAATACCGGCCGGATTCTTCATGGATTAACCCGATATTGTTGTATGTCCCCTGAATCGCAATGCTGTCTTTCAGTTCCTTATTAATATCCAGGGCCTCCTGGTAAAGGTCAAGCGCCTTCGAATAGTCTTTGCGGTCAATCTCGATCAGCCCCAGATTGTTCAGGCACATGGCAATCCCTCTCGGGTAGTTGACTCCCCGGCTAAGTTCAAGTGCCTCCAGCAATGTTTGTTCTGCATTTTCAACCTCCCCTAATACCCGATAGAGTGGCGCTTTATTATTCATGCAGGTAATCAGGGAGGAAAGAACTCTTTTGTCATCCGGTGAGGATTCCAGTAGCTTGTTAAAATTTTGTTCTGCCTGCAGAAAACATTCCAGAGCTTTTTCATTTTGTCCCATCCCAAGGTAGACATTCCCGGCGTTGCCTGAAAAGACAGCCAGCCGGTACGTAGTCTCCAGGTTCGTTGTATCCTCCCGGATCGCCAGCTTCATGTAATCCATGGACTGAACTAAGTATGACAATGATCTCCTCTGGTCTCCCAGGTAATAAAAACTGATCGCTACTCCGTTCAGCGCATTGGCAATCAGCAACGGATCATCAAGCTCCCTGGACAGAGTGAGAGCCTCCTCGGAATAGTTCAGGGACTCCGATGGATCTGAAGTAGCGGTGACTTGTGCCAGGTTCATCAGAGCCAGAATTCGTGCTTCTCCTTCTGTGTATTCAAGGACAGACAGTAAACTGTCCTTTGCGTTTATCTGGCTAAATAACGGACCCCATATCATGGAGAGACAGAGGATGAAATACAATTTCCTTTTGTTCACGATTTGCTGATAAATGACAACCCTTTCCCTTTTTCCATTCCTTAAACGGGGTATTTTTTCCTGATCACATACATGTTATTCCACAAACGAATATAACGCCATTTTACTTTCAATGTATAACTTTGCGTTAGAAATTCTATAATATCTGCAAAATATACAATGAAACACATTCCTGACATATCCCGGAAGTTTGCAATCGAGGGAATTCCTGACAAGGTATCCCAGGCTGGTTCAGGTCATATCAACGACTCCTACCTAATTACAACCTCTCCTGAAGCATGTCCGGATTATGTGCTTCAACGGATCAACCACCAGATCTTCCTGGACATTCCCGCACTTATGACAAATATCGTCCGGGTTACGGAGCATATCTGGAAGAAACTTACCCTTACTGAAGGAGTATCCGGCCGGCATGAACAACTCCTCGCTGGTTCACCGGCAATGCAGGCTCTACGATTGGTCAAGACCAGGGACGGGGCCTGGTTCCATCAGGATCCTCAGGGGAATTTCTGGCGGTTGTATCACCATATCGCGGGCAGCCACAGCTATGACCGGGTGCCCGGACCGGGATACGCGAACGAAGGTGGAAAAGCCTTCGGGCAGTTCCTGCAGCTCACATCCGGACTGGATCCGGCATCCCTGGCAGTAACGATCCCGCGGTTCCATGACATTGCCTGGCGGATGGAGCAGTTTGACGAAGCGATCAGCCATGACTGTGCAGGTCGCGTATCCCGGATCCCGGATCTGATCAGCTTCGTAAGGGTGCGGTCAGACGAAATGCACACCATCCACCGCCTGCAGGAAGCCGGACAGTTACCGGACAGGGTCACCCACAATGACACCAAATTTAACAACATTCTTTTTGCTGCCAGTGGCAGAGCAGTGTGTATTGTTGATCTCGATACCGTGATGCCGGGCACTATCCTCTTCGACTTCGGTGATGCCATCCGGACAGGGGCGAACACTGTCGACGAGGATGAACCTGACCTCAGCCGTGTGGCCCTGGACATGGATCTTTACAGCGCGTATACCAAAGGATTTCTGGAAACGGCCGGAGGTCTGTTATCTAAGAGAGAACGTGACCTCCTGGCCCATTCGGCCAGGTTCATGACCTTCCTGATCGGACTGAGGTTCCTTACCGACTACCTCAACGGAGATGTCTATTACAAGATCAGGCGCCCTGAACACAACCTGGAGCGGGCAAGGTGCCAGTTCAGGTTGCTTTCGGAGATGGAGAAACAGGGCGGCGAGATGGAACGGATCGTTTGCAGCCTTGTCAAATTAATATCTCACTGAACATTGGTGAAACCTACCAGCTAAAGGGACTATCCAGCTACAGGATTCTTTTCAGCAAGAGAATTTTCCCCGTTTTCCGACTGCAAAAACATCCAGCAGGTTGGCTTTTTGTCACGATGTAAACCTCCGGTTCGCTGGCAATAAACAGTTCATTCAGATTCTGCCAGCTCATTCTTCTTCTGGTGCGGACGAATCCGCCAATCGCCATTCGGACCACCCGAATCAAACATAACAGATGAGTTGGAAGTTCCGTTGAGTGGCATCCCCATCAATAAAGATAAAATAAACATCAATATTATATATTATCAATATTTACTTATTTTTGTCTTGTATCAGGTATTTATACAACTATGAAAATAGTCAAAGGTACTGGAGGATTCCCAGATAATGAGATGCGGCAAGTGGGGAAGGATCGAGATTAAAGACCAGTCGGTAGATCTGCATGATTTGTCAATGTCAAACCAAGTATCAACCAACACACTGTGCTATGAAAAAATTTCTGATTTTTCTGACGATTGCCGGGATTCTACTGGCAATAATAATTTCGTGTAAGAAAAAAGACGAACCGGCTCCTACTCCTACCGATGTTCGGGTCTATGAACTCACCTACCAGACCCCCGGCGTCGATGGATCGATGATGACAGCTTCAGGGATTGTTATGGTTCCTCCGGCAGGAAACGGGCCATTCCCTCTCCTTTCTGCCCAGCATGGTACCATTTTCGACCGGCATGTAGCTCCGACCTATCTTGACAGTTGTCCTGAAGCGCAGGCATGGCTGATTGAGGTCGCCGCAAAAGGGTATATAGTTGTTATGGCTGATTACATTGGCCTTGGAAAAGCCGGGACCACTTTACACCCGTACTTTCATACAACTACCGAGGCTACCTCAACGCGGGATATGATCCGGGCTGCACGTGAGTTTTGCGCCGACCAGGATTTCCTTCTCGACGATCGATTATTCCTGGTAGGATATTCACAGGGAGGCCATGTCACTGCTTCGCTTCAACGCCTGCTCGAGCAGGATCACCCCGACGAATTCCATATCACTGCCAGTGCCATTATGGCCGCGCCCCTCGACCTGAACATGTTATTTCAACGTCATGTTAATACACCCATGACTATCTCTTCCGCTGTGACATCGCTGATGGCCAATACCTTTAGCTGGATCTATCCCCTTATGCCTGATCCCGTTGAGATCTTTCAACCGCCCTATGATACCCTGGTGCCGGTTTTGCTTGATTTTAACCATCCTGAAGCAACTGTCATCCAAACCCTGAACACTCCTCCGGTTGACATTTTTCAACCACAATTCCTGGCTGAATATGCTGCCGGAACACATCCCTTCAATACTGCATTGGATACGAACCAGGTGTTCGACTGGAGTCCGCAGGCTCCCACCATCCTGGTTTATTCCATGGCAGATGATGTTGTTCCATTCGCCATTGGAGATAAGGCTTATGCCTGGATGCTGGATCTGGGTGGAAACGTGGATACCATAAACCTGGGGAATGTTTATAATCATGCCGATGGTTTTCTCCCGGCGCTGATGAAAGCGAAAGAGTGGTTCGATTCCTTTAACTAGATCGAACCACTCCTCCGGCGATTACACAATTTTTCCAGTCATTCAAAACTGGAATTCCGCTTACTTTTTCAGCGCTTCCATCACCTTCTCCTTCGAGAGTTTCCTGGTGCAAAAGAACCAATCTTTGCATTCCACACCTTCTTCCTTGCCTTCCATACGGTCTTTGGCCGTGTTACAGTTTCCGGCAGGGGAGACAATCAGATCATCACCAGGTCGCCAGTCGGCCGGAGTTGCAACACCAAAATTGTCGGCAGTTTGCAGCGCCATGAGCACCCGTGTAAGTTCATCGAAATTCCGGCCCAGTGAGAGCGGATAATATATAATAGTGCGGATCTTTCCTTTAGGGTCGATGAAAAATACAGCCCGAACAGCTTTCGTATTGCTTTCACCCGGTTGGATCATCCCATATTTTTTAGCGACCTCCATTGTGATGTCCTCGATCAGCGGGAATTTGACCTCTACGTCTTTCATCCCCCTGTATTCTATCTTTTCCTTGATGGTGCGGAGCCAGGCAATATGGCTGTAAAGTCCGTCGACCGATAAGCCGACCAGGTCACAGTTCAGCGCTTTAAACTCATTTTCCATACTGGCAAAGGTCATGAACTCGCTGGTACATACAGGAGTAAAATCAGCCGGATGGCTGAACAGGATCACCCACCGTCCTTTGTAATCAGCCGGGAAGTTGATCTCTCCCTGTGTTGTTACTGCTTTGAATGCCGGGGCATCTTCCCCGATACGCGGCATTGAGATGATTTGATTTTCTTCCATTGTGTTTGATGTTAAAAATCACTACTGACCGACTAACTTTTTAAGAGAGGGGGAAAACCCCGGAGGGTTTCCCCCAATGTTGTAAGTTTGTTTTGCACCGCAAACTAAACAACATGAGTAAAAATACGGAAATAAAATTA